>Ga0066793_10000838_pt1 | contig 12953 bp, 11 predicted proteins | sample PersoiDNA2013189_FD_83876 | JGI IMG/M metagenome (GOLD analysis project Ga0066793, IMG submission 83876) | Permafrost soil microbial communities from the Arctic, to analyse light accelerated degradation of dissolved organic matter (DOM) -... | ecosystem: Environmental > Terrestrial > Soil >...
CCCGTCAGGTAGTTCGGAACCGTGAACGTGCCGGTGACCTCGCGGGCAATCTGGGCGTTGACGTTGTTCGCGACCTGGGTCACCTGGAAGGTCGGTGCCTGGTTGCCGAGCGAGGCGAACGCCTGGTCACGGATATGGAGCATGCGCTCCGAGAGGCTGCGCTGGCTCGCGACGGTGAAGTCCCACGCCAGGTAGAGGTCTCGTCGCGCTACCCCCGCTCGGGCCAGCGTGGCGAAGAGCTCTTCGAAATGGGGGCGCCGGTGGTTCACGAGTGGATCGTCGGTGATCGTGCGGTCCCGATATGTCCGGAAGCTGGGGCCGGCCCCGATGGTCGTGCCGGTCTGGTCCTTGAGGCTTCGTAGCGCCACGACGATGTGGTGGCCTTCGGTGAAGTTGATCGCGGGTCGGACGATCAGCGTCTGCTGATCGTCTGGGGCCCGCTGGTCGAGTTCGGCCCAGTACGGGACCCTTCGGTTGGTGACCGTGTCGAGCAGGACGATCGGCGCGTCAGCGAGCAACGATCGACCGAGGTCGGTCTGTGACGCGGCCCCCGTTCGTCCGAGGTCGAGTCCGGGTACGAAGGCGAGGATCGCCGAGCCAGGGCTGAACCCGTCGTTTCGGTTCCACTCCGTCGGGTCGATCGGGACCCCGGCCGCGTTCTTCGGCATCGCCTCGACGGAGAAGTTGACTCGCCGGCCGGTGGCGGTCGAGGGGTCGCTCACGGTGAAGTAGTCATTCGGGAACGGGAGCAGGCATTGCTTCGGGTCGAGGGTGTCGCATGGCGTCGAGCCGCCCGGATCGGTGACCGCGGGCGCGTGCGGGGCACGGCTGGCGCGGTGCGCCTGAGGGGCGGACGCCGCGACGGGACCGGTCAGGACCCCCACCATCGACAGGGTCAGCGCCACCACGATGGGAACCTGTGCGCACCGCCACTTTCGAGGCATCATCGGCAGCGACGACCATGGTCGGCCAGCGCGTTGATCATGGGTTGTCCCCCGTCCCCCGTGATGCTGCGAGCTCGAGTCCGTCGGTGCGATCAGTCGGAGCGTACGAAGTAGACCGAGATCGCCGCGGCGCCGCCGTCCGGCGCCGGTCGAAAGACGATGTCGGTGACCTCGACGGCTCCGAGATCTTGGATCGCGTGCGAGACCCGATCGAGTAGTCCTGGCACGTCACCCCCGTCCGGTCCCTCAGCGGTCAGGCCGAACTGGAGGACGGTGCCGATTCCGCGTTCCGTCATGTGCTGCACGGTAGGCGCGAACTCCGATGGAATCCCGGGTCCGCGTGGGTTCGGCCTGCCGCCCTGATGAGCACGGCCCCGTGGTGGCAGGATGACCAGCGACCGGGACCGGCAAGGGGAGACGCGGATGCTTGGAACGATGCAGGACTTCCCGCTCACGATCGGGATGCTCTTTCGCCACGGCGCGACGCTGCACGGCGACAGCGTCGTGGTCACGCTCGAAGGCGATCATCGGCGGTCAGCGACCTTCGACGAGGTCGCGGATCGAGCAACCCGGCTCGCTGCCGGGCTCACCCAGCTCGGTGTGGGACGAGGGGACCGGGTCGCGACGTTCTGTTGGAACACCCAGGAGCACCTCGAGGCGTATCTCGCCGTTCCGAGCATGGGAGCGGTCCTGCACACGCTGAACATCAGGCTGTTCCCTGAGCAGCTCACCTATATCGTCGAGCACGCTGACGACCGGGTCGTGATCGTCGACGACTCCCTGGTACCGGTCCTCGCCAAGATCGCGGCGGACCTGACCACGGTGGAGCGCTACGTCGTGGTCGGCGATGGTGACGCGGCGGCGCTCGCTGAGGCCTCGCCCCAGGCGGAGATCGTGCGCTACGAGGAGTTGCTCGATTCCGGCGGCGACGAGTTCACCTGGCCCGAGATCGACGAACGAGCCGCGGCCGCGATGTGTTACACGAGCGGCACGACCGGCAACCCCAAGGGAGTGGTGTACACGCACCGGTCGACGTTCCTCCACTCCCTCGCGCTGTGCTCGGCAGGATGCCTTGGCGTCACCGAGGACGACCGGGTCCTTCCCGTCGTCCCGATGTTCCACGCCAACGCTTGGGGTCTGCCGTACGTAGCGTGGATGACGGGAGCGGATCTCCTCATGCCCGGTCGCTACCTGCAAGCGGAGCCGCTCGCGGGGCTCATCGCCGCCGAGCGGGCCACTGTCGCGGGCGCGGTCCCGAGCATCTGGTCCGACTTGCTCCGCTTCGCGGACAGCAACCCGTCCGCGGTCGATTTCTCGTCGCTTCGTCTCGTCCCCTGTGGTGGATCGGCGGTCCCGCAGGCGCTCATCGAGGCGTTCCAGGACCGGTACGGCGTCGAGATTCTGCAGGCCTGGGGCATGACGGAGACCAGCCCGGTCGCCGCGGTCGCTCATCCCCCAAAGGGAGTCGCGTTGAGCGACCCTGATGCGATCGGATGGCGGGTATGCGCCGGGCGCGCACTGCCGGGTGTCGAGCTCCGAATCGTCGGCGACCACGGGCCCGTCCCGTGGGACGACGAGACGATGGGAGAGCTTGAGGTCCGGGGACCCTGGATCACGGGGGCCTATTACCGCGAGGACAGCTCCGACAAGTTCGATGACGGCTGGTTGCGGACCGGCGACATCGGAACCATCGACGCGCGGGGGTACGTCCGGATCACCGACCGGTCCAAGGACGTCATCAAGTCCGGAGGCGAGTGGATCTCATCGGTGGAGCTGGAGAATCATCTCATGGCGCATCCGTCCGTCGCGGAGGCGTCGGTCATCGGGGTGGCCGACGCTCGCTGGGAGGAGCGTCCACTGGCCTGTGTGGTCGTCGTCGATGGTGCCGACCCCGACGCAGAGGACCTTCGCGAGTTCCTCGCGGCGCGTGTCGCGAAGTGGCAGATCCCCGAGCGTTGGGCGTTCATCCCGGAGGTCCCGAAGACCAGTGTCGGGAAGTTCGACAAGAAGGTGCTTCGCGCTCGGCACGAAGCCGGCCAGCTCGACATCGTCGAGGTCCGCTAACCCGGATTCGTCCCTGGTGCCTGGGGGCGGTCAGCGGCTCCGGCGGGCGGTCCCCGCCGCCTGGCGCGGGGCGCGGCGCGACGCGGCGCTCTTGGCCCGAGCCGTCGATCGCTTCGCGGCGGGACGGGGTCGGCGAGTCGTGGCCTTCGCTGGTGCGCGCCGCGGCGTGGCCGACGGACGCCCGGTTCGCTTCTTCGCCGGGGCGCGTGCGGTGCGGACCGGCTTGCGGGTGGCGGACTGCTTCGCGGTTTTCTTGGCGGTCGTCTTCTTCGGGGTGGCTCGGGTCGGGCGCCGACGGGCCGGTGTCGGCGTGGCGCGTGGCCGGGCACTGGGGGAGGTGGTGCCGGCTCGAGACCCAGACTCGGGCTCGGGTGGAACCGCGGCCGGGGTTGGCGGCGTCTCGACTGGCGACCCAGGCGCAGTCGTGACCGGCGGGGCCGTCTCGCGGCGTCCGGCGCGCCACGCGGCGATGGTGAGCGCACCGAGTCCGTAGAAGCACGCCAGGTACCAGACGATGAAGCCCAATCCGGGAATCAGCGCGACGAGACGCAAGATGGCGAAGCCGGCGAGGAAGGCACCGACCCGCGCCCGGGTGCGGGGGCCTCGGACCATGAGCCGACCGAGGATCAAGGCGCTGCTCGCGTAGCCGAGGGGCGCGAGGACGGTCATCGCCGCGAGGAGTCCGATCCCGAGTGGGATGCCGACGATGGTCGACACGATGGCCACACCGAGGACCGGGCCGATGATCCCGACCAGGAGACCGGTCACGATCGACACGCCAACCCGGCGTCCGGCAAGGACCACCGCGTCCGCGCCGTGAGGGAAGACCACGACGAAGAGCAACCCCAGGATCCCGATCGACACGGTGACCGCGACCCACAAGATGATCAGGAACGCCACGAGAAACCCGGTGAAGATGCTCGTGACGTCGAGGGTCTTCACATGGCCGCGTACCGTGCCGGGGGCGGCTCGGGGGGCGTTGCTCGATGTGATGTCGCCGTGGACGCTCCCACCGGCCTGGACGGTGACTCGACCGTGCAAGGCGGTGATGTCGCCGTCGACCCGGCCGGTAATCGTGGCGTCACCGTCGACGATCAGCACGTCACCGGTCACATGACCACTGACGGTCAGGCGGCCGTGTCCGACGAAGACGTCGTCGTTGACCCGGCCCGCGATCGTTGCCGGGCCGTCCACCGACACCGCGGGTCCGTTGACCACCTCGCCGGTCGCGACCACGAGCGCACCGGAGAGGCTGATACGCCGATCATGGCTTCCGCCGCCCCCACCCTTCGCGGCTGCCGGACCGGCGGCGACGACCACGGCGAAGAGCGTCAGCGCACCGAGGAACACGAATCGACGACGCATGAGACCCCTTCAGCCCGTGGGAGGGTCGAAGCGTCGCAGGTGCCGGGGCGTCGCGCAACGCCAGCGGGAACGCCGAACCCGATTTCTGGGATCGGTTAGCGCCGGGCAGCCCGATCGTGACCGCGCTTGCGGCCACGGGTGCTCGCCGGCAGCGTGGCTTTGCGGAGACGCACGCTGGTGGGGGTGGCCTCCACGAACTCGTCAGGTGCGATGAACTCGAGCGCCTGCTCAAGGGACATCGGACGCGGGGGAACGAGTCTCACGAGTTCGTCGGCTGCCGCAGCCCGGTGGTTGGTCAGTTTCTTCTCGCGGGTCGGGTTCACGTCCATGTCGCCTGCCCGCGCGTTCTCGCCGACGATCATGCCTTCGTACACCTCAAGGCCCGGTCCGACGAACATGTGACCGCGTTCTTGGAGGCTCATCAACGCATACGCCGTGGTCTCTCCCCGCCGGTCGGCGACGAGGCTCCCGGTCGCACGGGTGCGAAGCTCGCCGAGCCACGGCTCGTAGCGCTCGAAGACGTGATGCAGGAGACCGGTTCCTCGGGTCTGGGTGAGAAACTCGGTCCGGAAGCCGACGAGGGCCCGGGCCGCGACGAGATACTCCATTCGAACCCACCCGGTGCCATGGTTGACCATCTGCTCCAGACGGCCCTTGCGGCTCGCGAGGAGTTGGGTCACGACACCGAGGTGCTCCTCGGGAACGTCGATCGCGACCCGCTCGACCGGCTCGTGGATCTCGGTGCCGACCTGGCGGACGACGACTTGCGGCTTTCCGACGGTGAGCTCAAAGCCCTCTCGGCGCATCATCTCGACGAGGACGGCGAGCTGCAGTTCGCCTCGGCCCTGGACCTCCCACGCGTCGGGGCTCTCGGTCGTGAACACGCGGAGCGACACGTTGCCGACGAGCTCGGCGTCGAGTCTTCCCTTGACGAGGCGCGCGGTGAGCTTGCTGCCCTCACGCCCTGACTGGGGGGACGTGTTGATCCCGATCGTCATCGCCAAACTGGGTTCGTCCACCCGGATGACGGGGAGGGGGCGAGGGTCGTCGGGATCGGCGAGGGTCTCGCCGATCGTCACGTCGGCGAGGCCGGCGATGGCGACGATCTCTCCCGCGCCGGCCTCGGTCGCGTCGACACGATCGAGGGCTTCGGTGACGTACAGCTCGGTGATTCGCACTGTCTCGATCGCCCCGTTGGCGCGGCACCACGCCACCGGCTCCCCGCGGCGAAGGACGCCGTGCCGTATCCGGCACAACGCCAGTCGTCCCACGTACGGGGAAGCATCGAGGTTTGTGACCAAGGCCTGGAGCGGGTGGTGCTCGTCGTACTCGGGAGCCGGGATGTGGTCGAGCAGTGACTCGAGGAGCGGCTTGAGACCGCCGTCACCGGAGGTCCCGGGCAGGACGAGATCGGGGTCGCGCGGGTCGAGCGAGGCGCGACCGGTTCGGGCGTTGCAGTACACGATGGGGAAACTGATCTGGTGTTCGTCGGCGTCGAGGTCCAAGAAGAGCTCCTCGACCTCATGGACGACCTCGGTGACCCGGGCGTCACTTCGATCCACCTTGTTCACGACCAGGATCACCGGTAGTCGCGCCTCGAGGGCCTTGCGAAGCACGAAGCGGGTCTGGGGCAGGGGACCCTCGGCCGCATCGACGAGCAGGAGGACGCCATCGACCATCGTCAGCGCGCGTTCGACTTCGCCGCCGAAGTCGGCGTGGCCCGGCGTGTCGACGATGTTGATCTTGATTCCCGCATAGCGGATGGCGGTGTTCTTGGCCAGGATCGTGATGCCCTTCTCACGTTCCAGGTCCATCGAGTCCATGACCCGATCGGTGAGTTCCTGATGGGCGCGAAAGGCTCCAGTCTGGCGGAGCATGGCGTCGACGAGGGTCGTCTTGCCGTGATCGACGTGGGCGACAATCGCCACGTTGCGAATATCAGCGCGCGCGGGCATACAGACTTCCGAACAGAGGGTGGGGACATCCAGGATACCGCCCGGGGTGAGAGATCCGGGGGCCCGAGATCCAGGCCCGACGGGAATCGCCGGGAAGGAACGGTCGCGAGGACGGAATGCCGGCTGTCGGCGCCGATCCGACGGTCCTCGGTCGGACACCGGCCGCGACACGTGCACCGCCGGAACCGCCGCCGGGGGCGTTCAACCAGCGGACGCTCGTGTTCGAACGGCAGGTGCTCGACGGCTCCAGCGCCGCCGGGTTCGCATCGGTTCCTCGCGACGAGCCTCGAGGCCGCACACCCGAGGCCCCCAACACCAACGTGTCGGTGACGTTCAGGACCACGGTGACCCCGAGACCGGCTTCGCGGCTGGCAGTTCCCGACCGGACCCGACCCTCGGGACGCTGTCGCCGGCTGTTCACCGAGGTGTGAACCCCGGGCTGCCGGGCCGCTCCGCTCGGTGGCCAGTTCCGAGAAGCCTTGACACGCCGTCCGCGGCCCGTCATCATCAGCAACCTCACTGACCACTTTGGCGTCACGGGCGGGCTCGTGGTGCGGGCGGGGGTCCACGGAGGATCCCTCGTGCGCGAACCGGCAGCGACCGACGACGACAGAGCGGAGCGCGAAGAGGTCAGCGCCGACGAGCTGCTGACGGCGGTGATCCCGATCACCCGCAGGGGCTACTCCCCGGACGTGATCGACTCGCTGCTCGAGCGGGCCGCCGCCACCATCGAGCGCCTCCGGGCGCTCGACGCCCCGGCCGTCGAACGCGAGCGGCGCGAACGCGCCGACCTCCTGCAGCGAACGCTCATGCTCGCTCAGGCTCGGGCCGACGAGACGGTCACGCAGGCCCAGACCGTCGCCGGCGAGATTCGGGATGACGCCGAGGCCGGGGCGCAACTGCTCATCGCCGACGCCGAGCAGCTCGCGGCGCACCTGGTGGAGACCGAACGCCTCCGCGCCCACGCCATTCTCGAAGACGCGCTGGCGTCCCGAGATGTCGTCCAGGACGACGTCGCGGCGTTGGAGGAATTCGCGTCTCAGGCCCGCGCTCGCCTCCGTGACGCACTCGAGGCCGAGCTCACCGGGCTTGACGGATTCTTGGCCGCGGTCACGAGCCGGCCGGGCCTGCACGAGATCGACCTCAGCGACCCGACGCTCGGGAGCGGACACGGTGCCGGGCAGCTCGAAGCGCACCGCGACACGGCACCGCACGAGATGACCTGGGTGGCACCCGAGCTTGGGGTGGCAGGCACCGACGAGCCGGTCATCGCGCTCATGGTGCGGGACGAAACCGGGAGTTGAGCGGCTCCGGGGTGGGCGACCCGGCCCGTGCAGCCACCCTTCGAACCCGCAACGTTGACGACTGAGCTAGACCGGACTAGGCAGTGCCAATCAAGCAGCCGCCACGAGGAGTCGCACTATGACGCAACCCGCATCCGCATCTGGCGGGAGGCCCATCGGCCAGCCCCGCTCGACGTCGACAGTCATTCTTCTGAGCCTTGTCACGTGCGGGATCTACGCCATCTTCTGGATCTACAACACCTTCGAAGAGCTGAAGGCCTACAACGGCGAGGGTCAGGGAGGCGGAACGGGCACCCTGCTCTGTTTCGTCTTCATTGGCTGGTGGAAGCTCTGCGAGGAGATCGAGAAGATGTACCAGGCGGACGGCAAGGAATCGCCGGTCAAGTCCGACGATGGGATCCTCGCCATCATCCCGTTCGTCAACTGGTTCATCTTCATCCCGAAGGTGCAGAACGCCCTCAACGACTTCTGGGTCTCGAAGGGCGCGGCACCCGCGGCCTGATCCGAAGTGAGAGCCGGCACGACGCCGGTGAAATCGACCCGGCCCGTCCCGGTTGTGACCGCGTGCCCGCGATCGCGACCGGGACGATGGCCGACACCCGTCCGGCGGAACCGGCTCCCCAACCGTCCGGTCCCGGGTTGGGGGATCGTGGTCGCCTTGAACCCCGCGTCGATCACACCGGCCTGACGCCGCCGACCGAGACCACCCTGAGCGCCGGGTTACCCGAGCGGGACCGCGCTGAGCCAGTATTTGTCCCGGAGGACCCATGACCGCTGGTGACGATCGTCGACGTCCGCCCGTCGGGGGCGTGGAACCCGGGCATCCCCAACCGCTGCGCGTCCGCACGATCCGCTCCCGCGACGGGCGGGACCCGAGCCTGCCGGCGGAGTTCGAGGACGCTGAGGATCCCCCGCGGAGACCCGACGAACGTTCCGGTGTGCGCATCCTCCGGCCCGACGACCAATCGGGTGAGCCTCGGCGTCAAGTTCGCCAGGTTCCTCCGCCGGGCGAGATGGTCGAATCAGCGCTCGTCGAGGCCGACGACGATGAAGTGGTGCCCCCCGCAACCCGAGACCGGGTACTGGGTGTGAACCTCGTCGGAGCCGTCGCCCATCTCGGGGTCGTCGAACCGCCCGATCGCGCGGTGCTGGACCTCGTGGACCGGCTCGGACCAGGGGACGACACCGATGACAGCACGCGGTTGGCGAACTTCGCGGCACGAACCGGTCGCCTCCTGGACGATCTCGGGATCGCGGTCGTGGCCGTGGCACGGCCCCTCCGCTACACGAACTGGACCTACGCCAACGCGTTCGAGCGGGTGTCGCTGGAGACGTGCTTCATGCTCGAAGCACACCGACGGTCGCTGCGCTTCGAGTCGGTTGGCCAGAATCACGCCGCGAACGTGATCGGACTTCCCGCCCAGCAGCTGACCGATTCGCTTCCGGCCCGGCTCCGGATCGCGAAGACACCCGACTGGCCGAACCGGTACCCGGCTCTGCTCGTCGCGCTGGTGGTTGCTCTGGAGATGTAACCGGGCCCGTTCGGGTGAGATTCCGAAGGTGGGCGAGACGCGGGGTTCTACCGCTTCTTCGACGAGAGCACCGCGTCCTTGAATGCCTTCAGGGCCGTCACCCGGACCTTGCGAGACGCGGCGATCTTGATGGGTTCGCCAGTCTGGGGGTTGCGTCCCATCCGGGCAGCACGTTCGACACGAGCGAACTTGGCGAACCCGCTGATGACAATGGGCTCTCCCTTCGCGACGTTCGCGGTCACGACGTCGACGAAGGATGTGAGGAACGCGTCGGCGGCTTTCTTGTCCGTACCCGTCTCCTCGGCGATGGCGGCAATGAGATCTTTCTTGTTCATCCGTACTCCTGTCTGATCAGCGAACTGGGGGGTGGGTTCTCGAAGGGGGCCGATGAGGTCGGCATCGTGACACGACTAGGCCCTCGCACCGTGGCATTCCTTATCCCGACCCCTCAGGCCCGGCCGGACGGCGCGGAAGCGAGCCTGCTTGGCGGGACTCCCGTCGACGGGAGAACGGTACCCACGGGCCGGCGGGTTCTACGGAATCAGCGCCCCGCGCCCTGTTGCCAGAAGGCCTCCGCGGCGACGGCCAGGACCTCGATGCAGGCCTCAGTCGCGAACACCGTCGGATCCATCACGAGGTGGTACAGCCGCTGGTCGGCGGGATCGTGACCGTACAGGCGATCGACGTACCGGGCTCGGGCCCGATCCGTTTCGAGGAGGCGGGCACGCGCCGTGGGCCCGTCGATCCCTTCGATCGTCATCGCTCGGGCAGCTCGTCGTCCGTCCGGTCCGTCGAGGCGGACGTGAAACGCTCGCCGATGACCGGCGAGGACCACTGCGGCCGCCCGTCCCAAGATGACGGCGCCTCCGGACTCGACCAGATCGTGGATGCTCTGCTCGACGCGCTGGCGGACCGGGTCGCTCAGGTCCTCGGGGTGCGGTACGGGCAGCCCGAGGCCACCCGTGAGCAGGGCAAGGCGGGCAAGGAACCGGCTGCGCGAGATCTCGAGACGCTCGGCACCGGTGACCTGTTCAGCGCCGACGGCAGCGGCGGGCGCGTCACGGGCGGGGATCAACCGGTCCGCGAACAGCACGCCGAGACGCTCCGCGAGCCGAGGACCGATGACGCTGCCCCCGGTGCCGTAGGTGGCGGAGATCGTCACGACACGCACGGTCTCGGGGTTCACGACGGTCGCCCTCCGAGCGTTGCCACTACTCGACCGGGCCCGTCACCGCGATCGGGGCGTGCGCAACCGGCGTCTGGCTGGTCGAGAACGCAGCCGCATCGGGCTGCTCCACCGCTGCCGCCAGGTGCGCCCGAGCAGGAAGGTACCGGTACGCCACGACCATCGCGACGACGATGATGGTGACCGACACCGCGTACGTCAGGCGCATCGACGACAAGTACGCGTGAGTGGCGACGCTCACCAGGTGACCGCCCGTCGCCCGCCCGAGCCGTGCCGCGACCTGCAACGAAGTTCCGATCGATTCGTGTGCCGCGGCTCGGACGCTCGCCGGCACGAACACGAGCTTGCCAATCACGGCGTGGTACCGGGCCGCGAAGATGCTGCCGATGACGGCGACGCCGAGCGCACCCCCCGTCTGGCGGGTCGTGTCGTTGACCGCCGAACCCACGCCGGCCCGACTTGGCGGGAGCGATCCCATGATCGACTCGGTCACCGGCGCGCTCGTGATCCCAAAACCGAGGCCCGTGATGAGGCGCACCAGGAGCCCGAGCCAGAAATCGGACATGATCGTGTTCGAGGCGTAGCACGCCATCCCGATCGCCACGAGCACCAAGCCGAGGACCACGACGCGCTTCGTGCCAGCGCGGTTCACCAACTTCGGCGCCAACGGCGAACCGATCATGAGGCCGACCGCGGTGGGAACGATCAGCACTCCCGCCTTCAGCGGGCTGTAGCCGAGGATGAACTGGAAATACTGGGTCAAGAGAAACGTCGACGCGTAGAACCCGAAGAAGGTGAGGGTGATGGTCGCGGACGCGGCCGAGAAGCGCGCGTTCTTGAAGAACCGCACGTCGAGCATCGGAGCCGGATTCCGCCACTCCCAGAGCGCGAAGGCCGTGATGAAGATGACGCCGACACCGAGCGCGATCGACACCACTGGGGACGACCAACCCTTGTCCGGACCTTCGATGATCCCGTACAAGAGGAAGAGGAACCCGACGATGGAGAACAGCGCTCCGACGGGATCCAGAGGGCTCTCGGCCCGGTCGCTGGTGTTCGGTACGAATCGCCAAGCCAGGAGCAGTGCGGCGGCGCAGATCGGCAGGTTGACGAGGAACACCGATCCCCAGCCGAACTGCTCGACGAGGAATCCTCCGGCCAGCGGGCCGAGCGCGATGCCGATCCCGGACACGCCGGCCCACACCCCGATCGCCATGGCTCGTTCACCGGGATCTCGGAACGTGTTGGTCAGAATCGACAGCGTCGTCGGAAAGATGAATGCCCCGCCAATCCCCATGAGCCCGCGGGCCGCGATGAGCTGCGTCGGGGTGCTCACCGTCGAAGCCAGCGCGGAGGACAAGCCGAACCAGGTCAAGCCGAACATGAGGGCGTGGCGCCGCCCGTACCGATCACCCAGCGAACCGGCCGTCAGGAGGAGGCAGGCGAACACGATCGTGTAGGCGTCCACCATCAGCTGGAGCTGGGAGCCCGAGGCGTTCAGGTCGCGGACGATCGATGGCAGTGCCACATTGAGGATCGTGTTGTCGACGCCGATCACGATGAGCGCCACACATAGGGTTCCGAGCGTCCACCACCGGCGGGCGTGAACCACGTCGGAGACCTGCGGTGGCCCGACGGCGACGTCCATCGTCGGCATTCTTACCCGCCGCCGCGCGACACCGAAGGCGGATCGCGTCGAACGGCCGACGCGGTTGCCGACGGAGTGTCCCGCCACGCGCCGGACGGCGTTTGCGGCGTCGTCAACCGCAGTTGACTACCGACCCGCGCCGAAATCGTCCCCGACGACCTTGATCCTGGCGGGGCCAGTCGACACCACCGGGAGGCCAGTCCTGGAAGCCTGACCGGGACCTGAGTGGGTCCCGGGGCCTTCGGCTCGGCCTACTTCAAGACGTTCACCGCGCGGGCGATGACAAGCGCGACCGTGATCAACGAGATCGCCGACTGGACGAGCATCGTGAGCTTTGCCCAACGCGACATCGGCATGACATCCGTCGGGCTGAACGCCGTTGCGTTCGTGAATGACATGTAGAGATAGTCGACGAAGCCGGGCTCCCAGTGTTCGGGGGCCAACTCCGGAGTCGTCATCTGAGGGAAGAGGAAGTCGGGATAGGGGCGCGGCGCGATCGCGCGAGCGACGGGACCGCCGCGGTCGAATTCCCAATACCAGAGCGCGAACACGATCACGTTGGTTAGCCAGATGGCCAAGCCGGTCAGGAGCAGCTCCGTCGGGTCGCGAAGACCCTGGCTCCGCACGAGGTCGACGACCAGCCGGGCGGCGGATGCGATGTTTCCAGCGCTCATGAACATCACGAGCAGCAGCGTCGTAGCGCGGAGTGCGGGCGAGCGTCGGTTAATGCGCGTCGGGTTGGCCACGACGATCCCGAACAGGAGCAGGGCCGCGAGTCCCGGCAACAGCCACCGCGGCTGATTCGCGACGCGATCGGGAAGGGCGGCCTGCAGGCCGATCGCGAGCAGGATCGCCAGGCTGACTGGAAGGCGAGGCTCGCCTTGGGTCACTCGGCGCCATGCCGGGCGGAGCTGCCCGCGCGCCGTGCGCACAACCGTGCGACTAGGGTCGAGGA
>Ga0066793_10000839_pt1 | contig 12951 bp, 9 predicted proteins | sample PersoiDNA2013189_FD_83876 | JGI IMG/M metagenome (GOLD analysis project Ga0066793, IMG submission 83876) | Permafrost soil microbial communities from the Arctic, to analyse light accelerated degradation of dissolved organic matter (DOM) -... | ecosystem: Environmental > Terrestrial > Soil >...
CAAGGTCGTGACGAGACCCTGCAGCCAGCCCGAATCCATGGCTACGCCGATTTTCACAGCGACCGGATTGGAAATGCCACGGAAGTACTCAACGTGTGCGCCGTCCAGCTGCGCGGTGCGCATGCCAATCCACGGCAGGTGGGTGGAGAGGTTGTACCAGCGCTGTTGGCGCGGGATAAAGCGCGTCTGCGCCTGCTCGTACAGCAGGTGCAGACCTTCGTGACTTGCGTAGAAATCCGCGTGTGTCGTTTCGTGCACCGCACGGCCGCTGATGCCTTCAAGAAAATCCAGAGAATCAGAGATTGAGTCGGCGATGCCGTGGTAGGCGTCCTTCAGGGGCGAATGCTTGACGAAGCCCAGATCCCAGTACTCCGGATGGTGCAGATCGGCAAAGCCGCCCGCCACCAGCGCACGCACAAAATTCAAGGTAAGCGCCGCGCGCTCGTAGCCGCGCAGCAGAAGCTGCGGATCGGCCGCGCGCGCCTCGGGGGTAAATTCCTGCCGATTTACAAGGTCGCCGCGAAAGCTCGGCAGCGTCACCCCGTCATGCGTCTCGGTGTCGGCGGAGCGTGGTTTCGCATACTGGCCGGCCATCCGGCCGAGCCGGATGATGGGTTTCTTCAAGCCGTGCAGCAGCACAAGGCTCATCTGCAGCAAAATCTTCAGCTGCTTCGCGATACGGTCCGACTCGCAGTCGGCGAAGGTTTCCGCACAATCGCCTCCCTGTAGGAGAAATGCCTGTCCGCGCTGCGCGCTCGCGAGGCGCTCAGTGAGCGCGTCAACCTCCCACGACACGACGATCGGCGGCAGCCGTGATAGCTGCGCGATCACGCGCTCGAGCGCGACCGGATCCACGTAGGTCGGTTGTTGCTGTGCGGGCTTCGTCTGCCAACTGGCCGCATGCCAGGGCAGCGTTTGGGGTGAACGCATCATTGCGATGCTACACATTTCGCACGTAGCGCCCAACTTTCCTTCCGGACTGGCGCAGCCGGGACTGGGGATGCAGAATGCGCGCCGTTCCGCGTAGCGACGATAGAGTTGTGAGGCTTGGCATGCATCGCGTACTGATTCTCGGCGCTGGTAAGATCGGCGCACTTATCTCCGGATTGCTAGCAGAATCCGGTAGTTACAGTGTTTTCCTCGGCGACATCAACGGTACGACCGCAAAAGCCGTGGTGCGCGCGCACGGCGGTGCGAACCTAACAGGTGTTGCACTCGACGCAAGCGACACGGCGGCGCTCAGGCGCCACCTTGCCGCAGAGCCTGTCGAAGCCGTGGTCTCGAGCCTACCGTACTACTGCAATGTCGAAGTCGCCGAAGCCGCGCGCGCCGCAGGCGCTCACTACTTCGATCTCACCGAAGACGTGGAAGTCACCCGCGCGGTCATCCGTATCGCCCACGGGGCCTCCCGGGCCTTCGTGCCGCAATGCGGCCTCGCGCCGGGGTTTATCAGCATCGCGGCGAATGAGCTCATGAGTCACTTCGACAAGTTGCGCGCTGTGAAGCTCAGGGTCGGAGCCCTGCCCCAGCACCCGAACAATGTTTTGAAGTATTCGCTGACCTGGTCGACGGAGGGTCTCATCAATGAGTACGGCAACCCCTGTCAGGCGATCGCTGATGGCCGCACTCTGGAAGTTTCGCCGCTCGAAGGGCTCGAAGAGATCGAGATCGACGGCACCTTATATGAGGCCTTCAATACCTCCGGAGGCCTGGGCTCGCTTGCCGAAAGTCACGGCGCGCGTTGCGAATCGATGAACTACAAGACGATCCGCTATCCGGGCCACTGTGCACAGATGCGCCTCCTGATGAATGATCTGAAGCTCAATCAAGACCGCAAGACCTTGAAGCACGTGCTCGAGAACGCGGTGCCGCAGACGCTGCAGGATGTTGTCATCGTCTATGCAGCCGTGACGGGCACACAGGACGGTGAGTTGCGCGAGGAGAACTACGTCAACAAGGTCTATCCGCAGGTGATCGCCGGTCGACTCTGGTCCGCGATTCAGGTCACGACTGCCGCCGGCATCACGGCCGTCGTCGACCTTGTGCTGCAGCATCCTGAGAAGTATCAGGGCTTCGTCGCGCAGGAGAAGTTCGGCATGCCCGATATTCTCAACAATCGCTTCGGCCGCTACTACGCGCAGGGCGGAACCAAGGATTTGTCCGCGGAAGTTGTGGTCTCCGGCAAAGCGGGCCGCCAGCGCAGACTGACACCGGCGACCGCACGATGACTGCCATCGACGCAGCCGCGCTCCTTGCTCGCTTGGAGCTCAATCGCGTCCATCCGGGCGCCTGGTCGGGCGCGCGCGGCTGGTCGCATGCCACCGAAGGCACGGAGCTGGCGGTGAAAAACCCTACGACGGGGGAGACCATCGCCACCGTGCGCGCGGCGAGCGCCGCGGACTACGAGGAGCTCATGCGCTCGGCCTGCACCGCGGCCGCCGACTGGCGGCAGGTGCCGGCGCCCAAACGAGGCGAGGCGGTGCGGCTCCTCGGCGCGGCGCTGCGGGCGAGTAAGACGGACCTGGGAACACTGGTGTCGCTGGAGAACGGCAAGATCCTCGCGGAGGGCCTGGGCGAGGTGCAGGAGATGATCGATATCTGCGACTTCGCCGTCGGCCAGTCGCGCATGCTCTACGGCCTCACCATGCATTCGGAGCGCGCGCAGCACCGCATGTACGAGCAATGGCACCCGCTCGGCGTCGTCGGCATCATTTCGGCGTTCAACTTTCCGGTCGCCGTGTGGGCATGGAACGCATGCCTTGCGGTCATCTGTGGCAACGTTGCCGTGTGGAAGCCTTCGCCCAAAACGCCGCTCACGGCGCTTGCGGTGCAGCAGCTGTGCAATCGAATCATGAAAGATGCGCGCCTGCCGCCCATCTTTCAGGTTTTCATTGATGCCGGAACCGAGCTTGCGAGCCGCTTTGTCGATGATCGGCGCGTTGCGCTCGTGTCATTCACGGGTTCGACTGCCGTCGGGCGCCAGGTCGGCGAGCGCGTCGCGCGGCGTTTGGGCAAGAGTTTGCTCGAGCTCGGTGGCAATAATGCCGTCATTGTCGATGACACGGCGAATCTTGATCTTGCCGTGCCGGCCATCGTCTTCGGGGCAGCCGGCACGGCGGGACAGCGCTGCACCTCGACACGGCGTGTGCTGGTGCACACGAGCCGCTCCGCCGAGCTTGAAAAACGCTTGGTACATGCCTACGGACAGATCCGCATCGGCGACCCGCTCGAAGCCGGCACACTCATGGGACCGCTCATTGACGCCCGTGCGGTCGAGCAGTATCGCTCCGCGATCGCCGCGGCGCGCGCGGCGGGCGCTGATCTCCTATACGGCGGCAAGGTGCTCGCAGGCCCGGGCAACTTCGTGGAGCCTACCCTCTTTCGGGCGCGCAACGATTGGCCGATCGTACAGACGGAGACTTTTGCGCCCATCCTGTACGTGATTCCCGTGCAATCGCTCGACGAGGCCATCGCATTGCAGAATGCCTCCGCCCACGGCCTATCCGCAGCGCTCTTCACCGACCGGCTGCAGCATGCGGAACGGTATCTATCCGCGGCCGGCAGCGACTGCGGCATCGCGAACATCAACTTGGGCACATCCGGCGCGGAGATCGGCGGCGCGTTCGGCGGTGAGAAGGACACGGGCGGCGGCCGGGAATCGGGCTCCGATGCATGGAGGGCCTACATGCGGCGCCAAACAAATACAATTAATTGGAGCCGCGAACTGCCGCTTGCTCAGGGCATCGAGTTCAAAGTCTCCTGAAAGCCATAAAATGTACGGCGAAGCCCCAGCACCGCACGCTGCTGCGCAATTTTCACACGGAGAGGGTATCGGGCTTTCAAGCGTGAAACGTCTGTGTGAGCTCCTCAAGGCGACGCTGGAACTGGCAAGCCGCGACCTCGGCACAACCTCTCGAGTGTCACGGCCGCAGAGGTATTCCTCGTAGCGAATCCCTCGAGGGCGCGCCAACGCGCGCTCCTCAGGATTTCTGAACCTGCGCGAGGGCCTGTTTTGATTCGCACCACAGTGCCTCCCACGCATCAGCCGTGAGCGTCTGCAGATTGAGGTTGCGATCGCGCGCAAGAGCCTCCATGCGGCGAAACCGTGCGGCAAATTTTTGATTGGCGCGGCGCAGCGCCGCTTCCGGATCGATGCGCAGGTGCCGGCCCCAGTTGACGAGGGCGAATAGTAGGTCGCCGTACTCCTCGACCACTTCGCCAGTGGGCGCCGGCGCTTCGGCGTCAGTGACAATACCTCCCTCGAGCGCGGCATCGAGCTCCGCAAGCTCCTCAATGACTTTGGGACGCACGTCGGCTGCTGTTCTCCAATCGAATCCGACGCGCGCGGCTCGCCGGCCGAGCTTCGCGGCTCGCGTGAGTGCCGGCAGGGCCAGCGGAACGTCCACCAAGGCGCCCGCCTCCTCGTCCCCTTTCTTGGAAAGTGCACGTTCACGCGCCTTCTGCTCTTCCCACAGCGTCTCGAGTGCCGGACCGTCGAGAGGCTGCGGCTCTGAACTGAAGACATGTGGGTGGCGGCGCACGAGCTTGTCGTGGATGGACGCCGCGACGAGCGCAAAATCGAAATAGCCGCGCTCCTCGGCCACGCGGGCGTGAAACACCACCTGAAACAGGAGATCGCCGAGCTCATCCCGCAGGGCAACTACGTCGTCGCGTTCGATCGCGTCGGCAACCTCGTAGGCCTCTTCAATCGTGTAAGGAGCGATGCTGCGAAAGTCCTGTGCAAGATCCCAGCGGCACCCCGTAAGCGGATCGCGCAGACGCGCCATGACACCAAGAAGGGCGGTCAACGCCGATTCGGCGCGGCTCATGGGAGAGCTTCACCCGTGCAAAGCCGATACAAGGTGATCAGCATGCCCGCCGTCGCACCCCAAATATTGTGCGCGCCGAAAGGAATGTCGCACAGCTCGAATTCCGCGGCGCCGTCCGCCAGGCGCCGCCGGCGCTTTCGATGGTTGGCCGGCTCGAAGACGTAACTTAAGGGCACTTCGAAGCTGCCCTGCACTTCCTCCGATGCCAGCAAGAGCTCAAAACCCGAGCGCACGAAGCCCACCACCGGTGTCACGCGAAAGCCGCTAAGGAGCACATGATCCGGAAGATAGCCCACGACCGAGACGAAGCGCGCGTCGAGCCCGACCTCCTCGCGCGCCTCGCGCAGTGCTGCCTCAAGTGGGCTCTCGTTGGCCTCGAGCCGCCCACCCGGAAAGGAAATTTGTCCCGCATGACTCTTGAGCTCGACCGCGCGCTGTGTCAACAGCACCGAGAGCTCCCCAGCGCGCTCGACGAGCGGCACAAGCACGGCCGCCGCAGTAAGCGTCTCGGGAAGAAAGCGTTCATAGGCACGCGTCTGTTCGCGCGACAAGCCTGGCAGCAGCCAGTCCGCGGCCGCGTGTCGCGGCTCGCTGCCCGCAAGGCGCTCGGTGATTCGTGCCTTCCAATCGATCGCGGCTATCAAAGCCTTCAGCCGCCTCCGCTCCCGCCACCTTTGATGCCACCGCGCGTGAGCTCAAGAGGATCCAAGAGCTTGGCAAGCTCGGCGGCCGACAAGTCGGTCAATTCTTGCGCAACCTCACGCACCGGACGACCTTGGGCGTAGGCTTGCTTCGCAATCGCCGCGCCCTTTTCGTAGCCGATGACCGGATTCAAAGCCGTCACAAGAATCGGGTTGCGATCGAGTGCCTCCGCAAGCCTATCGCGATTGACCGTAAATCCCGCGATCGCCCGGTCGGCGAGCGCGAGCACCGCATTGGCGAGCAGGCGAATGCTCTCGAGGAGATCGTAGGCGATCAGGGGCAGCATGACATTCAGCTGGAAATTGCCCGCTTGGCCCGCAAGCGTAATCGTGGTGTCGTAGCCGATGACTTCGGCTGCGACCATCGCGACCGCCTCGGGAATTACAGGGTTCACCTTGCCCGGCATGATGCTGCTACCCGGCTGCAGCGCTGGCAGCGCAATCTCACCCAGGCCTGCGAGCGGGCCGCTATTCATCCAGCGCAGATCATTCGCGATCTTCATAACACCGACCGCGATCGTTTTTAGCTGTCCGGAAAGCTCGACCGCAGCATCCTGGGACGCGAGCGACTCGAAGTAATTGCCGCTCGGCACGAACGCGAGACCCGTAAGTCGCGCCAGCTCTGCGCAAAAGCGGGCGCCGAATTCGCGGTGCGCATTGATGCCGGTGCCAACCGCCGTGCCGCCTTGCGCAAGCGCCAAAAGGCGCGGCAATGTGCTCGTGAGGCGCGCCCGCCCATTTTGCATCTGTGTGCGCCAGGCGGAGAGCTCCTGCCCGAGCGTTACCGGCATAGCATCCATAAGATGCGTGCGCCCGGTCTTCACGATCGCGCCGACTTCAGTCTCCTTGCGCACCAGCACTGCGCCAATATGTGCGAGCGCCGGCATGAGCGTGCGCTCAACGGCAAGCGCTGCACTCACATGAATTGTCGTCGGAATGACGTCATTGCTGCTCTGACTCATGTTGACATGGTCGTTCGGATGGACTGCGCGACCGAGACGCGCCGCGGCAAGGTGCGCGATCACCTCATTAGCGTTCATGTTGGTGCTCGTGCCGGAGCCGGTCTGAAAGACATCGATCGGGAAGTGCGCATCATGCTGCCCGGCAGCGACTTCTGCGGCTGCCGCGTCGATCGCCCGCGCAACGTCCGGCGGCAGAAGTGCCAGCGCAGCATTGGCGCGCGCCGCGGCCTGTTTGACGAGGCCGAGTGCCGCGATAAAGGTGCGCGGCAGGGTAAGTCCGCTGATCGGAAAGTTCTGCACGGCGCGTTGGGTCTGCGCGCCCCACAGTGCCTGTGCCGGCACTTCGAGCTCTCCCATGCTGTCGCGCTCGATACGAGAGGAAGTCGTCATGCGGCGGGCTCCGAAAGGTCGTGAGGATGCGATATGATGCAAATCGTACCACCTCGAGGCTTCTGTTAAAGAACGCATGTCTGTGAGCTCCATCGATGCGCTGTCGCCCATCGACGGCCGCTACCGGGCCGCAACCGAACCCTTGCGCGCGCTCTTGTCGGAGGCCGGGCTCATTCGCGAGCGCATCCGCATAGAGGCACACTGGCTGCTGCAGCTTGCCGCGGCTGTGCCGCAATTGCCGCACGCGGCGTTGAGCCAAACGGTGCGCGAGCGCGCGGAAGAACTCGCACGTGAGCCGGGCGAGCTTGCAGCGGCCGAAGTGAAAAAGATCGAAGCGCGCATCAACCACGACGTCAAGGCAGTCGAGTACTACGTACGCCAGGAGCTGCTCGCAGCCGGCGCAAACGCCGGCGTACTGGAACTCGTGCATTTCGGCTGCACATCCGAGGACCTCAATAATCTGAGCTACGCGCGGCTCTTGGTCGCGGCGCGCGCGATTCTCACGAGCGCTGTGGATACGCTCGACGGCAAGCTTGCCCTGTTGGCGCGCGACGAGGCGGCGACACCCATGCTCGCACGCACGCACGGCCAAGCGGCAAGCCCCACGACGCTTGGCAAGGAGATCGCAAATTTCCTCGCGCGCCTGCGGCGCGCGCGCCGTCGCTGGACTGACGTAGCAGTGCTCGGCAAATGGAATGGTGCGGTCGGCAACTTCAACGCGCACTTGGTCGCCGCGCCCAGCGTTGATTGGCCTGCCATCAGCCGCGCGTTTGTCGAGTCGCTCGGCCTTGAGTACAACGCCCACACGACACAGATCGAGCCGCACGACTGGATTGCTGAATACTGCGATGCGCTCGCTGGGCTTGATGTGATCCTCATTGACCTGTGTCGCGATTTCTGGGGATACATCTCATTGGGTTATCTGCGGCAGCGCGCGCTCGCCTCTGAGGTCGGCTCCTCGACGATGCCGCACAAAGTAAACCCCATCGATTTTGAGAATGCCGAAGGGAATTTTGGTGTCGCAAATGCGCTGTTGCGGCATTTTGCCGAGAAGCTTCCGATCTCGCGCTGGCAGCGCGATCTTACGGATTCGACGGTACTGCGCAACGTCGGCGTGGCGCTGGGGCATGCGTTGATTGCCTTCACGGCGCTCGCGCGCGGTCTTGAGAAGATCGTAGCCGATCCGGCACGCCTGAAAGCGGACCTCAATGCGGCATGGGAAGTGCTCGCCGAGCCGGTGCAGATGGTGATGCGCGCCGCGGGCGTTCCCAATGGGTACGAACGCCTCAAAGAGTTTACACGCGGGCGGGTGATCGATGCGGCTTCCCTTGCCGCCTTCATCGATACGCTGCCGCTTGCTGCAGCCGACAAGACGCGCCTGAAAGCACTGTCGCCGTTTGACTACATCGGACTTGCCGCACGTCTCGCACTCGAAGTGTGAGCGCGCGAAAAGTGCGAACTGCGCCGCGGTTCTGGCCTGCGGCAGCGGCCGTGCTAGCCGAAAACGTGACCCGATCGGCAACTCGATAAGACTCCCCTTCCTAAGATCGCGGAGCCTGCGGGTGCGCAGGTTCTCAAGACAGGCTCGCGATCTTGAAATCTCCCGGGGACACGGACTTGACCGGCCAACTCGCACAACTCGCGAATGCGCGCTATACACCCGAATCCGATGCCACGGACGCGGCACTGGCGCGGCGAGCGACCGAATCTCTCATGGTCTTCACGACGCTCGCCGAAGCGCGCCAGGCGGTTAACCGCGCCGCGTCCTCGGCGCAGCGCCTGATGTCCATCTACACACCGGATCTGGAGCCCGACCTCTACGACCAGACTGCGTTTCTTGATATCGTCAAACACTTCGTGCTGGCGCGCAGCTTCTCGAAGGTGCGCGTGCTGTTGGTCGAGCCGACGCGCGTCATGCGTGACAGCAATCGTTTTGTCGCCATGGGGCGGCGTCTGTCAAGCTGTATCGACATCCGCTACGTCGCCGCCGAGTCCCCGCAACGCGCATCCGCCTATCTGATTGCCGATGACCGCGCGATTGCCTACCGCATGCGCGCTGATACCTGGGACGGCATCGCCGACTTCAACAATCCTCCCGTGGCCAAACTGTACCTGACCGAGTTCGATACTGTTTGGAATGCGAGCGCCCCAGAACAGGGACTGCGAGTCGCGCGACGTGGTTGAGCAAGATCGGTCGGCGAGCCCGCCGGCCATTATAATGTCGCGCATGGCGTGGAAACCCGACATTACCGTCGCCGCGATCAGCGAGAGCGACGGACGCTTTCTCGTCGTTGAAGAGCGCATCAATCATCGGCTGGTCTTCAATCAGCCCGCGGGCCACGTGGAAAGCGGCGAGACGATTATTGCGGCCCTCGTGCGTGAGGTGCGTGAAGAGACGGCATGGGTCTTCATTCCCGAAGCTTTCCTCGGGGTCTACCTGTGGCGCAATCCGTCCTCCGGCCGTGCGACGCTGCGTTTCGCTTTCAGCGGCGCGGTCGTCGACCACGATGCGAGCCAGCCACTTGACCGCGGCATTGTACGTACGCATTGGCTGAGCCGCGCGGAACTTCTCGAGCGCGAGCCGCGCCTGCGCAGCCCCCTGGTGCTACGCTGCGTGAACGACTACCTCGGCGGGCGCCGTCTGCCGCTTGAGGCTGTGGCAAGCCTGGGCCTTGACACCGCCGCAGAGGTCGGCGCCGTCAGCCTCTAGTCGCACACGCACACGGCGCGCGTCGGACGCGTACAATTTACGCCATGGTCTCCTCCACCTATCGAGTCATCGTCGGCCTGTCGGGCGGCGTGGATTCGGCCGTCGCTGCGCTTCTTCTGCAGGAGCAGGGTTGGGACGTCCAGGGGCTCTTCATGAGCAATTGGGATGAGGAGGATGACTCCTATTGCACGGCGGCCGAAGACTACCAGGACGCACGCGCGGTGGGACGCGAACTTGGGATACCTGTACATCGGGTCAGCTTCGCCGCCGAGTATCGTGCGCGTGTGTTTGCGCATTTTCTGCAGGAGCAGTGTGCCGGCCGCACCGGCAACCCCGACATCCTCTGCAACCGCGAGATCAAATTCGGCGCCGCCCTTACCTACGCGCAACGCCTGGGCGCGCCATGGTTTGCAACCGGCCACTACGCCCGCTTGCTGCCGGGAGCCGGCGGCGTCGAACTACACAAGGCAGTCGATGCAGCAAAGGATCAGAGCTACTTCCTGCATGCCGTGGCGCGCGCGCAGTTGGCGCGCACCCTGATGCCGCTCGGGGAAATCGAAAAAGGCGCCGTGCGCGAGCGCGCCCGCCGCGCGGGCCTGCCGGTGTTCGACAAACCCGACAGCACCGGGATCTGCTTTATCGGCGAGCGGCCGTTTCGCGAATTTCTCGCGCGCTTCCTGCCCGACACACCTGGTGCGATCGAGACACCTGAGCGAGAACAGCTCGGGACTCATCGTGGCGTTGCCTTCTACACGCTTGGGCAGCGCGAGGGTTTGTCGATCGGGGGCCGCCGCGGCTTCTCGCCGGCGCCCTGGTTCGTCGCGGCGAAGGATGCCGCGCGCAACGTGCTCGTGGTCGTGCAAGGCCACGACCATGCGCTGCTAAAGAGCACTGAGCTTGCGACGGGCCGTATGCATTGGTTGACAGATGCACGGTCGGGTTGCTTTCGGTGTGAGGTAAAGGTGCGCTACCGTCAGGCGGATCAGGGCGCGCGGGTCGCAGTGCGTTCCGATGGCAGCACGCACATTATTTTCGATACGCCGCAACGAGCCGTAACCCCCGGGCAATACGCGGTGCTCTACGAGGCGGACCGGTGCCTCGGCGGTGCGGCCATCGAAACCGTTGCGCTACAGGGTCGCTTGAGCGCCGCCGCCTAAGACGCCTTGCCGCGCAAAGGGTAATGCGCATGCCCGCGGCGGCTCATGCGCGTTATATAATTGTGCGTTGTTGAATTTCGCGGAACGATACTCATGACGGACAGCTTCAAGACACGATCCGCGCTGACGGTCGGCTCACGGCGTTACCAAATCGCAAGCCTTGCCGCGCTCCCACACGACAAAGTGGCGCGCCTGCCTTATTCCTTGAAGATTCTGCTCGAGAATCTCCTGCGCTTTGAAGACGGCGTCAACGTCAAAAGAAGCGATATCGAGGCGCTCCTCGCCTGGAACCCGAATGCTGCGCCAGCGCATGAGATCGCATTCACGCCCGCCCGAGTCATACTGCAAGACTTCACCGGCGTGCCGTGCATCGTCGACCTGGCCGCGATGCGCGAGGCGATCGTCAAGCTCGGTGGCAATCCGGAGCGCGTCAATCCGCTCGCACCCGCGGAGCTCGTGATCGATCATTCTGTGCAGGTCGACGAGTACGGCACTGCGCAGGCGCTGGCAGCGAACAACAAGATCGAGTTTGAACGCAACATCGAGCGTTATGGGTTCCTGCGTTGGGGACAGAGCGCATTTCGCAATTTCAATGTCGTCCCGCCGAACACCGGTATCGTTCACCAGGTCAATCTTGAGCATTTAGCGCGCGTGGTTTTTCACGACGAGAAGGACGGGGTGCGGCACGCCTATCCTGACACGCTTGTTGGCACGGACTCGCATACGACGATGATCAATGGCCTCGGGGTGCTCGGTTGGGGCGTCGGCGGCATTGAGGCGGAAGCGGCGATGCTGGGTCAACCCGTCACCATGCTCATTCCGCAAGTCATCGGCGTCAAACTGCGCGGCAGCCTCGACCCCGGCGCGACCGCGACCGATCTTGTGCTCACCGTCACCGAAATGCTGCGCAAGAAGGGTGTCGTCGACAAGTTCGTGGAGTTCTTTGGCGACGGGCTTGCCAACTTGCCGCTCGCTGACCGCGCCACGATTGCGAATATGTCACCGGAGTTCGGCAGCACCTGCGCCATCTTTCCCATTGATGCGGAGACGTTGCGCTATCTCGAACTCACGGGTCGGCCAGCGGAGCAGATTGAGCTCGTCGCGGCCTACGCCAAGGCGCAAGGATTGTGGCGCGAGAATGGACAGAAGCCGGCCGACTATAGCGACATCGTGGAGCTTGATCTTGCCAGCGTCGAGCCGAGTCTCGCAGGTCCTCGCCGCCCGCAGGACCGCGTGCCGCTGCGTGCGGCCAAACAGGCCTACCAGGCTGCCCACAAGCAGATGGCCGCGGAGCGCACGCAGAAAAACCCACAGGCAACCGGCCATGCCGCGGCCGTCGTCGGCGACACGCATTTTGAAGTGCAGGACGGCGCGGTCCTGATCGCAGCGATCACAAGCTGCACCAATACATCCAATCCCGCGGTGCTCATCGCCGCAGGTCTGCTCGCCCGCAATGCGCGCCAGCGCGGACTTGCCACCAAGCCGTGGGTGAAGACGAGCCTCTCGCCCGGCTCGCGCGTCGTTACGGACTATCTAACAAAAGCCGGTCTCACGGCCGATCTTGAGGCCCTGGGCTTCTACACGGCGGGCTACGGTTGCCAGACCTGCATCGGCAACAGCGGTCCGCTCAAGACCGAAATCTCCGACGCCGTCAAAGTCGGCGACGTCATCGCATGCGCGGTGCTCTCGGGTAATCGCAATTTCGAAGGCCGAGTGCATCCGGAAGTGAAAATGAATTTTTTGGCTTCACCGCCGCTGGTGGTGGCCTATGCGCTCGCCGGTACGCTGGAAGTGGATATGAATACCGAACCGCTCGGCGTCGGTAGCGCCGGCCGGCCGGTCTACTTGCGGGACATATGGCCCGGACCCAAGGAGATCCAGGAGGTCATCGTTGGGTCGGTAACTTCAGCGATGTTCAAGCGCAGCTACAGCAGCGTGTTCGCCGGCGATGAGCTGTGGAACGCGATCGCCATCCCGAAAGGCACGGTGTACGCCTGGGATGAGGCCTCGACTTACGTCAAGAACCCACCCTACTTCGACGGCATGACCATGACGGCGCCTGCCATTAATGACGTCCGTGACGCGCGCGTCCTCGCGATTCTCGGCGATTCGGTCACGACTGATCACATCTCACCGGCGGGCAATATTGCGAAGTCGAGCCCGGCCGCGAGCTATCTCGTCGAACAAGGTGTGAAGGTCGCG
>Ga0066793_10000841_pt1 | contig 12945 bp, 9 predicted proteins | sample PersoiDNA2013189_FD_83876 | JGI IMG/M metagenome (GOLD analysis project Ga0066793, IMG submission 83876) | Permafrost soil microbial communities from the Arctic, to analyse light accelerated degradation of dissolved organic matter (DOM) -... | ecosystem: Environmental > Terrestrial > Soil >...
CCCCCTTGAAGAGCCGCAGCAGCGTCTCCGGGAAGTTCTCCAGGCCCTCGGCGACGTCCTCACGGGTCTTCAGCCTGCCCGACGCCAGCCATTGACCCATCTCCTTCGCTCCCTCGGCGTAGCGAGCGCCGTAGTCGGAGACCACGAAGCCCGTCATGCTCGCGTGGTTGACGAGCAGCGAGAGGTAGTTGGACGGCCCCTTCAGCGCATCCGTGGCGTTGTACTGGGAGATCGCCCCGCAGATGATCACCCGGGCGCTGCGCGCCAGGTTCGCCAGGGCGGCGTCGAGTATCTCCCCGCCCACGTTGTCGAAGTACACGTCGATGCCCTTGGGGCAGTGCTCGCCGAGCGCGGCGAGGACGTCCTCGGACTTGTAGTCGATGGCGGCGTCGAAGCCGAGCTCCTGCACCACGTAGCGGCACTTCTCGGCCCCGCCGGCGATGCCGACGACGCGGCAGCCCTTCAGCTTGGCGATCTGGCCGACCACCCCTCCGACCGCGCCGGCGGCGCCGGACACCACGACGGTCTCCCCCTCCTTGGGCTGGCCGATGTCCAGCAGGCCGAAGTAGGAGGTCATGCCGGGCATCCCGAGCGTGCCGAGGTAGACCGGCAGCGGCGCGAGCGAGGTGTCCACCTTGATGACCGCGTTGCCGTGGGCCACGGCGTACTCCTGCACGCCCAGCAGCCCGCTCACGTGATCACCGACAGCCACGTCGGGGTGCTCGGAGGCGATCACCTCGCCGGCGGCGAGCGCGCGCATCACCTCGCCGATGCCCACCGGCGGGATGTAGGAGCGGGTGTCGTTCATCCAGCCACGCATCGCCGGATCCAGCGACACGTAGAGGATCTTCACGAGCACCTCTCCCTCGCCCGGCTCGGGGATCGGGGCCTCGGCGTACTCCCAGTCGGTCGCCTTCGGCAGGCCGATCGGACGCGCTGCAAGACGGTACTGATGGTTCACGCCATCCATTTGTCGCCTCTCATTTCGTTGATCGCCGCGTGGACGGCGCCGCGGGGCTCGACCAATGCGTAGCCGCTCGCGCGGAGCTTCACCGACGAGGAGCCTTGGCGGGTCGCGGCGGCGGAGGAGGAAAGCGCTTCTGCTCCTGCTTGGTCATCTTCCGGATCGTGAGCGAGCCGTCGGCGACCTGCCGCTGAACATCCTCGAGCTTCGCGCGGCGCTTGATGGCCGCGCGTTCTGCCTGCGTTTGCACACTTCCAGGTTAGCGCGCCGGAGAGGACCGTGAGAGGATTCTCGCGCCGCCAGCGCGACCTCGCGCGGGCGCGGACCGACAGTCAAGCACCTAAGGAGCCAACATGCCAGACATCGAGTTCCCGACGAGCGCCGGCACGAGCCCCGGCTACCTGGCCGTACCCGCCGACGAGCGCGGGCCCGCGACGATCGTCCTGCAGGAGTGGTGGGGCCTGGACGAGCACATCCGCTCGATCTGCGATCGCTTCGCGGACGCCGGCTTCTTCGCCCTCGCGCCGGACCTCTACGGCGGCGAGACGACGACCCAGCCGAGCGAGGCCGAACAGAAGATGATGGCGCTCTCGATGGGCCAGGCCGAGCAGGACATGTGCGGCGCGGCCGAGCATCTGGCCTCGCTGCCCGGCTTCGAGGGCTCGGGCGTGGGCTCTGTCGGCTTCTGCCTCGGCGGCGGCCTCTCGGTCTGGGCCGCGGCCACCTGCCCCAGGATCACGGCCGCCGTCTCCTACTACTACGTGATGCCTCACGGCAGACCCGACTTCACCGCGATCAAGGGTCCGATCCTCGGTCACTTCGGGACAGCCGACGCGTTCATCCCGCTGGAGGCCGCGAAGGAGCTCGAGTCGGAGCTCGCCGCAGCCGGTGTGCAGGTCACCTTCCACTACCACGAGGGCGCCGGGCATGCCTTCTTCAACGACACCAACCGGCTCGGGACCTACGACGCGCGGGTCGCCGAGAGCTCCTGGGAGCGCACCGTGAGCTTCCTGCGCGACGCCCTTGCCTAGCGCCGCGAGGGAGGCAGGCCGCGCGGATGGGCGGCGATAGGAAAGGATGGCGGACGGATGGATCACGACTACGAGCTGCAGACGCACCGGGCCGAGGATCGCCACTGGTGGTATCGAGGGAGGCGAACGGTGCTGGCGCGAGCGATCGCCGATCTGCAGCTGCCGTCCCACGCGCGCATCCTCGACGCGGGATGCGGCAGCGGGCGCAACATGGTCGAGCTCGCCGGCCGCGGCACCGTGACCGGGGTGGAGCTGTCGCAGACGAGCGTCTGCCTGGCGCGCGAGCGTGGGGTCGGAGAGGTGATCGAAGGGTCGGTGCTCGAGATGCCCTTCCCGGCCGAGAGCTTCGATCTCGCTGTGAGCCTCGACGTGATCGAGCATCTCGAGGACGACCTCGGTGCGCTGCGCGAGATGCGCCGGGCGGTGGCGCCCGGTGGGGCGCTGCTCGTCACGGTGCCCGCCTACCAGTGGCTTTGGAGCGGCCACGACGAGATCAACCATCACCATCGCCGCTACACCCGTCGCTCGCTGCAACGGGTCGCCGAAGAGGCCGGATGGAAGCAGGTGCGCACGACGTACTTCAACTCCCTGCTGCTTCCCGTGGCGATCGTGCTGCGGCTGCTGGAGCGCTTCAACAGGAAATCGACGGAATCGAGCCTCGACCTCCTGGTGCCCCCGGCGCCGCTGAACTGGCTGCTCGAGCGGCCGCTCGCGCTGGAGGCGGCGCTGATCGGACACCGGGGGCGGATACCCGCCGGACTGTCGCTGATGGCGGTCTTCCGCTGATCGGGGCCTCTCGCCCGCGCTCAGAGATCGGGCTCGGCGGCCGCCACGTGAGAGCGCACGCGGAAGGTCCATGCGCGGTTGGCGGTGAACGTGAGCACCGTCACCACGCCCGTCGCGCACGCCTGGGCGAGCAGCTTGTCGAGGCTCGCGCGATCGACCAGCAGGTAGAGCAGCGCTAGGTTCAGCCCGAGCCCGCATCCCTGCACCACGGTCCAGCGCACGGGCGTCAGAGCGTCCCCGATGTGCCCTTTGAAGGTCCAGCGGCGATTCAGCAGGAAGCCGTTGATCGCGCCGACCACGAAGCCGACGGCCGAGGCCGCCAGATACCAGACGCCGAAGACCTTCAGCAGCAGCGTGTAGACGAGGAACGTCAGCAGCGTGTTGGACACTCCGACGATCCCGAACTTGACGAACTGGACGAGCACCGGGCCGCTGAGCCGGCGTGCCGCTCCCGCTAGGCTGGTGGTCTGCTGCTCTGGCTCTGAGTGCTCGGAAGGCATCCGCAGACAGGATGAACGATAAATTCATAGTCGGCTTAGGTCGCCGCGCAAAGATGCGAACCTGAGTGCAACCAGCGCAGGCGTACCCTTGAAGACAACGACCATGGCGGACACACCACCTCGCACCCCCACCCTGCTGAGCGTCGTGGCGCCCGTCTACGACGAGGAGGAGCTCGTCGAGCAGTTCGTGGCGCGGGCCTGCGCGGCGGTGGCCGACTACGAGTTCGAGCTCGTGATCGTCAACGACGGCAGCACGGACCGCACCCCCGAGCTGCTCGACCGGCTGGCCGCGTCCGACCCGCGCGTGCGCGTGGTGCACCTGTCGCGCAACTTCGGCCACCAGGCGGCGCTGACGGCCGGCCTCGAGCACGCCATCGGCGACGTCGTCGCGATGATCGACGCCGATCTGCAGGACCCGCCGGAGCTGATCCCCGACATGATCGCCCAGTGGAGCCAGGGCGCCGACGTCGTCTATGCGGTGCGCCGGCAGCGTGAAGGGGAGACGGCCTTCAAGCTCGCCACCGCGTCGTGGTTCTACAAGCTCTTCGACAAGCTCGCGCAGGTCGACCTGGAGCCCAACTCCGGCGATTTCCGCCTGCTCGACCGCCGTGCGCTGGACGCGCTGCTGGCGATGACCGAGCGCTCGCGCTTCCTGCGCGGGATGACCGTGTGGGTCGGCTTCACGCAGACCGCCGTGTTCTACGAGCGCGACGCACGCCACGCCGGCGAGACCAAGTACACGGTGCGCAAGATGCTCCGCTTCTCCCTCGACGCGATCGCCTCCTTCTCGCACCTGCCGCTGCAGCTGGCCACCTACGCGGGCCTGCTCTCCGCCGGCGTCGCCTTCATCGCGATCCCCGTGGTCATCGGCCTGCGCATCGCCGACTCCTATCTGCCCGGCTTCAGCTCCCTGACGATCGCGATCCTCCTGCTCGGCGGCATCCAGCTGATCGCCCTCGGCGTGATCGGCGAGTACGTCGGGCGGATCTACGACGAGGTCAAGCACCGGCCGCTCTACATCGTCCGCGAGGAGCGCAACCGCCCGTCGGCACCGGGCCGGGTCGCGGCCGTGCAGAGCAGCCGCGCGGGCCTGCCGGCGCGCACGCCCGAGGGCATCCTCTAGCAGCTTGCCCCAGCCGAGCGGACCGACAGCGAGGAGATGCCCGGCAGCCGACCGCTCCCTCGAGCGGCGCCCGGTGTTTTGATGCGTCGATGAGCCTGTTGCGCCCCGCACCCGCGAGCCTGCTTGCCTCGGCGGCGCTCGCCCTCGCAGCGGCGTGCTCGTGGGGCGCGGCGGGCGCGCTCGCCGCCGAAGCCTGCCCCGGATCGGGCGCGCAACCCTGCCCGTATGCCGCGGCTCAGATCATCGGACGCCGGGCCGAGGGCCTGCTGCGGTTCCCCGAGGCCGTGGCCCTCGACGGACAGGGCAACGCCTACGTCGCCGACCAGCTGGGGTACGTCGTTCAGAAGTTCACCGTCGCGGGAGCCTTCGAGACCGAGTGGGGCTCCTTCGGCGGCGGCCGCGGCCAGTTCGGGCCGATCGGTGGCCTCGCGACGGACCCCGCCGGGAACGTCTACGTGGTCGACTCGATGCACGACCGCATCGAGAAGTTCGACTCGAGCGGCGCGTTCCTGCGGTCGTGGGGTCATCGCGGGAGCGAACTCGGGCAGTTCAAGTTCGGCTCCTCCCAGGACTACACCCGGCCGCCCGGCGGAGGGATCGCCGTGACCGCCAGCCACGTGTACGTGGCCGACAGCGGGAACAACCGCATCGAGCGCTTCGACCTCGAAGGGGGCGAAGCGATGCAGTGGGGCTCGTACGGCAGCGAACCCGGCCAGCTCTCCTACCCGCGCGGCGTCGCCGCCAACGAAGGCGAGGTGCTCGTCAGCGACGACAACAACCGCCGCATCGAGCGCTTCGACCCGAACGGCGTCTTCCAGGCCGCCATCGGCTCCGCGGGGGCCGGACCCGGGCAGTTCGCCTACCCCTACGGCATCGCGCTGGACGCGGCGGGGGACGTGTACGTCGCCGACGACAGCAACCACCGGATCGTCAAGCTCAACCCCGACCTCACCTTCGCCGGCGCCTGGGGCGGCTTCGGCTCCAAACCCGGCCAGCTCGCCTTTCCGCGGGCGCTCGCGAGCGACCCCTCGGGCGACACCTACGTGACGGACACGGCCGGGGACCGCATCGAGGTGTTCGACCCGGTGGGCAACTTCCTGCGCACGATCGGCGTCTCCGCGCGGGCCCCCGGAGCGCTGACCGCGCCGCGCGGCCTGGCGGCGGACCCGACCGGCCGGCTGCTCGTCGCCGACACCGTCGACGCTCGCATCGAGCTGCTCGCCGCGGGCAGCTACGCCTACGCCGGCCAGTGGACGGCCGCCGGAGGTTTCACGGCGGGATTCAAAACGCCCGCCGGCATCGCCGTGGACCCGCGCGGATCCGTCTACATCGCCGACCCGGGCAACGAACGGCTGGTCCGCCTCTGGGGCGACGGAACCTTCCTCTCGGAACTGGGCGGCCCCGCGGATCTCGGCGGAGCCCAGCTCAGCGGCGCCGCCTCGCTGGCGGTGGCGCCGGGCACCGCCGTGCGCTACGTGGCGGACGCGGGCCACAACCGCGTGCTCGTGTACAGCAGCGAAGACGTCCTGCTGGCGAAGTGGGGCGCCGGGGGCGGCGACGGAGCCGCCGGGAGAGGACCCGGCGAATTCAGCCACCCGTCGGCCGTCACCGTCGACGGCGCGGGCGAGGTGTATGTGGCCGACACCTACAACGACCGCATCGTCAAGCTCTCCCCGGCGGGGAGCGTGATCGGCGAATGGGGCTCGCCCGGCACGGGCGCCGGGCGCTTGAACTCGCCGAACGGACTCGCCGTCGATGCGGCGGGGCGGGTCTACGTGCTCGACTCGGGAAACAACCGCGTCGAGGTCTTCGACGCGAGCGGGGACTTCATCTCGAGCTGGGGCTCGCGGGGCGTCGGCCTGGGGGAATTCTCCCAGCCCTCCGCCGTCGCGATCGACTGCAACGGAGACATCTACGTTGCAGACACGAACAACAATCGCCTCGAGCGCTTCGATCCGCTCACCCCAGCCCCGACGGGCTGCCTGGGGCCGAGCGCCTGGCCGCGGCCGCTCGACGTCGCTCCGGTGCTCGAGGTGAGCCTCGCGCGCGCAGCCGCCGTCCTGGCCCGCAGGGCGCTGGCGCTGCTGGTCAGCTGCCAGCGGGGCTGCACGATCCGCGCCACGGCCACGCTCTCCCCACGCGGCCGCCGCGGGGCCGTGGCGCTGCTCGCCGCCACCCGCTCGCTGGCGCCCGCGTTGCAGGGACACGTTCGCCTGCTCGTCGGCCCTTCGGCGCTGCGCCGCCTGCGCCGGGCGCTCGGTGCTCGCAGGGCGATGACCGCTCGTGTGCGCATCCTCGCCGTCGGGCCGACGGGCCGGTACACGACGGTCACGCGAACCTACACCGTGAGCCGCTAGCCTGATCGCGAATGACCGACGACGAGCTGCCCGACGAGAGCGACGCGCCCGCGACGGAATTCCGCCAGGAGCGGATCAGGATCGAGACCGAGCGCCACCGGATCGAGGGCGCCATCACGCTGGCCCGCGACGGCTACCGCAGCAGGGTCTCCGACGTGCTGAACGCGTCCGAGCGGGACTTCCTCACGCTCACCGAGGTCACCGTCGCGCCGCTCGAGGGCGGGCCGATCGAGCTGCACGCCTACCTCACGCTGGCCCGCCGGCACATCGTCTTCGCAGTCGCCGCGTCGGACGCTTCCTAGCAGCACGCCCGGAGGGTCGGCGGCGCGGCGCCGCCGCTACTCGCCGGCGAGGAACGAGTAGACCGGCGAGGCGACGGCGGGCCACAGGCTGAAGCCGTGCCCGCTGGGCATCACGTCGAGCGTCGCCCTGCAGCCGGCGGCGCTCAGGTCGGCGAGCATTTCCTGGCCCTGGGCGGTCTCTGCCACATCCACTTCGCTGCTGAACAACAGCCAGTCCGGGCAGCCGCCTTCGGGGATGTGCAGCGCGGGCGACCATTCCGCCTCGAAGGCGGGCGAGCAGCTCGCCAGCTGACCGGTGCATCCGAGAGCCTGGCCGATCGAGAGGATGAAGGGTTTGTCCTTGATCGTCCCGTTCGCCGCCATCGGCAGCAGCGTGAGGAAGTTCATCGGCCCGCTGAGCGACACCACGGCTTGCACGGTCCCCGGCGCAGCGGCGTCCAGCTGCTCGGCGACCCGGGCGACCAGCTGGCCGCCGGAGGAGCCGCCGAACAGCACGACGTTGGCGGGGTTGGCATCGTAGGCGGCGGCGTGCGCGATCGCCCATTCGGTCGCGGCGGCCACCTGGCCGGTCTCCAGCGGGAAGGCGGGTTCGCTCGGGGAGTCCTGGGCGAAGTTGATGTCGAAGACCGCGTAGCCCTGTTTCTGCAGGGCCTTGGCCTCGGTCGAATCTTCGATCGGCAGCGTCTGCAACCGCCAGCCGCCTCCGTGCACGAGCACCACGATCATCGCCCCGGGTTTGTTCTGCGCGTAGACCGTCGCCAGCTCGCTCGGCGAGGGGCCGTAGGAGACGCCCCTGTAGATCGGCGGGGCCGTTGGGCCTTTGGCCAGCGCCTGCTGCGGCGCGAGCAGCACCGCGGCGCACGCCGCCAGACCGATCAGGCCACTCCGTCTCCGCAACACGCTCGACCCTCCATCCGTGCTCGGCCTCTCACCAGTGCCGCTCGGCGAGTGCGGCCGGCCCCCCGATCAGATCGGGGGGCCAGTGTAGACGGTCGAGACCCGGCCGATCTCGCTCCTGTGCGTGGACCGGACGGCCGGCTACTGCACCAGGCGCACGATCGCCCGGTGGTGCTGCTGCCCGAGCGCGGAGTCGAACGGGTTGAAGTGCAGGGTGTGCAGCAGCGCGGTCGCTTCGGGGCCGAAGGCCACGAGGAGATAGACGCCGATCGCGAGCAGGCAGATCGTCAGACGGCTGCGCGCGGCGAGAGCTGCGAAGGGGAGGATCCAGACGACGTACCACGGAGCGAACCAGCTCGTGGTGAGCCACACGGCGAGCAGGCTCACGCCGGCGAGCGCGAGCCAGTCCCTGTCGGGCCTCAGCGCGAGGACCGCCGCGGCGAGCACGGAGATCGCGGCCACGGCGCTCAGGATGCTGCGCAGCGTGTCCGTCTCACCGCCCTGTCCGAGCAGCCAACCGAGGAGATTGGCGGGGCCGACGTCGGTGACCAACCGGGCCTGCGAGCCGAGGCCGGGCAGGCGCGCGCCGAACGCCAGGGCGCTCACGAGCCCGAGGATCGCGGCGGCGAGCAGCAGGCCGCCGACAAAGGCGCGGCGGCGCGGCGCGGCAGCGAAGGCGACAGGGATCACGACGGCCGCCGAGGCCTTGATGCCCGCCGCGGCGACGATCGCCGCGGCGGCGAGGTGCTCGGGCTCGACGCGCAGGCCGAGGCGAGGCAGGCGAAGACCCCTCGCCCCCGCGCGAGCACGCGCCAGCAGGTAGACGGCCAGCACGAGCGGCAGCATCATCAGCAGGTCGTTGTGGTCGGAGCCGAGGCCCCAGACGAGCACGATCGGATTCAGGCCCACGAGCGCCACGGCACGCACGGGATCGCGTCGCAGGAGCTCCGCGCACCGCCAGATCACCGCCAGGGCGCCGAGGCTCGCCAGGCAGAGGATCACCTTCAGCGCCCAGAAGCTCCCGGCGACGCCGAGCGGGACCAGCGCGTAGCTGAGCAGCGTGAACAGCGGGCCGTAGGGGGAGAGGATCCCGTGCCAGTTGCTGATCGCGAAGGCCGGATCGCCTTTCGGCTCGAGCACGGGCGCGGTGGCGTACGGGTTGAGGTGATGGACGATCCCCATGCGACCGAAGTTGATGTAGTTGAACACGTCGGTGTACTGCAGCGGCGGCGCGAGCAGAAAGACGAGGTGAATCGCGAGGATCGAGCCGATCACCCACCCTGCGCGGACGCGTCCACCGAGCACGATGACCGCCAGATAGGCGAGGTACATGCCGACGAGGATCGCCGTGACCAGGGAGTGCATGGCCTGGCCCGAGGGGGGCGCGGTGGGCCAGAGACCGCCCAGCGGGCCGGCCATCCAGGCCGGGAAGTAACCGGAGCTGGCGGTCGGCGTGAGGAAGCTCGGGTGAGCCGCGGCGAGCAGGACCAGCAGGCCGCTGAGGACGACGAGGCCGAGCAGCGAAGTCCTCGCCAGGCCCGCGAGCAGTCGGGGGCGTTCACGCAGGCCGGTGCGCGCGAGCCGTGGGGCGATGCTCCGGCGGCGCACGGGGAGCGCCACCTTGGACCCGGCGGTGGGAGGCAGCAGTTCTGATGTCGAGTCGAGCACGGGAGGATGTCCGCTACTGGGCCGCTAGGTGTTCGAAGTTGTGCTGCTCCTGCATTCCGATGCGCCCGCTGCGGGGATGGAAGTGCAGCACGTTCTCGAAGTCGGCGATGTTCGGGCTGGAGGCGATCAGCGCGTACACGGTGTAGAGCATGAGCGTCGCGCGCCAACGGTTGCCGGCGATCACGGCGGCGAAGGGCAGCGCCCAGAGCACGTACCACGGCGCGCTCCAGCCGAGCGTGAAGACGAGCGCGACGGCGCTTGCGCATCCGTAGTGCATCGCGTCGAGGGGACGCCGCCGGGCCCGCGCGGCGGCGTAGATGATGGCGACGGCGGCGACGCCGGCGAGCACCCCGCGCAGCGCCGAGGTCGCGCCGCCGAGACCGAGCAGCAGCCCGAGGAGATTCGGCAGCCCCTCGGGTGAGACGAGCGTGCTCTGCGCCCGAACGCCGCCAAGCTGCGGACCGAATGCGAGGAGACCCACGAGGATCAGCACGGCGCCGGTGCCGGCCATTCCGGCGAGCAGCGCGCGCCGGCGCGGGGCGATGGCGATCGCCAGGGGCAGGAAGATCGCAGCCGAGGCCTTGATTCCGATGGCGCCGATCAGCAGGGCGCCGGCGGCGAGCTCGTGCGCGACGAGGCCTCCTGCCGGCGCCCCATGCCCCAGCGCGCGGATGGAAGCGCCGCGCAGCCGCGGCGCCAGGAGCAGGTACATGGCGGCGAGGATGAGGAACACCATGATGAAGTCCGTATGCACGCCGCCGAGCCCCCAGACGAGCACGATCGGGTTCAGCCCGACGACGGCGACAGCCTGGGCGGGCGAGCGTCCGAGCAGGCGCGCGAAGCGCCACACCAGGGCCAGGAGCGCCAGGCTGCAGGCACCCACGATGATCTTCAGGGCCCAGAACGACGCCGGCACGCCGAGCGGAACCAGCGCGTAGGTGAGCAGCGTGAACAGCGGGCCGTAGGGCGAGCGCAGGTAGTGCCAGTTGCTCAGTCCGTAGGCCGGATCGCTGTGCGGCTCGACGGCCGGCAGGCTCACGTAGGGGTTCATGTGATGGATGACCCCCATCCGCCCGTAGTTGATGTAGTTGAAGACGTCGGTGTACTCAAGCGGCGGAGCCAGCAGGAAGATCAGGTGCACGGCGAGGATGCTCGCCAGCACCCATCGGGGGTCGATGTGCGGCGCGAAACGCACGGCGAGCAGATAGGCCAAGCACATCAGCCCGAGCGCGCCGCTCACGAGCCATTCGAGGGTCAGCGTGTCGGGGAACGCGCTCGGCCACAGGCCCGCGAACGGACCGGCCATCCACGAGGGGTAGCTCAGCGACGAGGCGGTCGGGCTGAGGAAGCTCGACTGGTGCGCGGCGAGCGCCACCAGGCCCAGGCAGAGGACCACGACCACGAGCAGCGGCGCGGCGCGCGCGAGCACCAGCCAGCGCCGGGCCCGCCGCCGCCCGACGACGGGCAGGGCGAACGGCCCACGCGCGGAGCGGACGGCTAGGGCGCGACCGTGCGGGCTCGAGGGGATGGCGCCGGGTGAACTTCGCACGATGGTGGTAGGTATCCAGCCTGGATCGGGGACGCTGAGCTGGGCATCAGGGGCCCGTAGGCCTGTGCTGTGAGGGTCGGGGCGAGGACCTGGACGCTGTACGCGGCCGGGACCGGCGTGGCTGTGAGAAACCTTACTGCGCCCGAACGGCCTTCCAGGCGCAGCTGACGGGCGATCGCCGCGCCGCCGGGGGCCACCGGGACTTCCTGCGAGGAGCCGTCCGGGAAGCTCACAGTCAACGGGCCGAGCGGTGGGTTGGGGTCGGACACGCTGAACGTGAGCGTCGCGGTCACCGGCCGTGTCCCCGATCCCCCGCTGAGCGTCACTCCCGACGAGGAACAGCGGACGCGCAACGGATCGAGCGTGGCCATGCTCACCTCCTGCCGGGCCTGCCCGCCGAGCAGCGTGCCCAGCCGGGCCGCGTACGGGCGCAGGTCGAAGAACCACAGGTCACCCCGAGGACTGATCAGCGGAGCCTCGCCGAGCAGCCCTCGGAGGGTCCCCAGCAGCGCCGCGGGAGCAGCCTGATAGCCGCCCGGCTCGATCACCAGCCCCTGAAAGCCGCTCAGTGACGCGGCCGCGACCGCGAGCGCCAGAGGCTTGCTCGCGAGTTCGCCCTCCCAGTCGGCCGCGCGACCCTTCATCGCCCCATAGCTCCATCGCAGCGAGGTGGAGGTGATGTATCCCCGCATCTCCTCGTAGGTCGTGCCGAAGTTCGGGTTGGTGAACCCCAGCGACGTGGTGCGGTCCCCGTAGCCCTCGGGGAACGGCACGTAGGGCAGCTCGAAGACGGCCGCCCCAGCCCCGAGCCGCGACTGCACCTCGCCGAAGAAGACGCCGTCGCTGCGGTACTCCACGGAGGCGGCTTTGTATCTGGGGATGAAGTCGTTGCTCGTCTCGTCGAGAACGCCGAGGACGAGCAGCGCAATCACCGCGAGCGCCGGCCAGTAGCGCTTGGCTCGCCGGCGGGCGAGCGCCCGCAGACCGGCCTGCACCAGGCAGGCGGCCGCCAGCAGCGAGAAGAAGGCGATGAACAGCGACATACGGTTCCAGCCCCGCACGTTGGGTGTGAGGACGTACGCCAGCAGCGAGGAGAATCCGCCGACCGAGGCGATCAGCAGCGATAGCAGCACACCGAGCGCCGCCGGCCGGTAGAGCCGTGAGCGCGCCAGCAGCCCTCCCGCTCCCAGAATCGCCGCCAACGCGCCGGCCAGCAGCCACAGGAAACCCACGTCTCCGACACTGCCGAGCGTCTCATAGCACTGCTCGCAGTACGTCGAGGAGTCCGCCCTGGCGTAGTTCCTGTTGATGTCGTGCAGCAGCGGGAGGCGATGGCCCTGAACCGGCAGCAGCAGCTGGGCGGGCTTGAGCCCGAGCAGCTCGGTGTCGGTCAGGCTCCTGACGACGAGCGGGTTGGGGCCGTGTTCGGCACGGTAGATCAGGCTGGGAGCGAGGTTGGCCGTGAGAAACACACCGACCAGCAGCACGCAGCCGAGCGCGCTGGCGAGCACCGCGCGGGGGCGGCGGACGAGCAGCGCGACGAGCAGCCCCGACGAGAGGAGGACCAGCGCGAAGGCGGCGTAGTAGAGCCCAGAGGAGGCGATGATCGCGCACAGCAGCACGGTCCTGACCGTCCGCCCCGACAGCCACGCCAACGCCCGCCGCCCCACCACCGTCCGTCGCTGGAAGCGGGAGTCCCCCAGGAAGATCGACAGGAACAGATACGCGGAGAGGGGAATCGAGTAGTAGGCCGAGAGCAGAAGGTGCG
>Ga0066793_10000842_pt1 | contig 12929 bp, 16 predicted proteins | sample PersoiDNA2013189_FD_83876 | JGI IMG/M metagenome (GOLD analysis project Ga0066793, IMG submission 83876) | Permafrost soil microbial communities from the Arctic, to analyse light accelerated degradation of dissolved organic matter (DOM) -... | ecosystem: Environmental > Terrestrial > Soil >...
CGACGCAGCCAGGGGTGAGGCGATTGGGTGGCATGGCTCCGCGATGACTGCCGGCTCGGCGCTGGGTGCCCCGGTGGCCGGTCTGGCGATCGACCATTGGGGCTGGGGCGGAGGCTTCGTCAGCGTCTCCCTGGTCGGCGTCGCTGTGGCTCTGCTGGGTGCGGGCGGGACGAGAACCTACCGCCGGTCGCGGAAGCGGGCGGCAAGACGTCAGGTCCTGCCCAGAGAGTCAATGAGCTCGGCGCGTCCCTGACCTGGCCATCGGCGCCGGAGTCAGGAATCGGCAGCCTGCCCAGGATTGGCAGTCCGGGCTCTGACGCTGGTAGCCTTACCACTCGACCGGCTGTGTCTTCAGGAAGCCCTTGACTCCCCGAACGGCGCAGCGTGCAAGAGAAGCTCAAGCAAGTCGCTTCCACCCGCGTTGGCACGCTCGCAGTTCGCTGCAGTCACAGCCGCCGGGTTCCAGGTCCGCCCGGCTGGGGCGTCGCACCCATGGTGCGCCGCAGCAGACGTGCAACGTATGACGTGTGCCTGCCACCCGCCATACGCGGCGGTTTGGTTGGACGCTCCTTGTACTGAAAGCTCCTTGCGCACCACGGTGGCGAGGGGCTTTTCTCGTCTGCCGGGGGTCGCCCTTGACGGACAACAATGTCCCCTTGGACGGACAACAGAGGAGAACAGACATCAGCGAGCCTCGTATCAACGATCGAATCCGGGTCCCGGAAGTGCGTTTGGTTGGCCCCAACGGTGAGCAGGTCGGCATCGTGCGCGTCGAAGACGCGTTGCGTCTGGCCGCCGAGTCGGACCTCGACCTCGTCGAGGTTGCCCCGATGGCAAAGCCTCCGGTCGCCAAGCTCATGGACTTCGGCAAGTTCAAGTACGAAGCAGCCATCAAAGAGCGGGAAGCCCGCAAGAACCAGGTCAACACGGTCATCAAGGAGATCAAGTTCCGTCCGAAGATCGACCCGCACGACTACGCCACCAAGAAGGGGCACGTCGAGCGGTTCCTCAAGGCCGGCGACAAGGTCAAGGTAACCATCATGTTCCGTGGTCGCGAGCAGTCCCGACCCGAGCTTGGCTATCGCTTGCTGCAGCGTCTCGCAGGAGACATTGGCGATCTTGGATTTGTCGAGAGCACGCCCAAGCAGGACGGCCGCAACATGATCATGGTGATCGGTCCGACCAAGAAGAAGGCCGAGGCCAAGGCCGAACAGCGTCGCAAGCGCGAAGGTGACGTCGCCGCTGCTGCAGCCTCGAACGACGCGCCGGCTACGGACACCACCGCGCAGGCGCCTGTGGACCCTGCAACTGAGGCAGCGCTGGACACCTCCGTCGAGACGGAAACCACCATCGCCGAGTAGTTCACCCAGCTTCACGACAGAACCCCGTGGGTCCGGCAGGACCCGCACGACTGAAGGAGATCGGCACCATGCCGAAGATGAAGACCCACAGCGGCGCCAAGAAGCGCTTCCGCCTCACGGGTACCGGCAAGGTCATGCGTGAGCAGGCCGGTGGCCGCCACCTGCTCGAGCACAAGTCTTCGAAGAAGATGCGCTCGATCGCGAACGACGTGCAGCTCAACAAGCCGCAGGCCAAGAAGATCAAGAAGCTTCTCGGTAAGTAACCCAGACAAGCTCAAGCAGTTCAGACAAACTCAATTCAGCTCCGCTGACAATGACGAATGCACTCCGCTGACAACGGGAGCCAGTTTGTCTCGGTATGGGTCAGCAGGAAAATCAAGGCAAGGAGTCTCACGTGGCACGCGTGAAGCGGGCGGTAAACGCCCACAAGAAGCGCAGGGTAGTTCTCGAGCGCGCCAGCGGCTATCGCGGACAGCGTTCGCGGCTGTACCGCAAGGCCAAGGAGCAGGTCACCCACTCGCTCGGATACGCCTACCGCGACCGTCGCGCTCGCAAGGGTGACTTCCGTCGCCTGTGGATCCAGCGGATCAACGCCGGCGCCCGCGCCAACGGCATGACCTATAACCGCTTCATCCAGGGCCTGAAGGCTGCCGAGGTAGAGGTCGATCGACGGATGCTGGCCGAGCTGGCAGTCAACGACGCCGCCGCCTTCGCCGCCTTGGTCGAGATCGCTCGGGCCCACGCGCCGGCGCAGACCGTCGCTGACGACGCCGCCTGAGTCCGTCTGAGTCACGGCCCACCAAACGCGCCGGTTCGACGCCCCGCAGCTCTGATCATGAGATGTTGACCAATATCGGTTCCGACCGGGTCAGGTCAGTGCGGGCGTTGAGCCTGCGCGCTGTGCGTGAGCGCGAGGGTCTGTTCCTGGCCGAGGGCCCCCAAGCTGTCAGTGAGGCCGTCGCGCACCGCCCTGACGCGGTCCAGGATCTGTACTTCGAGGCGCAGGCCAGCGCCTCGAAGGCGGGCAGCCGGCAGGCAGCCGTGCTGGATGCGGCCCGGGACTCCGGTTTGTCCATCCGTGAGGTGAGCCACGAGGTCCTTGTTGCCATGAGCGACGCTCTGGTCCCGCAGGCAATGGTCGCAGTCTGTCGGCCCATCGACGTCCAGCTCGACGCGGTGCTCGGTGAGCGCCCGCGGTTCCTGGTGATCCTCACCAACGTCCGAGACCCGGGCAATGCCGGCACGGTAATCCGCGGCGCCGATGCTGCGGGTGCTGACGCGGTTCTGCTCAGCGACTCCAGTGTGGACATCTACAACCCGAAAGTGGTCCGGTCCACGGTCGGGTCGCTTTTCCACCTGCCGATCGTGACCGGCGTACCCATCGCCGTGCTGCTAGATCGGGTTCGCGCGGCTGGTCTTGTCCTCCTGGCTGCCGACGGCAGCGGGGACACTCTTCTGGCTGACATCGATCTGGCCAGGTCTCATGCGTGGGTGATGGGTAACGAGGCCTGGGGTCTTGAGCCCGACGTCAGGGCGGTGTGCGACGCCATCGTCCGGGTCCCGATCTACGGCAAGGCCGAGTCCTTGAACCTGGCCATGGCCGCAACCCTGTGTCTATACCAGTCGGCTGGCGTGCAGAATGGCTCCGACATTCGATAAAGTCACTGTATGGGACAAGGGGCCAACGAATCGGCTGCCGAGAGTTCCGCCGGGTGGTTCTCAGACATCTGCGACCATCACCCAGACGGACTGTTGGTCGCCGACGACCAGGGGCTCATCGTCTATGTCAACGCCCGGGCCGCCCGGATTGTCGGAGTCTCCGCCTCGGAGCTGCTTGGCCAGGACATCCGTAAGGCGATTCCCCTGCAGGAGTACGACGGTCGCTCCTGGTGGGAGTGCACTGATCCCTGGAACGGATTGGCCATCCGCTCTGGTCACCGCGAGAAGCTGCTGATCATCCCCGGAATGCGTGAGGTCCTGGTGACTGCCCAGTATCTGCGCCCAGGACGCGGTATGCCGGTCAGCCAGGTTGTCGTTGCACTGCGGGACGCCGAGGCGCGCCGCCGAGCGGAGGCAAATAGTTCCGCGCTGATCTCCACGGTTGCCCACGAGTTGCGCTCGCCTCTGACCTCCGTGAAGGGTTTTTCTTCGACTCTTCTTCGTCGCTGGGACCGCTTCACCGACGACCAGAAGAGGTTAATGCTGCAGACCATCGAGGCCGACGCAGACCGGGTCACCCGGCTGATCACCGAGCTCCTGGACATCTCACGCATCGATGCCGGGCGACTGCAGGTGCGCAAGCAGCCGGTGGATATCTACGCAGCCATTGAGCGGCACATCGAACGATTCGTTGCCAGTGGTTATGAGCGTGAGCGGTTCGTACTCAGTGGCCATGAGTCAGCGTTGCCCGAGGTTTGGGCCGACCCTGACCGGCTCGACCAGATCCTGGCCAACCTGATGGAGAATGCCGTTCGCCACGGAGAGGGGACCGTCAGTCTGACCGTTGCTCCGGTCACACAAGATGGTAGCGAGGCCGTCGCCGTCACGATCAGCGACGAGGGCGAGGGCATTCCCCCCGAGAACTACCCCATGATCTTCACCCGCTTCTGGCACCGGTCCCGCCGCAGCGGTACAGGCCTGGGTCTGTACGTCGTGCGAGGGCTCGTGGAGGCCCACGAAGGCAAGGTCGGGGTCGGCCAGGCCGCGTCAGGCGGGGCTGAGTTCCGGTTCACGTTGCCGGCGGGCGCCCCCGAAAACGTCATCTGACTCCTCGGACGCATCGCCGGAGCACTCCGGTGGGCCTCTAGACTCACCCGTGCGCCTTGTGGCACGACCTTGCGTGCCCGCGGCTCACCTGATCCATCACCCGAAACGACCCGATACCCGAAACGATTGAAAGCGATGTCTGGACCCAACAAGAGCTATGACCCTGTCGAGGTCAGTACGCTCGACCCGGCTGCCCTCGAGGCGGCCGTCACCGAGGCACTGACGGCCTTTGCCGCTGCGGACTCTCTCGAGTCACTCAAGAGTGCGCGTCTGGCTCACCAGGGCGACATGTCCGCCCTGGCCCTGGCCAACCGCGAGATCGGCGCCCTGCCTCCGAGCGCCAAAGCTGAGGCAGGCAAGCGGGTCGGGATGGCCCGCGGCCGGGTCGCTGGGGCTCTGGCCGAACGACAGAACGAGCTCGAGGTGGAGCGTGACGCGCGGCTGCTGGTCGAGGAGGCGGCTGACGTCACCGCTCCGGTGGCTCGCCGCCGGCTCGGCGCCCGACACCCTCTCGAGCTGATGTCTGAGCGGGTCGGCGACATCTTCGTCGCCATGGGCTGGGAGATCGCAGAAGGGCCCGAGGTCGAGTCCGAGTGGTTCAACTTCGACGCCTTGAACCTTGGTGTGGACCATCCGGCGCGTCAGATGCAGGACACGTTCTTCGTCGACCCCCCCGATGCCGGCCTGGTTCTGCGGACGCACACCTCCCCGGTTCAGGTCCGCTCCATGCTTGAGCGTGACCTGCCGCTGTACATCGTCTGTCCCGGCAAGGTGTTCCGCACCGACGAGCTCGATGCGACGCATTCTGCCGTGTTCCACCAGATCGAGGGGCTCGCGGTCGCCGAGGGCCTGACGATGGCGCACCTGCGCGGCACGCTCGACCACTTCGTCGAGGCGCTCTTCGGGCAGGATCTCGAGACGCGTCTGCGGCCGTCCTACTTCCCCTTCACCGAGCCCTCCGCCGAGCTGGACTTCCGGTGCTTCATCTGCGGCGGATCGGACGAGCACTGCCGCACCTGTGGCGGGACGGGCTGGATCGAGTGGGGTGGTTGCGGGATGGTCAACCGCTCGGTTCTTCAGGCTTGTGGCATCGATCCGGATCGATACACCGGTTTCGCGTTCGGCATGGGCATCGAGCGGGCGCTGATGTTGCGCCACGGGGTCAAGGACATGCGCGAGATATTCGAGGGAGACGTGCGGTTCAGTACGCAGTTCGGGATGGAGATCTGATGCGGGCGCCCGTTTCGTGGCTTGCTGAGTACGTCGATGGTGCGCAGGTCGCGACCGGCCGTGAGGTCGCCGCGAGCCTGGTCCGAGTCGGTCTGGAGGAGGAAGGCCTGCACGGTGGCGACATCACCGGTCCGCTCGTCGTTGGCCGGGTCCTGGAGTTCGTCGAGGAACCGCAGAAGAATGGCAAGACAATCCGTTGGTGCCAGGTCGACGTGGGCCAGAACGGTCAGCGCGTCACCGAGGGAACGCCTCAGGGAATCGTCTGCGGCGCCACGAACTTCGCCGACGATGACCTCGTCGTCGTCGTGCTTCCCGGAGCTGTGCTGCCCGGTGACTTCGCCATCGCAGCGCGAAAGACCTACGGGCACATCAGCAACGGGATGATCTGCTCAGCCGCCGAGCTCGGCATCGGCTCCGGCCCCGAGGCCACTGACGGCATCGTCGTGTTGCAGTCCCTCCTCGGTGAGCAGGACGCAGCCAAGCTGACCCCCGGGGACGACGCGATCGAGCTGCTGGGCCTTGCCGACGAGGTCGTCGAGGTCACCGTCACCCCCGACCGTGGGTACTGCCTCAGCATGCGTGGCATGGCTCGGGAGTACGCCCACGCCACGGGGGGAACTTTCCGCGACCCTGCCGCCATCGCGTCCGCAGCGGCCAACACCACCGGGTATGTCGTGACCCTGGCCGACGAGGCGCCGCTGAACGGTCGCCCGGGTTGCGACCGCTACGTGGCGCGGGTGGTGCGCGGAGTCGATGCTTCGGCAGTGTCCCCACTCTGGATGCAGAAGCGGCTCACCCAGATGGGGATGCGACCCATCTCGCTGGCCGTCGATGTCACCAACTATGTGATGCTCGCCCTGGGTCAGCCGCTGCACGCCTTCGACGTCTCGACCTTGCGGGGGCCGATCGTGGTGCGCCGCGCGAAGGCTGGTGAGACGTTGAAGACGCTGGACGACGTGCAGCGAACGCTCTACCCCCAGGATCTGCTGATCACGGACAGCGGCACGGCTGTGCTGGCCATCGCCGGAGTGATGGGCGGTGCCACCTCCGAGGTTGGCCCGTCCACCACGGATGTGTTGGTGGAGGCGGCGCACTTCGACCCGACCTCCGTGGCGCGATCCTCGCGTCGGCACAAGCTGACCACGGAGGCCTCAAAGCGCTTCGAGCGTGGGGTGGACCCGGACGTCACCGACCGTGCTGCGCAGATGGCTGTCAGCTTGCTCATGGAGTTCGGTGGGGGAACCGCCGATAGCGGCGTCACCGACGTCGATCATCGCCGGCCGCGTCCCCGCATCGACCTCGACCCCAGCCTGCCGGCCCGGCTGATCGGTCTGCCGTACAGCCGCCAGGATGTCATCGGAACCCTGCGCGAGATCGGGTGCGATGTTCTTGAGCCGACTGGGACCGGGCCGGAGTCCGGGGAGTCTGCATCGCTTTCGGTGCTGCCGCCTTCGTGGCGTCCGGATCTGGGCAACGGACCTGACTTCGCCGAGGAGGTCGTCCGACTGGGGGGCTACGAGCAGATCCCTTCGGTGCTTCCGCGGGCGGGCAGCGGGCGCGGACTGACCCACGGCCAGCGCGTCCGGCGGGTCGTGGCCAATACCCTGGCCGGCCAAGGCTTCGTCGAGGTACTGACCTATCCGTTCGTGTCCGCAAAGAGCCATGACGACCTGGGGCTGGAAGATCACGACCCACGTCGGACGACCGTGCGGATCGCCAACCCCCTCTCGGATGAGGCGCCCTTGATGCGGACCTCCGTGCTCTCGACGATGGTCGAGGCGCTGCGCCGCAACGTCAGTCGGGGAGCCCGTGACAGCTCCCTCTTCGAGATGGGTCTGGTCACGCGGCCGTTGTGGGAGCCACCGGCCGCTCCGGTGCCGGGCACCCAGGCACGTCCGGATGACGTGACTCTGGCCCAGATCATGGCGGCAGTTCCTCCACAGCCGCGCAGAGTCGCATTCGCCCTGACCGGTGATGCTGATCCTGCCGGGTGGTGGGGGGCCGGCCGTCCTGCTGACTGGACGGATGCCGTCGGCGCTGCCAGGGCCATCGCGTCCGCCCTGGCAGTAGATCTCGTGGTCACGGCCGACGAACACGCGCCGTGGCACCCCGGCCGATGCGCTCGCCTGGAGCTGGCCGAGGGGACACTGGTCGGTCACGTCGGAGAGCTGCACCCCAAGGTGGTTGCTGCTCTGGGCCTTCCGCCTCGGACCTGTGCCGGCGAGCTGGATGTCGATGTGCTTACGCTCGCCAGCGATGTCACGGTGCAGGCCCGCGAGCTTTCCACCTATCCGGTGGCGCAGAGCGACGTGGCTCTCGTGGTCGATGAGCAGGTCAGTGCGGCTGCCCTTGAGTCGGCGCTGTGGCAGGGGGCTGGCGAAATGCTCGAGTCGGTCTGGCTCATGGACATCTACCGCGGGGACCAGGTCGGGCCCGGGCGCAAGTCCCTGGCCTACCGCCTTCTCTTCCGGGCTCCTGAACGCACCTTGACCACCAAGGAGGTCAATGGCTTCCGGGACCGGGCGATCACCACTGCTGCGACCGCCGTGGGCGCGGTGCAGCGAGGAGCCTGAGGTGTCCATGCCGGACCGGGTCGCGGTTGTCACCGGTGCATCTCAGGGCATCGGTGCCATGATCGCCCGAGCCCTGGCCGCCGATGGCTACGCCGTGTGCCTGATGGCGCGCGACGGATCGGCCGCCGCCAGGGTCGCCGACGAGATCGGCTCGCTCGGCGCCCCGGCGATGGCCAGATCGGTCGATGTGACCGATGAGGTGGCCGTGGGCGAGGCAGTCGAGGCGGTTCACTCGTCCTGGGGCCGGATCCACCTGCTGGTCAACAGCGCCGGGTCGATTGAGCCCGAGGTACCACTGTGGGAGGCCGACGTCGAATCATTGTGTCGTCGTGCAACAATAGGAACATGACCAACGCCGCTCTGTACTTGAGAATCTCCCTCGACATCACCGGGGAGCACCTGGCCGTCGACCGCCAGCGTGAGGACTGTCGCCGGATCGCCGCCGAGCGAGGCTGGACGATTGTCGAGGAGTACGTCGACAACTCCGTGTCAGCGTCCAAACGGGCCACGAAACGCCCCGCGTATGACCGGATGGTTGCCGACCACGCGGCCGGGCGGTTCGGTGCACTGGTCTGCTGGGATCTGGACCGGCTCACCCGCCAGCCGCGCCAGCTCGAGGATTGGATCGACGCAGCCGAGGACCACGGCCTACTGCTGACCACGGCCAACGGCGAGGCTGACCTGTCCACCGATGGCGGCCGTCTGTTCGCCCGGATCAAGGCGTCCGTTGCCCGGGCCGAGGTCGAGCGCAAGAGTGCCCGGCAGAAGCGTGCAGCGGCGCAGCGTGCCGACCATGGCAAGCCACCCAGCGGAGCTCGGCTGACCGGTTACACCGATAGCGGGGAGATCGTGGCCGATGAGGCTCTGATCGTGCGCTCGATGTTCACCCGGTTCTCTGCCGGGGACTCGCTGCGCGGGATCACCGTCTGGTTGACAGAGCAAGGGATCCAGACCCGGTTCGGCAAGCCGTGGGGACCAACGTCGGTGCGAAGAATCTTGACCAACCCGCGTTATGCGGGCCGGGCGATCTACTGCGGAAAGGTCACAGGCAAGGCCGGGCAGTGGGATCCCATCGTGGACGAGGCCGCATTCGACGCCGTGCAAGCCAAGCTGACCGACCCTCGACGGATCACCAACCGGTTCGGAACCGACCGCAAACACTTGGGTGCAGGCATCTACCTGTGTGGGGTCTGTGGTGGGCCGCTATCCACTCACAGCGGTGGTCGCTACCGTTGCCGAGCCGGTGGGCACCTCACCCGCATGGGCGCGAGCATCGACACGTTCGTGCGTGCCGTCATCCGAGGCCGGTTGGCCCGCCCCGATGTGGCCGACCTGCTCGCCGTACCGGACACCGATGGCGCCAAGTTGCTCTCGGTCCAGATCGCCGGCCTACGCGCTCGGCTGGGCAAGATCGAGGCCGACTACGACGCGGACCTGATCGACGGTCGCCGGTTCGCGGTCGCAACAGAGAAGGTGCAGGCCGAACTGACACGCGCTGAGACCACCCGCGCCCGCACTGCCGGGGGCGAAGGGCTCGGGTCTGTGCTCGCAGCCAAGGACCCCGCAGCGGCGTTCGACAGTGCCCCTCTGGGGGTGCAGCGCGCCGTCCTGGCAGCACTGGCCACCGTGACTCTGCTACCCGCACCACGGGGCCACAAGTTCGACCCTGAGACGGTCCGGATTGAGTGGAGGCAGTCATGAGCGACACTGACGCCGACCTCGCCGCGTGGTGGGCAGCCCTGGAGGCCAAGAGCGAGAACCGGCAGGCCGCGCTCGACGCCGCGCACCTCTCGCTCGTGAGCGCGGGTGCGCTGTCCAAGGTCACGACGCACCGCTACCTGTGCCGACTCCGCGGTTGCCCGATCGCCACGGTGTTCCAGATCGGCGACGTAGTGGCGTGCGCTGTGCGTGACTACAAGCTCTCGCCCGGTGTTAACCTCGCCGAGTCCACCAAGGCAGGTAGGGAACGGAACACGCTCGACGGTCGCCGGCACTGGCCCTCGCACGTGTATGACGTGCGGGCACTGGTGGGATTCTTGCCGGATGCTGGCATGAGCATGAACTGTCGCCACCGTCACGGCACGGTGTTGGCGGCCGACGTTCTCGCTGCCGTGGATGGTGTGAGGCCGGGGCACCCCGGAGCGCCGACACGCCTCTAGCGGCGCGACTTGAGTCCGTGCTGACTGCTAGAGTTACCCGCATCACGTAGTTGCCCGCCTGTCTAGGCATTCGGAATCGAGCAGGGCGCCGGAACCGAGAGGTTCCCGCATGCCCGCTATCGAGGCAGAACGTAGATCCCTTCAGGCCAAACACGCCGCCGCTGTCCGGTGGGATAAACCCAATCAGGGCGAGACCGCCCGCGACCTCGCCGCCGCCAAGCTCGCCGACTACATCGCCCGCGTGGTCGACGCTGCGCCGCCGCTGACACCCGCCCAACGCGACCGGCTCGCCCTGCTGCTCCGCGGTGGCGATCAGGTTGCCTGAAAACACGAACGCCACCGCGGGCAACGGTGGCGAATCGCAAAGCTACAAGGCGGCTGGCCTCGCTTCCATCATACAGCCGACCTCAGACAGCCTCAGATTCGAGGATCGACATGCCGCTTGGCTGGCCGGTGTAGAGCACGGCAGGGCAGAGCGCATCGACTTTGAGATCGAGGACCAGATCCAGATCCGCATTCACGACAGAGTGCGCGCGTCGCTCGGCCTTGCGAAGCAGTACGCCGCCGCCAAGGGTCCTTCATGGCTGGCGCTCATCTCGGAGTGCGGTGAAGTCGATGACTAAGGCCCATGAATGCCCTTCCGCCGCAACGAAATTGGCCCGCATCGCCCAGGAGCGCTACACGTTCGGAGTGTCCATCGAGGGCGAACCCTACGCGCTACCGCTCAACGGGCCGCGCATCGTCAAGATGCTCAGAGGCGCCGGCTCACTTCGGGCCGAGCTTGCCGCCGCGTTCCTGACCGACTTTGGCAACCCACCGCCACAGCAGGCCCTAGCCGATGCGCTCATGGCCCTCGAAGGGCTCGCCCTGGCAGCCAAGGCAAAGCCGCTGGCGTTGCGCGTTGCCGACTCTCACGGCGCGCTGTGGCTCGACCTCGGAGACGACACGGGCGAACTAATCCGAATCACCCCCGAGGGCTGGCAGATCGTCTCAGAGGCCCCCGTGCTGCACCGCCGAACCGCACTCACCGCAGCACTACCCAGACCCGCCACAGACGGCAGCCTGTCCGCGCTGTGGTCGCTGCTCAACATCGCCGCCGCAGACCGCCCCGTGCTCGTGGCGTTCCTCGTAACCAACCTCATGCCGAACATGCCTCACCCGATCCTGTTGCTCACCGGCGAACAGGGCACCGACAAGAGCACCGCCGCCCGGATCATCGCCAGCGTGGTCGACGCCTCCACCGTGCAACTACGCAAGCCGCCACGGGATCTCGACTCATGGACGACCGCGGCCGTTGGCTCGCACGTCGTGGCCGTCGACAATCTCTCGACGTTGCCGGACTGGCTCAGTGACGCGCTCTGCCGTGCCAGCACCGGAGACGGCGACGTGCGCCGGCGCCTCTATACGGACGGCGACCTACACGTCATCTCGTTTCGGCGCGTCGTCATCCTCAACGGCATCGACCTTGGTGACGTGCGCGACGACCTGGCAGACCGGCTCGTGACCGTCGACCTTCACCGCATCGAGGAGACCGCACGGGCCAAGGATGACGACCTCACCCAGCGTTGGCAGGCAGCCGCTCCGCTGATCCTTGGCGGGCTGCTCGACCTCACCGCGCGAGTGCTCGCCATCTTGCCGAGTGTCCACCTTGAGCGGTCGCCGCGCATGGCCGACTTTGCTCACGTCCTGGCCGCCGTCGACCAGATCGAGGGCACTGATGGGCTGAACCGATACCGGGCACTAGCCGGCGAGCTGGCCCGCGATGCGGTGACCTCTGACCCGGTTCTGTTGGCGCTCACGTCGACCATCTCGATTCCATGGGACGGCCCAGCCGCGGAACTGCTCGACATCCTCACGGCCACACTGCACGACGGCCGACCGCCTAAGGGCTGGCCGTCAGGTGCGCGTGTCCTGACCTCTCTGCTGAAGCGCCGCGCGCCGTCGTTGCGTCGTCTTGGCTGGACCGTGGAACAGCTCAGCAAGCGGGGCGAACGGGGCAGGCTCTGGCAGATTGACCCGCCATCGAAACCTGACGAGCGTCCTGACGAGATTGTTTCGTCAGCCGGTCGTCAGGATGTTCGTCAGGCCGCGACACCCGTTCTGGCCTGCAAAGACGTCGAATCGGGCTGGATTCCTGACGAACTGACGAACAAGACGCCGAATCTCTCTGTCCTTACCGAACAGAGTAAGAGACCTAAAGATGTACCGGATTCGTCGTCATCTCGTCAGTCCGTCAGTGACTGCCTCGCATGTGGTGAGCCGTTGGCCGCGGACCTGATCGCTGACGACATCCGCCGGCACATCGGATGTGCGGCATGACGCGCACCCGGGACGACGACAACCGCCTAGTGCGCCTCTCGGACGCACTGCTCGACCTCGCAGCAACGCAACCGCCAATGACACACGCACCCAACTGCGAGCGACCTGGTGTCGCCCTCGAACGCGGGCACAGCATCACGGTGACCCGCTGCCTTGGCTGCGGTGCGATCACTACCGAAAGGAATCGGACCTAATGCCTCGTCGCAATTCCATCGGCTACAGCCGCCGACGCGCCACGCGCAGACCCGCGCCCGAACAGACCGAGGTCGCCGTGAACTACGAGGCGCTCGCCAACTCGCTGGTGAGGCGAGGTCTAGCCACTCCGGCGGTCCTCAGTGGCGCCACCTATTACCCACCAAAACTCGAGGAGAACCGAGCATGACCGACCAAACCCTCGACGGCGACACCTGGCCAACCCATCGCGCCAAGGTGCAGCAACGCAAAGCCCAGAAGGCGAGAGCGACCGCCCTCGCCCGCAAGACATCAACCCAGGAGAAGAACAAATGAGCATCGGAATCCCA
>Ga0066793_10000843_pt1 | contig 12929 bp, 12 predicted proteins | sample PersoiDNA2013189_FD_83876 | JGI IMG/M metagenome (GOLD analysis project Ga0066793, IMG submission 83876) | Permafrost soil microbial communities from the Arctic, to analyse light accelerated degradation of dissolved organic matter (DOM) -... | ecosystem: Environmental > Terrestrial > Soil >...
CCGAAGGCGATGCGCGCACCGGCGGCCGCCAGGAATCCGGCCGGCTCGATATATTTGAAGCGCTCCGTGCCCAAGTACTCGCGCACGCCGTCGATCGTATCGGGGGCCGGTTTTTCCCATTGAAACGACAGCACCGGAATCGCGTCCAGTTGTTTGAAGCGCGCGAAATCCTTCGGATCGACGATCTCATCGTGGGCAAGGGCGGCGCGGATGTCCTTGCCCAGGAAACGCTCGCGCAGCGCTTGGATGCCGTCGAGCCCCTCGCGTACCGCCCGGTCGCCGTCCGCGTGCATGTGCGGCTCGAAGCCGGCCGCCGCCGACTCGATGAGCATCGTGCTCAGCACCGCGGCGGGAAAATACACCCCGGGCCCGCGGTTCGAACCCGCCACCCAGCGCTGGTTCGGTTCCTGGCCTTGCGCTACGAAATACGGCTCCAGCATCGCGCCGGTGAACGCAGGGGCATTGATCACCCCGTCGAGGAACAATTTCACGTTGCGCACCGTAAGACCGGGCCTCGGCCCGATCGCTCCCTGATCGTAGCGCCGCGCGAGCGCCACCACCCGTGCCATCGCCTTTTTGGGATCGCGCCCTTCGTCGGGCGTAATCCATACGGCAAAATGCGCCCGCGCCGTCAACTTGCCCTCGCGCTCGAGGGCCGCGAACGCCGCGAGCGAAGGCGGCTTGCCCTGTGCGTCCAGGAATGTCGTGACGCCCTGTTGACGCATCGCGTCGAGCGCGGCTTGCGCGGCTTGGACGTCCTCGGTAGCCGTGGGCGCCGGAATCCGATCCTTCACCAAATCATAGGCGGCGTCTTCATCCAGGATTCCCGACGGATCGCCTGCGGCGTCGCGGCCGATTTTGCCGCCCAACGGGTCGGCGGTGGCGGCCGTGATGCCCGCCAGGGCGAGCGCGCGCGAGTTTGCCAATCCGGTATGGTAAAAAGAGGACATCACGAAAATCGGGCGCTTGGTCTTCAGCGCATCCAGGGTCGCCCGCGTCGCGTTGACGCCGGCCGGCAGCATGCCTTCTTGGAACCAATGCACCACCGAGAGCCAACCGTCCGGCTCTCGCACCTGCGTTTGATCCAGGCAGCCCTGGATTTTCTTCTGCATCTCCTCGATGCGCAGCTGCTGGTAATTCAGATCGCATTTCAGCGAGTCCGCACCGCCGTCCAAGGGATGCATGTGCCCATCGATCAATCCCGGCATCAGCATGCGCCCGTGCAGATCGATCAGCGAGGTGCGCTCGCCCAAGTACGGCGCCAGTCCGGCATCGCTGCCCACATAGACGATTCGGCCGGCACGAATCGCGAGCGCCTGCTGCACGCTGTCCGCGGCGTCGACCGTGTAGATGAAGCCGTTGCGGTATGCGGTGTCCGCAGGCTTCGGCGCCTGCGTCGCGGCGGGTGTGACTCCGGCGGCGGCAAAAGCCGCCGCGGTCAATGACAGGGTTGCGAAAATTCGGCTATACCGCATGGAGCGCATTTTCGAGATCCGCCACCAGATCGTCCGCATCTTCGATGCCCACGGAAATCCGGATCAGTGCATCGGTGATCCCGATGCGGTCCCGGGTTTCCTTGGGCAGACCGGAATGCGTGGTGCTGGCGGGATGGGAAATCAACGTCTCCGTCCCGCCGAGGCTCACCGCCAACTTCATGACCTGCAGCCCATCCAGCAGTCGGAACGCTTCGGCCTCTCCCCCGTGGACCGTGAAGCCGAAGGTCGACCCCGCGCTGCCGCACTGGCGGTTGAACACCGCCCGCCGAGGATCGTTCGCGCCGAGAAAGCCGAGATAATTCACATCCGCGATTTTCGGGTGCGTACGCAGGTAATTCGCCACCAACGCGGCGTTTTGCGCCGCCTTGTGCATGCGCAAGGACAGCGTCTCCATGGAGCGCATGATCATCCACGCGGTGTTCGGGTCCAATTGAGTGCCGAGAGCGCCTCGCAAGCGCTTGATCGGACCCACGACGTCGCGCGCGCCGACCACGCCGCCCGCCACCAGATCCGAGTGACCGCCGACGTACTTGGTCAGCGAGTACATCACGAGGTCCGCGCCGTGCGCGAGCGGACGCTGAAATACCGGGCCGAGAAAGGTGTTATCCACCAATACCGGGGGCCGACCGCCCGATTGGCGGGCGCCGATCTGCTCCGAAATCTCGCGCATCAGCTTAAGATCGACCAGCGAGTTGGTCGGATTCGCCGGCGTCTCGGTCATCACCAGGCAGACCCGACCGCCGGTCTCGGCTGCCCGCGCGGAGGCGCGCGCGGCGGCCTCCGTCACGGCGACCCGATCGTGCCCCTGCGTAAAACTGACGGCACTGACGCCGAATGCCGGCAGGGTCTTTTCGATCAACGTCTCGGTGCCCACGTACAGCGGTTGACTCATCAGGATCACATCGCCCGGACGCACATAAGCCCACAGCGCCGTGGAGATCGCCGACATGCCGCTCGAGAACACCGCAGCGGCCTCGCCCTGCTCCCACAGCGCCAGCCGATCCTCGAGCACTTCCAGGTTCGGATTATTGAATCGCGAATAGACCAAGCCGCTCGACTGGCCCGCTTTGGGTTCGCGGCGTCCGGAGGTGAAGTCGAAAAAATCCTTGCCGTCCTGCGCCGTCTTGAAAACAAAGGTCGACGTCAGGAATATCGGCGGCTTGAGCGACCCCTCCGACAACGAGGGGTCGTAGCCGTATCCCATCATTTGGGTCTCGGGCTTCAGCACGTGGTCGCCGATTTTGCGTTTATGATAAGCGTCGTAGCTCACGTTGCCGCCCCCCTAATTATCTACGGTGCCGCAATATACCCCCCCGGCGCCGCGCCGTGGGAATTCGCGAAGCGCGAGGTGTCTTTGAAAATGTTTGCACCGTGTTACTGACAGGCATCGCCGCCGGGGCGTTCGTGAGCACGCTGTTCGGCGGATTGCTCGCACTCAGGCTGCGCGACAAACTGCACCTGATACTCGGGTTCAGCGCCGGCGCGGTCATCGGCGTCGCGTTCTTCGATCTGCTGCCCGAAGCGGTCAATTTCGGCGTCAAGTTTCACAGCCCGAGTGTGATTCTCTCCTGGACCGCGCTCGGCTTTCTGTTCTATCTGTTGGCGGACCGGATGCTGCTGATTCACGGCGGCGGCGCATCCGCGCAGCGCGGCAGCGTGGCCGCGGGCATGCTGTGCTGCCACAGCTTGCTGGACGGAGTCGCCATCGGGCTGGCGTTCCAGGCCTCGCGCGCCATAGGCGTCGTGGTGGCGATCGCGGTGTTGACCCACGATTTTTCGGACGGAATCAATACCACGAACATGGTCTTGAAGAATCACGGCGCCCGATCCGCGGCCTTGCGTTGGCTGCTGCTGGACGCCGTGGCTCCGACCGTGGGGATCGCCGCGACGCGCTTGTTCGCCGTGCCGGGCGACGGGCTCGGCTTTGCGCTCGCACTGTTCGCCGGGTTCTTCCTGTATATCGGTGCGAGCGATCTGATCCCGGAGAGCTATCACGCTCATCCGAAATTTTTAACCACCGCCATGACCGTATTGGGCGCGGCGGTTCTGTATCTGGCCGTTACCTTCATCGGCTGACCCGGTACCGGCTCGCGCGCAAGCGCGGTCACCTCGGCGCACGCGTCAAACCGGCAGCGGCGGCGGCGGGCGGCTGGTCGCCGCGCTTCCGCCCGACGCCAGCATGATGCTGGCGATCGCCCCCCATTGAATCGCGCGCAGCCGCTCGGCGAGGAAGCACAGGCCGGACAGCGCACCCAATGCCGGCGACAAACTCATGAGCACGCCGAAGGTACGCGTGGGCAAGCGCCGCAGGGCATACATTTCCAGAGAGTACGGCAGCGCGCTCGACAGCAGTGCGACTGCACAGCCCGCCGGCAGCAGCCCCGGCGAAAACAGCGCGACGCCCGCATGTGCGATGCCGATGGGCACGATGACGAGGGCGCCCACCAGCGTACCGAGCGCGGCGGTCCGTCCGCCATGCACCGCACCGGCCTTCTGCCCGAATACAATATAGATGGCCCAGCACAATCCTGCGGCGAGCGAAAAGCCGATCCCGGCGGACGACAGCGGCTTTGACCCGATTCCCAGCGGCAGCAGCGCCAGCAGTCCCGCCGCGGCCAGCGCGATCCACAGAAAATCGACCGGCCGACGCGATGCCGCCATGGCGACCGCCAATGGACCTGCGAATTCCAACGCCACCGCGATGCCGAGCGGTATCCGGTCCAGCGACAGATAGAAGAACAAATTCATCCATCCCATCGCGAGTCCGTAGATCACGATGCTGCGCACCTCGCGTGCGGCGGGCCGCATCCGCCAGGGGCGCCAAACCGCCAGCAACATGCAACTCGCGAGCGCGAGGCGCAGCGCCGTCGCGCCCGACGCTCCGATCACAGGAAACAGGTCCTTGACGATCACGGCGCCGATCTGAATGCTCGACATGGCGACGATCAACGCGCCGACCGGCAGCGCAATCGAATGAGAGTTGAACAATGAACGCGGCGTCACAATAATCCCAGGATGGCCGGATGCGTGAGGTTACCATTGCGCGAGCGCGCCGGTGCGCGGCAAAAGGAGAGCTTGAGGTTGCCAACCCCTATGGTTCGGTCAAAGTCGGCCGTCGCGACTCGCAGCCCGCAGGTCGCGGTCCGTCCGCTGGAGCGTGCCCGCGTGCCGCGCGACACGGTGGCGCTCGCGCGCTACCTGCTCGGTAAAATATTGGTGCGGCAGATGGCCGCGGGCATCGCCACCGGTCGCATCGTGGAGACCGAGGCCTATCTCGAGACCGATCCGGCCTGTCATGCGTTCCGCGGCATGACTTCGCGCAACCGATCGCTGTTCCTCGAAGTCGGACATGCGTATGTGTATCTGTGCTACGGCACTTCTTATCTGCTCAACGTGTCGAGCGGGGAGGCGGGTACCGGCGCCGGCGTGCTGCTGCGCGCGCTGGAGCCGCTGTCCGGCTTCGAGCATTTGAGGCGCGCCCGCTCCGGCGCCCGCCGGCGGGATCTCGCCCGAGGCCCCGGACGTTTGACGGCCGCGCTTGCAGTCGATCGGCGGCACGACGGGATCGACCTGTTCGCTCGCGGCCCCGTGTGGATAGGCAGCGATGGCACCGAGATCGAATCGATCGGCGAGAGCGTGCGCATCGGTCTCACCAAAGCGGCCGACGCACGCCTGCGCTATTTCGTGGCCGGCAGCGACTACCTCAGCGGCGCACGGCGGCTCAATGTTTAACCCGATCGCAGAATACCTCGCCCTGCGGCCCTTGCTGGTCTTGGACGGCGCACTCGCCACGGAACTCGAACGTCGGGGCGCGGATCTTGTCGATCCGCTCTGGTCCGCGAAAATCCTGATCGAGCAGCCGCAGATGATTCGCGCCGTGCATCTTGACTACTTCAAGGCCGGCGCCGATGTGGCGACGACGGCGACTTACCAGGCGACCTTCGAAGGCTTTGCGCGTCGCGGCATCGCGCACGCCGAGGCTGCGCAATTGATGCGCGATGCGGTGGCGCTCGCCGCCGCGGCGCGCAATGAGTTCTGGTCCGCGCCGGCGAATCGGGCGGCTCGGCTGCGGCCGCTGATTGCGGCCTCCGTGGGCCCCTACGGCGCGATGCTGGGGAACGGCGCCGAATACCGCGGACATTACGCCGTGAGCGATCAAGCGCTCGCAGCATTTCACCGGCCGCGCCTCGAGGTGCTGGCGCAATCCGGCGCCGACCTGTTGGCGTGCGAGACCATACCCTGTCTGCGCGAGGCTCTGGTGTTGGCGCGCCTGCTGGCGGATTTTCCGTCGATCACGGCGTGGGTCAGCTTTTCCTGCCGGGACGGCGCGCACAACTGCGAGGGCGACGAGATCGCGCGTTGCGCCGCGGCGCTACAGGAGTGCCCTCAAGTAGCCGCCGTCGGCGTGAATTGCACTGCGCCCGAGTATGTCGGCGATCTGTTGCTGCGCATGCGCGAGGGCACTGATAAACCCCTGCTCGCCTATCCGAATTCCGGGGAGCGATACCAGGCGCTCACCAAGCGCTGGACCGGATCGCAGACCACGACACCATTCGCCGATATGGCCCGCCACTGGTATCAGGCGGGTGCGCGGCTGATCGGCGGCTGCTGCCGCACCACGCCCGAGGATATCCGCGCGATCGGCGCCTGGCGCAGCGCCTAGGCCGGCGCGCAGCGCCGCGAAGCGCGCTCAGTTCTCGGTGAAATGAGGTTCGCGCTTCTCGAAGAAGGCGCGCACCCCTTCGACGCAGTCATGATTCTCCAGGGTCATCTCCTGGGCGCTGCGCTCCGCACGCAGCTGCTCCTGCAGCGAATGATCGAAGGTCGACGCGTGCAACGAGCGAATTTGGCCGAGCACCGCACACGGCCCGCTCGCGAGCCGGTGCGCCACTTCCTGCGCTCGCGGCAACACCTCGGCATCCGCAACCACCGCATACGCCAGACCCCACTCGTGCGCGGTTTTGGCGGGGATTTTTTCCGCCAGCATCAGCGCCGCCAGCGAGCGTCCGCCGCCTATTCGGCGCGCCAGATGAAAGGTGATGCCGGCGTCGGGCACCAGGCCGAGGCGCGCGAAGGACGGGCAGAAGTAGGCGCTTTCGCCGACCACGATGATGTCGCTCGCGAGCGCCAGGCTCATGCCGGCGCCGACCGCGGCGCCGTTGACGGCCGCGACGATCGGATAGCGAAAGCCGCTGAGCCGCAAGATCAAGGGGTCCATGAAGCGGCGCATCTCGAAATGCGCGCGCTGCCGTGCCTGCTGGGTCTTCAAATCGATCGAATGCAAATCAAGGCCGCTGCAAAACACGGCGTCGCTGCCGGTGATCACCACCGCCCGCGCGCCGCTGTCGCCTTTTTGTATTTGATCGAGCGCGAGATGTATCGCGCGGATGATGGTGATGTCGATCGCATTGCTGACCGCGGGGCGCTGGATGCTCAACGTCGCCACGCCTTCCGAAACCGTGAAGGATAATGAACTCACGCGCACCCCCTCCCAGTCATTCGCCGAGGCCGGCACGTCGATCATGCCCCCCGGCCGGCACAGCCGCAACAGGAGCGCGGCAAGCACGCGCCCTGCTCAGCCGGCCGCGGTCAAGCGCTGCGCGTCAGGGTTTGTTGCCCTCGTTCTCGTGCTTTTTCTCGGCCGGCGGCGGCGCCGGATGAGCCGGCTTCGGCGGCTGCGGCTGCGGTTTGGCGGCTGGCGCCGGAGGCGCTGCCGCAGGCGGGTGTGCGGTTCCGCCGGCCGCCGGATAGCCTGCCGGTGCTTGAGGGGGCGTGCCAGACGGGTGTGCGGTTCCGCCGGCCGCCGGATGGCCTGCCGGTGCTTGAGGGGGCGTGCCAGACGGGTGTCCGTATCCGCCGACCTGCGGGTTACCGGCCGGCGGATGACCCGCCCCTGGTACGGCATTGCCGGTATTGGTGTTGCCATGAGCGCCGTACGCGGGATTCACCGCGGCAGGCGCTCGCGGCGGCGCACCCTTCGCACCCACCACGCCGGGCGCATTAAAGACCGCAGGCCTCGGTGTCGCGGCAATCGGCGGATGACCGCCGTTCGCACTGGCGGCCAGCTGGGGATTCCGGACTGCCTCCTGCACATGCTGGTGTTGCACCGGGGTGGGCGGTACATGCGGCTCCTGCATGGCCAGCCGTTCCTGCGGAGTCGGCGCCGCGGTCACGCCGCCTGCGCCCCCGTTGTAGCTCACCCGGTTGACGGTGGTGTTGTTCACCGTCGTATTGTTCACGACAGTGTTGTTCACGTAGGTGTTGTGAACGACGGTCGTATTGACGTTTACGACGGCGGTATTGTAGGCGAACCGATTGCCGGCCCAGTACCCGCCGGCAAAACCGGTACCGACATAGCCGTAACCATAATTCACGCCGCCATAGAAGCCGACGTGCGAACCCCAATAGCCGGCATGAAAGACATAGAGTCCGCCGACGAAGCCCCAGTATCCAGGTGTCCACAGGAACCCGACTCGCGGCGGCTGAACCCAGGTGCCCGGTACCCAGTAATAGCCCCCGTTGCCAAAGGCCCAATAGCCCGGTGTCCACAAATATCCCTCCTCGGGACAGGGGGGCTGCACGTATTCCGGCAGCGGCGGCGGCGGTTGAGGGGCCTGCACTTCGACCGCCACGGCCGGCTCGGCGTAGGCCGGCTCGGCGTAGGCGGGCTGCGGCGGAGGCGGCGCGTAGGCGGGAGGCGGCGGCGCGTAGACGCGGGGCGCCGGAGCCGGTGCGACCACGCAGCCGGCCAGCAGGGCCGCCGCGGAGGCCGCAAGGCAAACGAGGACTCGAACGTTCACGCTGGTGGGATGCAGATTCGGTATTGTTGACATGTTGACCGCCGTTGAGGTTTTATGCCGCAGCGTAGGTAAAATACGCCGACCCTGACCCATATAACGTCACACTTTGACGAGGGGCCAGTACCGTGAAGCGAATGTAACGCAACCGCTCATTGGTCGATCTTGCGACTGAACGTCTCAGGCAGGAAGAACAGCCCCACGACCAGGGTGGCCCCGGCCACCACGATCGGATACCAGAGCCCGTAGTAGATGTCGCCGGTCGCCGCCACCATGGCAAACGCCGGCGCCTTGGAGGTCGTTCCCGCTCTTTTCATGCGCAAGAACACCGGGCTCTCGTCGAGTTGCATGCGTATCCACAGCGACACGGCCAAAAGCAGCAGTGAGACCAGAAACGGAATGCGCCAACCCCAGGCCTTGAAGGCCTCCTCGCCGATCAGCGTGCGGGTACCGATCACGACCAGCAAAGCGGTAAACAATCCGAGCGTGGCGGTGGTTTGAATCCAGCTGGTGTACAAACCGCGTTTGCCCGGCGGCGCATGTTCGGCCACGTAGGTCGCGGCACCGCCGTATTCGCCGCCGAGCGCCAGACCTTGCAACAACCTCAGCAGCACCAAGGCCACCGGCGCCGCCACTCCGACCGATGCGTAGCTCGGCAGCAAGCCGACCAAAAAAGTCGCACCGCCCATGATGCTCATGGTGATCAGAAAGGTGTGCTTGCGGCCCACCATGTCGCCCAAGCGGCCGAACACCAGCGCGCCGAACGGGCGCACCGCAAATCCCGCCGCGAACGCGGCCAACGCGAAAATGAAGCCGGTGATCTCGTTGACGCCTGAAAAAAACTGCGCCGTGATGATACTTGCCAGCAATCCGTACAAATAAAAATCGTACCACTCGAACACCGTGCCGAGCGATGAGGCACCGATGACCAACCACTGATTGGAGGCGACGGTTTGTTCGCCGCGTAAATCAGCGGAGTGTTGCTTGGTCATGCGCTCTCCCGATCCAGGATTTGACGTTCAGCGTTTGGGAGGAGGCGCCGCGGTGAGGATCGCGCGCAGTTCCACGAGTTTCGCCTTGATTGCGGCCGCATTCTCCGGGCCCATGCGCAGCAGAATTTTTTGGCCCGCGGGGCGCGCCTCGAGCGCCGGATCGGCGAACGTGTACATGACATTCGGCCGGCTCAGTTCAATGGGGCCGGCGCGTTGCGGCGTCGCGAGCAGTGAATCGATCGCCTGAACCAGTCGATCGTTGAAGTAGCCGCTCGGATATCCCAGATCCTGATAGACGTGCTGAAACAAGGGATAGAACCGCAGGTACACATCGGCGAGCCGCCGCATGTCGAGCTGGCGGATGACGCCGACCATCGGCTCGTAGCGTGCGAAATTTTTCGGATCGAGCGTCGCATGCAGCTCATCGCCAATCACCTGAAAGGTGCCCGCCACCGGCAGCGCGGGGCGCTTGTCGACCGGCACCTTTTGGCGCGGCAGATTATCGACGGTCACCACGATGCGCCGGATGATGCTGTCGGGCGCCAGGTAGCGCATGACCGCATCGCTGCCGGCCACTTCGCCGAGCGCGTCTTTGATGGCCGGATCGCTATCGCCCAAGGCCGGCAGCGGGCCCTGCGCCGCCGAATCGCCCGCCTGCGGCAAGGGGTGTTGAATCGCCGGCTCGCCCGGCGCGGCCGCGGGCGCGGCGGCAGGGACGTGTTGCAGCTGCGTACTGCGGATGTGCAAGTAATAGGCGACGCCCGACACGGCCGCGACCACCACCACGGCCACCACAATCATCGGCTTGTTGATCATCGGCTCTCCCGCGAACGGCATGCGCCGCGCTCATTCTGGCGCAATCGCGAGTAAAAAGCAGCGCCGGCGGAGAGTTCAGCCGCTCTTCGCCATGCGTATCTGCATTTCGTGCCGGCGATAATCGATGATGAGGGTATCGAGCGTGCCGAGCGCATCCATGCCGATCATGATCGCCGGCTCGCTGGTCATCTTCCAATGCTTGAAAATATAGACATCGGCGAAGGTCACGCCGGAATCGTTTATAGCGATGGTCCCGAATTTGATCGCCGGCGTGGCGATGAGCTCGCCGCTCTCAACGGCCAAGGTCGCTCCCTGGATTTGATCGGGTTTGCCGTGGAATCCGATGTTGTGTTGTGCCAAGGCCTGACGCAGCGCCAGATTGCCGATGGTGGTTTGACCGCCGGTGTCGATGATGGCCTTGGTGCGAACCGGACCCACCATGGCATCGATGATGATCAACTGGCCGCGATTCGATCGAAACGGCACGCTGACGAAATCATGTCCCGAGCGCTCGCCGCGCGAATAGGTAATGGCAATTTGGTCATGGCTGAAATCGATGAATATGCGCTTGTTCACCAGGCCCTCGGAGCCCAAGATCCCCTGCGCCCCGCCCAACGCGTCCGGGATGATCGGCAGGATCGGCGAATCCACCGCCAGATCCCCGACGCTCAGGGTATCGACACGGATGGTCGGCACGTCCGCCGATCCGGTGACGCCGCGAAGCATCACGTGCGGCGATTGGTCCGTCGGAATTCCGAGCGCCAATGCGACCATCGCCGTGACGCCGGAGTTGCTCGCGCCGGTATCGAGGACCAGCCGGAACGGCCCGCGGCCGTTGATGAACACCGGCGCCCAGATGCGCCCGATTTGATCGCGCCGGGTGGGTGCGACGTAGCGCGGTTCGCGCGCCTCGACCATGATTTCGGTCAGTTGTTCTGCGGCATCGCTCAGCGGCAGCGCCGGCGGCGGAGCCGCGGGCGGGGAAACCGTCGGCGCCGTTGCGGCCGCCCACTGCGGCGATAACCCCAGCGCCGCCAGCAGCAACCCGCCGGCGCCGCGCACCAGGCCGCGGGTGAAGGAGCACGATTCGATGCCTGTCGATCGGTTCATTGCCGAACGCCTCCGTTATTCAATTCAGGACGCTCGTTGTGCGGACATTTCCAATACGTTCAGTATAGGCGCGGACCGGTCCGGGCACGACGACCAAGCGTTTGACCAGCCGCGTGCGCCGCAACAGCGCTTTCGGCGGCGGCTTCTGCTGCAAAGCGATTTGAAAATGCGGCCAAGCGAGGCTCGATTGCCGCTGAGCTGGGCCCATAGCTAAGATGCCGGCAGTCGGTTTCATAGGCAGGCTCCCGGTGTCGCTTTCGGACCCGATATGTGCGCGACCTACAGGGGTACCCGGCCCGGAATCAGGGTAATATATCAGCCTATGATTATCATTCCGGCTGCACCGACGTCGAGGCATCCATGACCAGCCCCTCGCCCCGGCGGGTGATTCCGCTCAAGACCGAACCCCCTTCGGCGCTGAGCTCGGCGGAGCGCAAAACGATTGAAGGCGCGTGCGCACGCCTGAAAGCCTTGCCGGGCGCCCTGTTGCCGATTTTGCACGCGGTGCAAGAAGAGCTGGGCTTTGTGCCCAAGGATGCGGTGCCGCTGATCGCGCGGCAATTGAACCTGTCGATCGCCGAAGTGCACGGCGTGGTGAGCTTCTACCATTATTTTCGCCAGCAGCGCGGCGGCCGGCACGTGGTGCATCTATGTCGCGCGGAGGCCTGTCAGGCGCTCGGCGCGGTGGCCTTGGAGGCGCATGTGAAACGTTCGCTCGGCATCGATTTTCACGGCACCACGGCCGATGGGGCGATCAGTCTCGAGCCGGTGTATTGCTTGGGCAATTGCGCCTTGGGCCCGTCCATGATGATCGACGAAAAGTTGCAGGGGCGCGTCTCGGCGCAGCGCTTCGACGCGTTGATGGCGCAAGCCCGCGCGCCGGTGACAAAGCCGTGACCGCAGCCAGGATTTTTGTGCCGATCGATGCGGCCGCGCGCTCGGTCGGCGCCGACGAAACCGCGGCCGCCATTGCCGCCGAAGCGCAGCGGCGCAAGCTCGATATCCAACTCGTTCGCAACGGTTCACGCGGCCTGTTATGGCTCGAGCCGCTGGTGGAAGTCGAGATCGCGGGAAAGCGATTCGCCTACGGGCCGGTGGCCGAACACGAGGTGGCAAGCTTATTCGAAGCGGGATTTGCCTCGGCGGCGGCCGCGAACGGGACGGCGCGCCACCCCAAGGCGCACGGACCGACCGACGAGATCCCTTATTTAAAGCGCCAACAGCGGCTCTCGTTCGCGCGTGTTGGCATCACGGATCCTAGATCCCTGAACGATTACCTCGCGCACGGCGGCTACCGGGGACTCACCGCGGCGCTCAAGATGCCGCCCGCCGACATCGTGGCGAGCGTCGCCGCCTCGGGTCTGCGCGGGCGCGGCGGCGCCGCGTTCCCCGCCGGAATCAAATGGCAAACCGTGCTCAAGGCGGCAGGGGCGCAGAAGTACATCGTGTGCAATGCCGATGAGGGCGATTCGGGCACCTTCTCCGATCGGATGTTGATGGAAGGCGATCCGTTCGTACTGATCGAGGGGATGACGATCGCGGCGTTGGCGACCGGCGCGACGCGCGGCTATATCTACCTGCGCTGGGAGTACCCCGATGCGAAGCGGGCGCTCGGGGCTGCCATCGCGGCCGCTTACGCGGCCCACTATTTGGGCGAGAACATCCAGGGCAGCGGCGCACGCTTCGACATGGAGGTGCGCATGGGGGCCGGCGCATAC
>Ga0066793_10000844_pt1 | contig 12918 bp, 11 predicted proteins | sample PersoiDNA2013189_FD_83876 | JGI IMG/M metagenome (GOLD analysis project Ga0066793, IMG submission 83876) | Permafrost soil microbial communities from the Arctic, to analyse light accelerated degradation of dissolved organic matter (DOM) -... | ecosystem: Environmental > Terrestrial > Soil >...
GTGGATCTTTGTGAGATGGCTGCTCAACTGCCACAATGCTTGCCCAATCCCCCACTTCTGCCAGAATTAACACACGCTCGCCCAAAATAAGCTGGGTCTGGCGGCTCCAATAATCCTTCTCGTGAGCCGGTTCATCCCATACATCTAAAACCTCTACGGATACGGTTGCAGGAACTCCCTCCCGAGATAGTTGAGTCATTGTGGGCAATTGGGCCGTTCTCGGTGTTGGAACCGGCGGAGGAAATGGGCCGGTGGGTGTCAAAAATGGCATCATCCTGGCGGGGCTTGCCTGATTCGTCTGGTTTGCCCGACTCGTCGGAATTGCAGGTCTCATCTGGCTGGCCAAATCTGTCTTCAACGGTTGAGTCAATAAGGGCCGCGGTGTCGATGTGACCGGGCTGCAGCCAGCTATCAAGGCAGCCCAACAGGCGATCCATAACCAGATCCATCCAAAGCATGTGTGATTTCCTTTTCCGAAAGCTGCCATTGCATAGATTCTACCGTACTTCTAATCACCGGTCACCTGGCGATCTAGCCTGGCATGCTATAATAACCGTCGTGATCACATCCGCGCAAAACTCAAAAATTCAAAGCGTGCGCGCACTTCAAGCAAGGTCCCGTGAACGCGTTTCTACCGGCGCGTTCGTCGTCGAAGGGGTGCGCCTGGTCGAAGAAGGGGCGAACTCCGGCTGGCCCGCCTCACTGGTCTTATACAGCGAAGATTTATCGACCCGTGGTAAGCAGGTGGTAGCGCACCTTGCTAACTCAGGGGCGGAAGTCGAGCTGGTTGCCGGGCATGTCCTGGCATCCATTGCTGATACAAACACGCCCCAGGGCCTCATGGCCGTATTTACAACCCAAGCCCAACCCATCCCAGAAGCAATTGATTTTGTGATCATCGCGGATGGCCTACGCGACCCGGGCAACCTGGGCACGCTCCTGCGTACCACAGCCGCTGCTGGCGCACAGATGTTAATTGTTACGCCAGGTTCGGTGGATGCTTTTGCCCCAAAAGTCTTGCGGGCCGCGATGGGCGCCCATTTTCACCTGCCGATTCAAACCCTGGATTGGCTCGAGATCCAACACCTGCTGAAGGATCGCCCATCCCCACTGCGCTTATTTCTGGCTGACGCGGACCAGGGATTAGCCTGCTGGGAAACCAATCTGTGCCAACCCTGTGCATTGATTATCGGCAGTGAGGCAGAGGGCGCAAGCCAACCAGCCCGCGATCTGGCGGATGCCAGCCTGACCATCCCCATGCCAGGTAAAAGTGAATCCTTAAACGCAGCCGTAGCCGCGTCAATTTTAATTTTTGAAGTCGTTCGACAGCGAGCATCTTCCATCCCCCATCTCGATCTTAAAACTATCTTATGAAAATCCGATCGATTACATACTTTCTAAACCCTGGTTGGCCAATCCAAACCCAACGGATTAATGAAGCGGCCACCTTTATCCATGCTGCCCGCATCGCTTTAACTGAAGCCGGCTTTGAAGTCCAGTCAACCCGCCTGGCAACGGTCCCCTTTTGTGACCTGGTGACCCCAACACAGAGCGTCCAGCTTGCCCAGACATTAGAAAAAATCGCTATCGAGAGCGGGTTTGGTTATGTAGCCCTTGGACCTGCCCGCCCTGATCACCTGGAGCATTACACCATTATTCCGGATATCCTGGCTGCTACCCAATCGGTGTTTGTCACCGGTGAAATTGCCTCAAATCAGGGCATATCGCTGCCATGTGTGCGTGCCTGCGCCGCGGTCATACACCACACGGCGACACTCACCCCTGATGGGTTCGCCAACCTGCGTTTCGCCGCCCTGGCAAACGTACCACCAGGCGCGCCGTTCTTCCCGGCTGCATACTCAGCGGGGGAAGAGCCTGGATTTGCCCTGGCGATCGAATCCGCCGATCTGTCTGTCAGCGCATTTACGAACGCCCACAGCATCACTGAAGCACGCAACACCTTGCGCAACAGTATTGAAACCGCCGCTAAAACCCTTGCGCCCATCTGCCAGGCGTTATCAGTCGAATATGGCATTCACTTCTTCGGCTTAGATTTTACTCTGGCGCCATACCCGGAAAAAGAGCGTTCAACCGCAACGGCCATAGAACGGGTCGGAGTCCCCGCCATCGGTCTGGCAGGCAGCCTGGCGGCGGCTGCAATTGTGGCCGAAGCCCTCGACCGCGCCGACTACCCCAGGACGGGTTTTAATGGGTTGATGCTTCCGGTACTTGAAGATTTCACCCTGGCCGAACGCGTTTCTCAAGGGATCTTAACCATCAATGATCTCCTGCTTTATTCGACCGTCTGTGGCACTGGCCTGGACACCATCCCCCTGCCAGGCGGAACCAGCATCGGGCATCTCACCGCGATCCTCCTGGATGTGGCGGCCCTGGCTACCCGTTTGAATAAACCATTGACCGCGCGCTTGATGCCTATCCCTGGTAAAACATCGGGCGATTTGACTAATTTTTCGTTTGCTTATTTTGCCAACAGCCGGATTCTCCCCCTGCCTGCGGCTACCCTGGAAGGATTGTTGGCCGGCAATGAGACCTTTGAATTAAAACCCCGCCGCCGCCAGGAACCCGCTCAAGATAATAATCCAATGGGTAGTGAACCTGAGATTTGAGGTTCTTTCCTCCTTACACGGAAGGGGGGCCAGGGAGGATGGGATTGGTTTTCCAATAAGCCATCCCATCCGGCTGGCGTGATAAAAGGTGGGTTGAGATCAATTCGCGCCGTAAACTGGCCGTATCTTCATGGTAGCGCGCCAGGATCCCATTGACTTGTTTTTCCGTGTAGATGATACCAGGATCGAAATCACACATAATCCTGTGCAGAATCACCTGCAACTTTTTTTGTTGGGAAGGGATAGTTTTTAAGTGTCCATCCGGGAGCAAATAATCGGTTAATACCTTCCGGTCAAATGCTTCGATATCCATTTTTTCGACCAGCGCTGGCAGCGTCCCACGCGCCAGGAGGCGGCGGGCTTTCTCTTCAATCTGGCCTATCTCCAGTTGGTAGACATTATAATAACTGGTGGCGCGCGCGCTGACCAATCCAGCAGCCGCCAGGCGAGATAAGTGGTGCGAAACAGTTGAAGGGCCCAACCCTAAAATCGCCGCTAACTGCTCCACCGTCAGCGATTGTTGGGCCAACAAACCCACAATTTTTAACCGGTTAGCATCTGCCAATGCCTTGAAAAAGGTCAACAATTCTTCCGCTTGAGTTTCCATAAAATAATACTCCGTAGAATTAATTCGATAAACATCGAATTAATTCTACGGAGTTTGCGTTATCCTGTCAAGAGGATTATAGGATGGGGTCTTTTTAGCCGGCTACTTCTTGAGCAGCTTTCCCGGAGCAAGTGGTGTACCCAACATGGGTAAAACCCAATGATCCAGTCCAAGCCAGCCAGCCGTCTTCCAGGCCAAAACTAACCAGGTGGCAAAGACAAACAGGAATGGGTTTGTGCTGACCGTGCCAGCCATCAGGTAGTTGACGTTCATAAAACCGCCAAAGAAGGCCGCAATCCCGGTGAAAATGCCTAAAATCAATGCAATACCAACCAACAATTCACCGAATGACACAAAATAGCTCCACAAAGCCGCATTGGGTAAAACTGCGTTCTGCAAGAACGAGGCGTACCAGGACTGAACGCTGGGATGTGCACCCGCGGTTAGTTTTAAAGCACCCTGAATGAAACCGGTGATGGCTGTACCCGCTTTTGCGCCAACCCAGACTGGGTTGATAATTTTTTCATAACCCGCAATCAGCCATTCATAACCGACATATAAACGGATTATTAGCCAAAACCAAGACAACCGGATATCCCCGAACAGGAACTTTGCCACGGGTGCATCTTCGATGACGGTATAAGATGTGGCTGAATTTTGCTCTCTACTAGCGACGCTCATGAATTATCTCCTTATCGAATGAAGAATATGAAATTATTGTGACCTTGGGACCAAAATAATCATATCACAATTGGTAATTTTGAAAAGGTATTAAAGGTAAATAAAACCGAGAATATCGGCTATTCTCGGTTTTCTCGTACAAACTTTGTAACGGGTCAGCCTTGAAGAGAAAGTTGGCGAATTCGAGGAATTTGCGTGTGCGAAGCAAGCGCAAATTCCTCGAATTCGGGTCTTTTTCACAAGGGCCCGGTGTCAGCGCACCTGTTTAAATTTTAACAGGATTAAGTTCTTTGAGCAGTCGTCACTCGTCTCAAAATACACTTTTGCTGAGAGCTGTAAACCCGCCTGGTCAAGCAGTTGCAGCCAGAGAGTCTTCTTAGTAGCGATGGGTTTTTCCGCTAATGAAAATTCATACCCGGCTGGGCCGTATTGGAGCGCCGTTCCGGTGAGACTGAGCATATCCAGATACTTATTACCCAGGACGCCGCCTAATTGGATCGTCACCCCAACGATTGGCGCATTGCGCAGATCCAACACCTGCCCGCCGACGCCCATCCAACTGCAGTCGCTGTCGGGGTGGGTGATGATGCTGGCGACAAACACGGGCGTACCGACCATTTCATAAGGCATATTTGCTTTAACCGTCACGGGGGTCGACGTGGTTGGCGTATGGAGGGGTTGGGCGCCAGACGTGTAGGGGATCGAATAGGGTGTTGGGGTGGTTGTTTCCGGATGAGGTGTGCTGGTATCCGTTGGCAATGGAGAAGCGGTCGGGGTCCAGGTTGGGGGAAACTCTTTAATCGGTTTTTGCGTCGCAGTGGCGGTGGGTAATACAATTTCAGCGGGAAATGAAATGGGCGGGAAAGGATTAATCGGCAAATAAGGATCAATATAAATTATTCCAAAATAAGCCACCATCAAGACGATCCCCAATAGGACCAGGGTGGTTAACATATTCCAGACGGATCCCCTGTCATTTAGGGAAGGGCGTGTTTCACTATCTTCGTAATGCATCATCTATTCTCCAGCGACCTATCTTGCGCTTTGGCCTACTATTCGAGAATCAAGGAAGGAAAATATTAATCTTACTTTGCGCACGTGAATCTTCCAGCCATTTTCGTAATACTTGCTTTTCTATAAATGCTCGTGTCTGGGGCGTAAGCGAATGGTTGAGGTCACGTTCAAGCACTAAAATGATATGGTATCCTACCTTACTTTTAATAATTTCCGAGACCTTGCCAGGTGTGAGTAAAAAAGCCGCTCTATCGACTTCTGGCGCCGTCAGAAAGCCTTGCGGGAACCAATCCAGGTCTCCACCCATCACTGGATCAATCTTCACAGCTAACGTTGCAAAATCTGCGCCAGATTGGAGCCGGGAATAAATAAGTTTTGCATCATCCTCATTGTAGACAAGAATCTGCACCACATGCACCTGATCGGCAGTATCTGGGATCCTGGCAATAATTTGGTCGCGCTGCCAGGCTGCATGCATCGATAACGCTAAAGATTGGCGGAAGCTGGCATCGTTATATCCATGCTGGCCTTCCCAATCGGTTAAGGCCTGGTTATCACCCAGCTGGTTGACCAACTGTCCAATACGGGTCTGGATATCGTTACCTGTCACAAGATGTCCTGCCCGGACTGCAGCCTGCGCCAACAATAGGTTATCCACCATATCGTTGATCACCACCTGTTGTTGATCTTTATCGGCTAAGGGAACGCCGCCGCTAGATTTTTGAGCGGCCTGATAACGCCCCAGTTCTGCCTGAAACTCAACCAGGGTAATGCCCTCACCATTCACCTCAGCCGCCAGCGGCCCAGGGATAAGCGTTGGGGTCGGGGTATTCTTGGCTGTCTTTTCTACTAGCGGTGTCACGGTCATCGGTGCAGCAACCTGACCGCTGGCTACTGACGTGAGCGTAGCGGTCGTTGCAATCGGTGGCACAAACGGCGTACTGGTCTTTTTACCCCCACAGGCTGCCAGTAAAGACACGATAACCAATCCACAAATGAACTGCCCAATTTTAAATTGATGATGAAATGGGTAAAGCATACGAGTCATTATAACCTTGTCTGGTCAATCCCGTCAAACAAGGCGAGAAATTCTAAACTGATTGTAAGGTAGGGTGTTACTCCTCAGGCCTCTGTGAAAAAGACCCAAAATTTAGGGGTTTGCGGGTACAAAGCATCCGCAAACCCCTGAATTTTGGCAACTTTCTTCGCATGGCTGAGTAGTTATGATAAAACACCCCGAACGATGATGCCATTCGGGGTGTTTCAACCTTTATCCAGAGTCATTACTCCGGGTCACACGCCAAAATTAGTATTCAGGCGGGGGCATGGGCGAGGACTTTTCCTTCTCAGGAACATCGGTGATCAAGGCTTCGGTGGTGAGGATCATTGCGGCAATGGAAGCCGCATTTTCGAGTGCGCCACGGGTCACTTTGGCGGGATCGATGACGCCACCCTTAACCATGTCGCCGTACTCTTCGCTCAACACATCATAACCGATGCGGTTGTTTTTCTTGCTCTTCTGCATCTGGCGCACGTTCTCCACGATGACGGAGCCGTCTTTGCCAGCGTTCTCAGCGATTTTGCGCATGGGAACTTCAAGAGCTTTGCGGACGATATTGAGGCCGATTTGCTCATCCTCATTGTCCAATTTCTTGCCATCCAGGGCAGGGATCGCATTGATCAGCGCGACACCACCGCCAGGGACAATACCTTCTTCGACTGCCGCGCGAGTGGCAGACAGGGCATCTTCCACGCGATGCTTCTTTTCCTTCAGTTCAGTCTCGGTCGCTGCGCCAACACGGATGATGGCTACACCACCGGACATTTTCGCCAGGCGTTCCTGGAGTTTTTCGCGGTCATAATCGCTGGTGGTATTTTCGATTTCGACACGAATCTGTTCAATGCGTCCCTTGATCGCGGATGTATCGCCCTTACCGCCGATGATGGTGGTGTTATCTTTATCGGTGTTGACTTTTTCAGCCCGGCCCAGATCACCCATGGTGATGGTCTCGAGCTTGCGGCCGGTCTCATCCGAGATGACGGTACCGCCGGTCAGGGTTGCGATATCCTGCAGCATGGCCTTGCGGCGATCGCCAAAACCAGGGGCTTTGACGGCAACGACATTCAGCATACCGCGCAGTTTGTTTAGAACAAGGGTCGCCAGGGCCTCGCCATCGATGTCTTCCGCCAGGATTAACAGGTCGCGCTTGCCAATCTGGACGAGTTTTTCGAGGATTGGAACGATGTCGGCTGCGGCAGAGATTTTCTTATCGTGGATCAAGATGTAAGGCTCACTAATCACCGCTTCCATGTGTTCGTTATCAGTTACGAAGTAGGAAGAAATATAACCGCGATCGAACTGCATACCTTCTACATACTCGGTCTCGAATTCGAGGCCTTTGGATTCCTCAACGGTGATCACGCCATCTTTACCGACTTTGTCCATGACTTCGGCGATCAAAGAACCGATATTGCGGTCCTGGGCAGAGATCGTGGCGACATTGCTGATCTCGTCTTTGGTGGTGATTTCGATGGACTGTTTCTTAATGGCTTCGGCAACCATCTTGGAAGCCGCTTCAATACCGTGCTTCAAGAGCATGGGATTTGCGCCAGCAGCCAGATTCTTAAGGCCTTCGCTAACGATTGCGTGAGCCAGGACGGTCGAAGTGGTGGTGCCATCCCCGGCGATATCATTCGTCTTGGTGGCGGCTTCTTTCAAAAGTTGAGCTCCCATATTCTCAAAGGGATCTTCAAGCTCAATTTCCTTGGCGACAGTCACGCCATCATGAGTGATGGTCGGAGAACCGAATTTGCGGTCTAAGGCCACATTGCGTCCCTTAGGTCCAAGGGTCGTGGCGACTGCATTAGCCACGATATCAATCCCATTCTTCAGGCGCCGTCGCGCCTCATCACCGAAAACCAGTTGTTTGGCTCCCATAGTTGTTTATCTCCTTCTTAGTTTATTAATTACTTACCCACGATAGCAAGAAGATCTGATTCACGGAGGATCAGAATTTTTTTGCCGTCAACCTTGATTTCGGTGCCCGAATACTTTGCGAATAGCACCACATCACCCACTGCTACATCCAAAGGGATACGAGCGCCTTTTTCATTGCGATCGCCGGGGCCGATGGATAAAACATTGCCCTTTTGGGGTTTTTCTTTTGCGGTTTCAGGTAAAACGATCCCACCAGCAGTCACTTCTTCTTGCTCAATGGGTTCAACCACAACCCGGTTGCCTAAAGGTTTTAAAGAGAATGCCATAGCTTGCCTCCTGTTCAATATGATGACCTGAATTAAATTTTGCTGCCGGCACAATGATGCCCAGCCGCGCAGTTAAAAGGCGCACATAATGCCTTGATGTGATCTCGATACATTACCGCCTTTGTGACATCCTGGAAGTTTAGCACTCTCATACCTTGAGTGCTAATCCGCTTCGAATGATACCTGTGTTTTAGATTGAAGTCAAGGGGGTTGACAGTGGGATTGTTTAATTTCTTATAAATCTCTTACACTTCCAACCTATTGCACACTGCAGATGTCTTCACTGGCCTTCACAATGCTCATGATGGTTGAATCGGACGCGTAAACATTCTTTACTTTCGTCAAAACCACTATCGCCTCCTTGCAATTATTGTCCCCGGGCCGGTGCATGGCTGCCAGGATTGAACCATATGAATAAAAATAACCCACGGTATTATCGGTTAATGGCACGCCCGTGAGCACTACGGGGGCATCCGCCGAATCATCGCAAGTGTTGCGCACCAAGCAGCTCGCGGCTGCATCGCAGCCATCGATCGCGCATTTGAAAGCCGGCAAGGCGCTTTCATAATTCCGCGACTTGATGTAAATCATACCCAGTTGGGCATAAACGTCCGGGCTGTTAGGGTTCAATGAAATGGCTTTCTTTACATTGAGCACCGCCGTCAGCGCCTCCCCTTTCTGAGCATAAGTATTCGCAATTGCCAGGTAGGGGATCGGGTCTTTAATCCCCAACTGTGCGTTGGTTTTCGCCGCCTTATCAAAATAATCCAGGGCCTGGGGATAATTCTCCAGTCTGCGGTAAATCTTACCGATGGAGATGTAAAGGAAAGTCAGGTTGGGGGAAATCGTTGTGGCTGCTATATATTCCTCGATCGCCAGGCGGTATTCCCCCAAACTCTCATAGACGTATCCATTAATGCGCCTCACATCCATCAGGTTCGGATTCATCACCATGGCCTGTTGGATATATTCCAGGGCGAGTGACCATTTCTGTTCATCCACCAGGATCTCGGCATAAAAAGCCAGCGCCAACGTGTTGGTGTTGTCCAGGTGCCTGGCATTATTGGCTTCCTGATCCGCCTCGAACAGGTTAGCTGCCTGTTCCTCGGGGGCCACCAACTTATTCGATGAACGCCAATCCAGGGCAAAAGCCAGAACAGCATGCGCGCTGCTTTCATTGGGGGCAACTTTGACACCTTGCCTGGCATTGGCCACGGCAGCGGTCAAGAGATCGTATTTTTGCTGGTCGGTCGTCTGCAGCGCAGACGAATAAGTCTGAACGCGAGCCAGATTAGACCACGATTGAAAGTTATTCGGGTCCTGAACGGTGGCCTTAAGATAAGCCACGATGGATTTGTCGATATCGCCAGCGGTGAAATTGGTCTCGGCTTCTTGAGCGTATGAATTGGTCGTGCGGGTCGGCGTCGGGGTTGGCAAGAAGGGCCGGAAATCGCCTTGCACGTTAGCCCGCAGGAGCGCCACACAGCCCACAATTAATACGACCCAAACCATCATCCGATAAGGATTGGAATGTGATTTAACTTTTCGAAATGAAGGTTCGTGTCCGTTGAGTTGCATAATCAGGGTTTAGGCGTCGCGCTGGCCTTTGGCGTTGGACTGGGCGTCGCGGTGCCGTTGATATTTTCCTGGCATATCTGCACCATCGCGTGGGCATTATAGATGGTGTCCTCATCATTGGGAACACCCTGGATCAGCGCCTGGGAGATTTGAACCGCCTCGTTGCATTGGTTCTGGCGAGCCAGGGCCAGGCCGTAGCGTGCATAATATATTAATACCGTGGTATCGTAACTTAATGGGATGCCTTGAACCGCCTGACCACCCGTAGCCATTCCACCGCGGATAGCCATACGCAAATTCGTGATAGCTTTGTCGTATTCGTGATTGCGATAATACATCGAGCCAAGGTTGCCATAAAGGTCGGGGTCTACCGGGCTATATTTTAAGGCCTGTTCCCCGTACTGGATGGCCTTGGCAATATCACCTGATTTATTGTAGGTCCTTGAGATGTACAGGTTAGGCAGCGGGTCGGTTGGGATAAGTGCTGCAGCCAGGCTGAATTCGTCGACTGCTTTTGAATAATTAGCCATCAATTCCAGCGTGCGCCCATAAGATAAATGAAGATCGGCGATATTGCCATTTATTTTGATCGCGGCACTGTATTCCGCGGCGGCTTCCTGGAGGTTTTGGGTAACTTCCAACACCATCCCCCGCGCGCGATGGACCTCCATCAAGCTGTTGTCAAGCGCCAGGGCCTTCTTGGAATATTCCGATGCCTTATCCGTACTTAATCCACCTTTATTATTATTTATTTGCAAGGCAAGCATCTCGGCATAATATGCATAAATGATAGCATTGTTTGGGTCCATTTCCAGGGCGCTGTCGAGAGATGCTTTGGCAGCCAGGTAATCACCCAGGTACCCCATATCCCAGCCCAACATGGCCAAGGCTTCCGCGTTATTTTTATTGAGCAGGATCGCGTTTTCAATATTCGGCTGCGCATCTTTATACGCGCCGATGTAAACTTGCAGCCGTGCCAAAGCCAGGTAATTGGCCGCATTTTTGGGGTCAGCCTCGTTAGCTTGCTTGTATAGGTCGATCGCCTGAGAGATCTTACCTTCATTTAATCGGGCTTCAGCTTCCTGCGCGTAACTGCGTGGATCGCGGGTCGGGGTGGTAGTAGGGATAAATAACGGTTGTGCCGTCGGAACGACAAACACATCGAGATACACAAAGGCGCCGACTGCGGCCAATAAAAAGATGACTAACCAGAAATTGACCGACCTCCGGCGGCGCTTCATCGTCCATTTACTGCCACGTAGATACATACTATAATAATATCATGCGCTTTGACGTTTTCAGCCTCTTCCCCCAAATCTTCCAACCCTACTTTGAAGTGAGCATTTTACAGCGTGCTATCCAGCGCGGATTGGTGGAGATCGAACTGTACGATATTCGCACCTGGACCACAGACCGGCATCATGTCACGGATGATGCACCCTATGGCGGTGGTGGCGGCATGGTCATGAAGCCTGCGCCGGTTTTCGAGGCGATCGAATCAGTCCTGGGCCAGCAGCCAGGCCAGGCCGCACCTTGCCCCATTATCCTGATGACCCCTCAAGGACGGGTATTCAACCAGACCATTGCCCGGGAGCTGGCTTATTATGATCGCGTCGCTGTCCTGTGCGGGCGGTATGAAGGTATTGACGAACGCATTCGCCAGCACCTGGTGACGGATGAACTGTCGATTGGTGATTATGTCCTCACCGGTGGAGAATTGCCAGCCCTGGTGGTGATGGATGCGATCGCTAGGCTCATTCCAGGTGTATTAGGTGACCCGGATGGCGCTTCAGACGATTCACATGCCACCGGCCTGCTGGAATATCCCCATTATACCCGCCCCCCCGAATTTCGTGGTTGGAACGTCCCTGAAGTGCTGCTATCTGGCAACCATTTAGAAATCGCGCGTTGGCGCCGGGAGCAGTCGTTGTTACGCACCTATCAACGCCGGCCTGATCTTTTAGCCAAAGCCGATTTATCCCAATCCGATCAAGACTTTTTGCAACGCTCTATCCAGCACTTGAGTGATCAATAACCCATCTGCTCACCCAACCATGAAAAGGCCCGCATGAAATTCAATTACGGAAAGATATTTTTACTTGGGTTTGGTTTTTTTGGAGTCAGTATCGTCTGGGGCGTTTACAACGCGTTTGTGCCTCTTTTCCTGGCGAATAAGTTCCATCTTGCGCCAGGATTAATCGGATTTTTTATGACCCTGGATAATATTGCCGCTCTGTTCATCCAACCGCCTCTTGGCGCATGGTCTGACCGCCTGCGCACCCCCATTGGAAGGCGTTTGCCATTTATCTTGATCGGTGCGCCCATCAGCGCGGTAGCCTTTGGCTTCATCCCTATGGCCGCGATCCTGCCATTATTTGTCGCCTGTACCAGCACCTTACTCCTCAGCATGGCTTTTTGGCGGACACCGGTCATTGCCTTAATGCCGGATCTCACTCCATCTCGATACCGCTCGCAAGCCAATGGAATCATCAACCTGATGGGCGGGGTCGGCGCAATCCTATCCTTTTTAGGCGGAGCCAAACTATATAGTATGAACAAGGCCTTTCCTTTTTGGATGGGTTCAATCCTGGTCCTCGTGGCTGCCTTCATGCTCTTCATCTTTATCCGTGAGCCCAAAGATTACTATGCTGCAGAAAAACAGCCCGGCTTGTTTAAAAGTCTGAAAGAGCTGACTCAGGATAGCGATAAAAGTGGTATCCGTATTTTGTTAGCGATTTTCTTCTGGTTCATTGGCTATTCTGCCATCGAGGCATTTTTCACACTGTATGCGGTAAACCATCTGGGGGTGGCTGAGGCCGATGGAGCGCGTTTATTGGGCCACCTCTCATTATTCTTTGTCTTGTTTGCCTTACCCGCCGGTTATTTCGGCAGCCGCATTGGCCGGCGGAACACAATTTCTATCGGCATAGTGACCTTATCGATTGCCATGCTTTTAATGTATTTTCTGCCCGTGCCCTTCCTGACAATTTTATTGGGTAAGCTGCCCGTCCTGGGGACCATTCCAGTGGTCGGTGTAATCCTGATGTTGGCAGGCGCATCCTGGGCATTGATTAATATTAATTCATTACCGATGGTCGTGGATATGACCGATAACGCCCGTCTCGGCACTTTTACAGGCCTCTATTA
>Ga0066793_10000845_pt1 | contig 12914 bp, 10 predicted proteins | sample PersoiDNA2013189_FD_83876 | JGI IMG/M metagenome (GOLD analysis project Ga0066793, IMG submission 83876) | Permafrost soil microbial communities from the Arctic, to analyse light accelerated degradation of dissolved organic matter (DOM) -... | ecosystem: Environmental > Terrestrial > Soil >...
CAGCGCCATCACCATGATCGCCACGACATTGATGACGCCGTGCAGCACGCCGAAGACGCGCGGCACCACTTCGCCCCCGAAGTTCTTCGCCTCATCGAGCGCCAGCTGCACCAGGCGGTGCTGGCCGGGGCTCACCAGGTCGCTCAGGCCGGGCACGCGTTCGACGAGCAGATCGAGCCGCGCTTCCCACGCCGGGATGTAGCGCGGCTCGATCTGCTCGTCGAACGCGTTCCCGGCTTGAGCGACCTGGTGAGCCCCGGCCAGCACCGCCTGGTGCAGCTGGCGCTCGATGAGGCGAAAAACTTCGGGGGCGAAGTGGTACCGCGCGTCTTCGGCGTGCTGCACGGCGTCATCAATGTCGTGGCGATCATGGTGATGGCGCTGTACCTCGCGCTGAGCCCCGAGACGTACCAGGACCTGTTCGTCTCGTTCATTCCGCCACGTCACCGCGACGCGGCGCGCGACGTCATTCGGTCGGCCACCGTGGCGCTGCGCGCGTGGACCTTCGCCCAGCTGCTGGCCATGCTGGTGCTCGGCTCCCTCACCGCCCTCGGCCTGTGGCTGCTCGGCGTACCCTACTGGCTGACCTTCGGCATCTTCACCGGCATCGTCGCGCTCGTGCCGTTCTTCGGCACGCTCGCGTCGTCGCTGCTTCCGGCACTCTTCGTGCTCGTCGATGGCGACGGCGTGCGCGCCCTGCTCGTGATTGCCCTCGGCTTCGTGATCCATTTCCTCGAGAACAACGTCGTCAACCCGCTCATCATGCAGAAGCGCGCCAACCTGCCGCCCGTGCTGACCATCATGAGCGTGCTCATCGGCGGCAAGCTGCTGGGGCCGCTGGGACTCGTCGTCGCCGTGCCGGGGCTGTCGGTGCTGCTCGTCGTGGCGCGCAAGCTGCTCGTCGAGCGCGCGTACGGATCGGTCGCCGCGCCGGCCGGAACAACCGTGCCCGGCGTATCCGCCGCGCCCGCCACGTCTGCTGCGCCCGTGGCCTGATCCTCGCGCGGTTCCGGCAACCAGAGCCAGCTCCACTGCGAACTTTCGGTCCGCGTCGCGCGGATCCGGTGACGTGCGCGCCAGGGCCACCGTGCACACTCGGCGCGTCTCCACCGGAGCGCACCCGTGTCCGACGCGATGTTTTCCTTCACCGGCATTGGCAAGACGTTCGGCGCCGGCTTCACCGGCTCGCGCGAAAGCGCGGTCGCCCTTGACGGCGTCAGCGGCGAGGTGACCGACGGCGAGATCGTCGGCATCGCCGGCGCGCGCGGGACGGGCAAGACCACGCTGCTGCGCATCGCCGCCGGACAGCTGCGCGCCGACTGCGGGGTTGTCCGGTGGCGGGGAGCAGCGCACTATCCGCCGCATTTCACCGCGTTCGTGCCCATGGATGCGGCCATGCACGCCTTCCTGACCGTTCGCGAGGCGCTGCGCTTCGCTCGCGTGCAGACCGAGCTGCGCGAGGCGCCGAGGCGGGTGGCCGAGGATGTGTGGCCGGTGCGCCTCGATCTCGTGCGCCGGATGGACGCGCGCCTGGGGGAGCTGTCGCTCGCCGAACGCCGCGTGGTGGCGCTGGCCGCGGCGATGCAGGAGGCGCCGGACCTGCTGGCGCTCGACGGCCCGCTGGACGGTCTCGACCCGGCGGCGCGGCGCGAGGTGCGGCGGGTGCTTCACATCGTGGCGGCCAGCGGCGCCGGGGTGCTGATCAGCGCGGCCGACCTGGGGGTGCTGCACGGCGTCGCGCACCGCGCCGCGCTGTTGCGAGCGGGTCGCGTGGTCGCCTGGATCGATCCGCGCCACGCCGCCCCGCGCACCGCCCTCGAGCTGGCCGTCGGCGCCCCGCGCACGGCAGCGGCACGGCTGCGCCGGCACGTCGCGGCAGCCTGCCGCCGCGACGGTGCGGTGCGCGTGTCGCTGGCCGACCGTTCCGCCGAGGAAGTGCTGGCGCTTTGCCGGGTCGAGGGCATTCACGTGCTTCGCTCCCGCGTCGTCACCGAACCGCCGGGGCGGTGGACGGTTCGCCCGGCGCCCGGCTAGCTTTAGGCATGCCCGAGTTCCGTCTCTACAATTCGCTGACGCGCGCCATCGAGTCGTTTGCGCCGGCCGACGGGGAGGTCGTGCGCATGTATGCGTGCGGCCCCACCGTGTACAATCCCGCGCACCTCGGGAACTTCCGCACCTTCGTGTTTGCCGACTTGTTGCGCCGCGCGCTGCGGCTGGCCGGCTGGCGCGTGCATGAGGTGATGAACCTGACGGACGTCGATGACAAGATCATCAGGCGCGCCACGGAGCAGGGCAAGACGATCCGCGAGGTCACCGACCCGGTGGTTGGCACCTTCTTTGCCGACCGCGATTTCCTGCGCATCGAGGCGGTGGAGCACTATCCGCGGGCCACCGACTTCATCGCGGAAATGATCGACCTCGTGCGCCGTCTCGAGCAGAAGGGCATCGCGTACAAGGCCGAGGATGGATCGGTGTACTTCGCGATCGGCAAGTTCCCGGGCTACGGCCGCCTCTCGCGGCTCGACACGCGCGAGCTCAAGGCCGGCGCGCGGGTGGCGCAGGACGACTACGCCAAGGAGAACGCCCAGGACTTCGCACTGTGGAAGGCGGCGACGAGCGACGACGAAAAGTGTGGCGCGGCGTGGGATTCCCCGTGGGGACGCGGGCGTCCCGGCTGGCACCTCGAGTGCTCGGCGATGGCGATGAGCATCCTCGGCGAGACGCTCGACATCCACACGGGCGGCATCGACCTGCAGTTTCCGCACCACGAGGACGAGATCGCGCAGAGTGAGGCGGCCACCGGCAAGCCCTTCGCGCGCTTCTGGTGCCATGGCGAGTTCCTGCTGACCGATGGTGCCAAGATGGCCAAGCGGATCGGCAACGTGCAGTCGGTGCAGGACCTGCGCGACCAGGACGTGAGCGCCGCGGCGGTGCGGCACTTCATGTTTTCGACGCACTACCGCAAGCAGCTCAACCTGTCGGGAGTCGCCCTCGAGGCGAGCGTCGAGGCCGTACGCCGCGTGGGTGATTTTGCGGCGCGCCTGGAGTCGGCGTTCAGCGGCACGCCGGCGCTGGGCGAGGCGGCGCGCGAATTCCGCAGGGAATTCGACGCCGCGCTGCACGAGGACCTGAACGCACCGCGTGCGCAGGCGGCGATGTTCGTGTTCATCAACCAGGCCAACGCCGAGTTGGACAAGCGGGGGGACGATGAGGGGTCGCTGACCGAGGCGCGCGAGGCGTTCGAGCGCGCCAACGGCGTGCTGGACATCATCCCCGGCCGCCGGGACGTGGATGCCGCGCTCAGCGCGTGGGTGGAGGGGCAGATTGCCTCGCGCAAGGCGGCGCGGGGAGCGCGGGACTTCGCCGCGGCCGACGCCATTCGCAAGGCATTGGAGGAGAAGGGGATAGTGGTGGAGGACACGCCGCAGGGCGCGCGCTGGAAGAAGCAGCGCTAGGACCCGCTCCCGAGGCCCTCTAACGCCAACAATTTCAACGGCTTGACACTTGCTGTCGGGGCGAGTATTCTTCAAGGCTCATGCAGTACAGCCAGTCGCTGACGTAGCTCAACTGGCAGAGCACTTGATTTGTAATCAAGCGGTTGCGAGTTCGACTCTCGCCGTCAGCTCTGTTGGTAGGCCGCTGGGGAAGGGGAGGGGTGCGGGGATACAAACAGGTGGGGTACCCAAGCGGCCAACGGGAGCAGACTGTAAATCTGCCGGCTTATGCCTTCGAAGGTTCGAATCCTTCCCCCACCACTGAGAAGTCGCGGTGAAGGAAGGGAGCCGTGATGGCAGGTCGGGGAACTTGCGGGAGTAGCTCAGCTGGTAGAGCGCAAGCCTTCCAAGCTTGATGTCGCGGGTTCGAGCCCCGTCTCCCGCTCTTCGCAGACGATAGACGATGGTCGATTGACGAGAGAGGGCAGGACTGGTCGCGGTGGTGCACGCGTCGGTGCGGGGCAGGGTTGCAGCGGTCGTGCTCACGTAGCTCAGTCGGTAGAGCACTTCATTGGTAATGAAGAGGTCACCAGTTCGATCCTGGTCGTGAGCTCTGCAGGTGAAGGGGACAGAGGCACAGAAGGCAGAGTGCATAGCACGATTGTGCTACGGGGACGGTCAACCGTGAACCGTCAATACGCAATGCAACACCCAAGAGGTTTTTGACATGCCCCGCGACAAGATCATTCTCGCGTGTAACGACTGCAAGAATCGCAATTACTTCACCACGAAGAACAAGCGCCTGCACCCCGAGCGCGTCGAGTGGAAGAAGTACTGCCCGCGCTGCAACAAGCACGTCGTCCACAAGGAGACGAAGTAACCATGGCCGTCGAGGTGGTGCCGGCGGGCCCGGTCCGGAAGGTCGTCGGCTTCTATCATGACGTGATGGCCGAGATGCGGCGGGTGACGTGGCCGGACGTGCCCCAGGTGCGGCAGCTCTCGATCGGCGTCGTGTTGCTCTCCCTGTTCATTGGGGGCGTGATTGCGCTGATGGACGTGGTGTTCCAGCAGTTGCTGGTGCGCCTTCCCTCGGCGTTCTAGGAGATTTCGTGTCGCATCGGTTTTACGCGGTCCAGACAACCTCTGGGCACGAGAACAAGGTCCGGTCGCTGATCCAGCGCATGATTGACGCGGATCCGGCGGCTCCCGAGGCGCGTGCCATCCGGCAGGCGCTCGTGCCCGCGCAGGATGTCGTCGAGATCAAGAACGGCAAGAAGGTCACCGTCGAGCGCAAGGTGTACCCCGGGTACGTGCTGGTCGAGATGGAAGCGCACGAGGACACGCTGCATTCGATCGGCGGCCTGCAGGGGGTCATCAAGTTCGTGGGCAAGGAGCGGGAGCCGCAGCCGCTGCGTGATGATGAAGTGCGCCGCCTCCTCGGCATTGCCGACGAGGCGGAGGTGGCACCACCGAAGGAGGAGATTCCGTTCCTCGTCGGGCAGGCGGTGGCCATCACCGATGGTCCGTTCTCCGATTTCAATGGAGTGGTCGAGGAAGTGATGCCCGACCGGGGAAGGGTGCGGGTGTCGGTGTCGCTGTTCGGGCGCCCGACGTCCGTCGAGCTGGACTACCTGCAGTTGCGGGCGCACTAGGCGGAGCGCCCACGGCGGTGCGGTTTCCTCACCGCGCCGACCGAATGCCGCCACACGAGAAGCAGGGGCTAGGTAGTAGGAGCTAGGAGCTAGTTATCTGGCACCCAGCACCTAGCATCTCGGCAGTATGCCGATGGCACGCCGGCTGATGTCCGCGCGCCCGAGGGCTACCACGACCTCGCCCAACACACCGTGGGAGTCGGCTGGGCGACGCGCGCCCGGCCCGAACGTCAGAGGAGCATCATGGCAAAAAAGGTCACTGGATTCGTCAAGCTGCAGATTCCTGCGGGCAAGGCGAACCCGGCCCCGCCGGTCGGCACCGCGCTTGGCCCGCAGGGAGTGAACATCATGGCATTCTGCAAAGAGTTCAATTCTCGGACGCAGGGCCAGGATACGATCTTCCCGGTCGAGATCACGATTTACGCCGACAAGTCGTTCACCTTCATCCTGAAGACGCCGCCCGCGGCGATCCTCATCAAGAAGGAGATCGGACTGGAAAAGGGATCGGGTCAGCCGAACCGCAACAAGGTGGGCACCATCACCCCGGCCCAGGTCAGGACGATTGCCGAGATGAAGATGCCCGACCTGAACTGCGATTCCATCGAGGCGGCCATGAAGATGGTCGCCGGCGCCGCCCGCTCGATGGGTGTGGAGGTCAAGGAGTAATGGCCAACACTTACGGCAAGCAGTACCGTGCCGCGGCCACCAAGCGCGCCGTCGATACGGCGTACGTGGCCAAGCAGGCGCTGGAGCTGGTGAAGACCGGCGCGTTCGCGAAGTTCGACGAGACGGTCGAGGTTGCGGTGCGCCTGGGCGTCGATCCGCGTCACGCCGACCAGGTGGTGCGCGGCACCGTCGTCCTCCCGGCCGGCACGGGCGCGACGGTTCGCGTCCTCGTGATCGCCGTCGGCGACAAGGCGAAGGAGGCCGAGGCGGCCGGCGCCGACTTCGTCGGCACGGAGTTCATCGCCAAGATCAAGGAAGGCTGGACCGACTTCGACGTGATGATTGCCACGCCGGACCAGATGGGCCAGGTGGGCCAGCTGGGACGCGTGCTTGGCCCCCGCGGCCTCATGCCGAATCCAAAGGCGGGCACGGTCACGATGAACGTCGGCCAGGCGGTGAAGGAAACGAAGGCGGGCAAGATCGAGTTCCGCGTCGACAAGGGCGGCAATGTGCACGCCAAGATCGGCAAGGTTTCGTTCGGCCTCGAGGCGCTGGAGACCAACTTTGCCGCTTTCATGGACCAGATCGTCCGGTCCAAGCCGTCGGCGGCCAAGGGCGTCTATGTGCGCAACCTCTCGGTCTCGTCGACGATGGGCCCCGGGGTGAAGGTCGACACCACCCCCTACCGGTAACGAGCGATGAAACGGACTGACAAGGAACGGCTCGTTGCCGAGCTCAGCGCGAAGATCAAGGGCGCCAACGCGCTGTACTACACCGACTTCACGGGGCTGAACGTGAAGCGGATGACGGACCTCCGCCGCAAGCTGCGCAAGGCGGGCGTGGAGTATGTCGTGATCAAGAACAGCCTGGCCATCCGCGCGGTGAACGAGTGCGGGCTGGTGGGCCAGCCGATCAAGGGACCGACGGGCGTGGTGGTGGCGAAGGACGCCATTGCCGCCGCCAAGGTCCTGACCGACTTCGCGAAGGCGAACGACAGGAAGCCGACGGTGAAGGGCGGGGTGTACGAAGGTGCGGTCGTCGACCAGGCGATGGTGTCGAAGCTCGCCACGATGCCGACCCGTGATGAGGCCCTCAGCATCTTTGCGGGCTGCCTCAACAGCATTCTGATGACGTTCGCTCTCTCGCTCGACGCGCGAAAGACGCAGCTCGAAGCTTTGGAACTGAATCCCCAGGCGTCCGCCTGATCAACAACGCCCCAGGACTCCTGGGAGACACTCGGAGAATGACAAACAATGGCTAACACGACCCTGAGCAACGACGAGATCCTCGAGGCGATCGGCAACAAGTCGGTCATCGAGCTGGTCGAACTCATCGACACGTTCAAGACGAAGTTCAACGTCACGATTTCTGCCGTGGCGGCGGGCGCGCCGGCCGCTGCCGCAGTCGTCGTCGAGGAACAGACCGAGTTTGCGGTCATCCTGAAGGAGATTGGCGCCAAGAAGATCCAGGTCATCAAGGTCGTGCGCGAAATCACCGGTCTCGGGCTGAAGGAAGCCAAGGACGTGGTCGATGGCGCGCCGCAGACCGTGAAGGCCGGCGTCTCGAAGGACGAGGCCGCGCAGATCAAGGCCAAGCTCGAGGCCGAAGGCGCGACGGTCGAAGTCAAGTAAGGCCGGGGGTTGCCGGTGGTCCGGACTGTCCGGACTACCGGGTTCCCACCCTCAGCCTTGCCGACCTCCCCGTGAATCCACGCTCCATCCTGTTCCACAACCGACGTGATGCACGCCCTGATCCGCTCGCGCGACAAATCGTCGCGTGGCGGGCCGGGGCGGTTTTCGCCTGCCGACGGGTAAGCCCGGACTTCCCATGATCAAGCAGATTTCGTTCGCCAAGCTCGACCGCCGGATGGAGATGCCCCATCTCCTCGACATCCAGGTGCGCGCCTTCGAGTCGCTGCTCCAGCTGGATGCCGCCGCCAACCAACGCGAAGACGTTGGCCTGGAGCGGGTCTTCAAGGACCTGTTCCCGATCACCGATGTCCACGAGAACTTCTCGCTCGAGTTCGAGCGGTATACGCTCGGGGAGCCGAAGTACTCCGTGGAGGAGTGCATCGAGCGGGACATGACCTTCTCGGCGCCGCTCAAGGCGACGCTCTCCCTGCGCGTCTTCGAGGATGCCGGCAACGGCAAGCGCCTCAAGAACGAGATCCGCAAGGAAGTCTACCTTGGCGAGCTCCCGCTGCTCACGCCCCTCGGCACCTTCGTGATCAACGGGGCCGAGCGGGTGGTCGTGTCGCAGCTGCACCGCTCGCCGGGCGTCGTGTTCGAGGAGAGCACGCACCCCAACGGCCAGCGGCTCATCTCGTCGCGCATCATCCCGTTCCGCGGCTCGTGGGTCGAGTTCACCGTCGACATCCACGACATCATCTACGTCCACATCGACAAGAAGAAGAAGTTCCCGGCCACCGCGCTGCTGCGCGCGTTCGGCTACGGGAGCAACGCCGACATCCTGCGGCTCTTCTTCGCGGTCCGCGAGCTCGACCTCAACAAGAAGCGTGAGGGACGCGCCGAGAACCGCGAGATCGTCGGCGCCATCGTGGCCGAGGACGTCGAACTGGTGGGCGAAGCGGCGGCCGACGACGCACCGAAGCCGAAGACCAAGAAGGCCAAGGCCCAGCGCGAGCGCGACGAGAACAAGCTGCTGGTGAAGGTCGGCGACGAGCTGACCGAGGAAGTGTTCAACCGGCTGCGCCGCCAGAAGATCGACAAGGTGAAGGTCTTCGCCTCGTACATGTCGGTGGACCTGCGCGACGAGCTCGACGCCATCGAGCGCGGCGAGCGCACGACTCCGCGCATCCTCGCGCTGGACATCGTCGACCCGGAGACGGGCGAGGTGATCGCCGAGTCGGGCCAGGCGCTCAAGGAGATGCTGACCAAGCGCCTCCGCAAGGCCGACCTGCACCGGGTGCAGGTCTTCGTGCCGTCGTTGCGCGTCGAGAGCCAGCTGATCAAGAACACGCTGCTCAAGGACCCGACGCACGCCGAGGAGGAAGCGCTCAAGCAGATCTACTCGCTGCTGCGCCCGGGCGACGCGCCCAACAAGGAAACGGCGAAGCAGGCGCTCGAGCGGCTGTTCTTCTCGCCCAAGCGCTACGACCTCGGCCGCGTGGGGCGCTACAAGATCAACCAGCGCCTCGGTCTGTCGACGTCGCCCAGCACGACCGTGCTGACGGTGGACGACTTCGTGGCCATCCTGCGCTACCTCGTGGAACTGCACGAGGGGCGCGGCCACACCGACGACATCGACCACCTGGGCAACCGCCGCATCCGTTCGGTGGGCGAACTGATCGCCAACCAGTTCTCCGTGGGCCTGTCGCGCATGGCGCGCCTGGTCAAGGAGCGCATGTCGGTGAACCAGGACACCGAGAAGATCGCGCTCGACGACCTGGTCAACGCGCGCACCGTCTCGGCCGTCATCCAGGCTTTCTTCGGCTCGTCGCAGCTCTCGCAGTTCATGGACCAGACCAACCCGCTGGCCGAGCTGACGCACAAGCGCCGCCTCTCGGCGCTTGGACCGGGCGGCCTGACGCGCGAACGCGCCGGCTTCGAAGTCCGCGACGTGCACTACTCGCAGTACGGGCGCATGTGCCCCATCGAGACGCCGGAAGGCCCGAACATCGGCCTCATCACGTCGCTCGCCTGCTTTGCGCGCGTCAACGACCTCGGCTTCGTGGAGACGCCCTACCACGTCGTGCGGAACGGCAAGGTGACCGGCGACCTCGAGTGGCTGGACGCCAACCGCGAGGAAGACGCGATCATCGCACAGGCGAACGCCAAGCTGAACCCCGACGGGACGTTCGTGGACGAGCTGGTGCTCAGCCGCCAGCAGTCGGACGTGCCGCTGGTGGCGCCGTCGCGCATCGACTTCATGGATGTGGCGCCGGAGCAGGTGGTGTCGATCGCCGCTGCGCTCATCCCGTTCCTCGAGCACGACGACGCCAACCGCGCGCTGATGGGCAGCAACATGCAGCGCCAGGCGGTACCGCTCCTCAACCCGCAGACGCCGGTGGTGGGCACGGGCCTCGAGGAGAAGGTGGCGCAGGACTCGGGCGCGGTGGTGATCGCCCGGCGCGCCGGCGTGGTGACCAGCGTGACGGCCGACGAGGTGATCGTCGATGCCGGCCAGGGCAAGGAAGGGAAGCGTGACGCCGGGGCCCCGCTGGCCCGCCTCACGCAGCAGGACCGCTACCGGCTCAAGAAGTACTGGCGCACCAACCAGGACACGGCCATCAACCAGCGCCCGGTGGTGAAGCTCGGGCAGAAGGTGCGGCTGGGCGAAGTGCTGGCCGACGGCGCGGCCACGGAGCACGGCCAGCTGGCGCTGGGCAGCAACGTCACGGTGGCGTTCATGCCGTGGTACGGCCACAACTTCGAGGACGCGATCGTGCTGTCCGAGCGGCTGGTGAAGGATGACGTCTACTCGTCCATCCACATCCAGGAGCTCGAACTGCACGTCCGCGACACCAAGCGCGGGCAGGAGGAGATCACGCGCGAGATCCCGAACGTCTCGGAAGAGTCCCTGGTGGACCTCGACGAGCGCGGCATCGTGCGCATTGGCGCCCACGTGAAGCCGGGCGACATCCTGGTGGGCAAGATCACGCCCAAGGGCGAGACGGAGCTGAGCCCCGAGGAGAAGCTGCTGACGGCCATCTTCGGCGACAAGGCGAAGGACGTGAAGGACTCGTCGCTCAAGGTGCCGCCGGGCATGGAAGGCGTGGTCATCGACTGCAAGATCTTCTCGCGCGTCGAGGACCAGGTGGTGGAGAAGGACCGCGGCGAGCGCATCGGCGACGTGCGCCGGCTCGAGGGCGAGGAGAAGGTGCGGGTGAACGACGTGCGCGACGAGGAGATCAGGGAGCTCCTGGTCGGCCAGACCGTCGAGCTCGCGCTGAAGAGCGGCACCGTGGAAGAGGCGATTCCCAAGGGCACCCGCCTCACCGAGGAGATGCTGGCCGACCTGCGCCTGGCCACGCTCGACCTCAAGACGTTCCGCGTCGGCAACAAGAAGGTGAACGACGAGGTCCGCGAGATCATCGATGCGGCCAACGACGTGAAGGCACGGATCGAGGAGAAGGCGGAAGAGCGCATCGACCGCATCCTGCAGCCCGACGAGCTTCCCCCCGGCGTCATCCAGCTGGTGAAGGTGTACCTCGCCGAGAAGCGCAAGATTTCGGTGGGCGACAAGATGGCCGGCCGTCACGGCAACAAGGGCATCGTGGCGCGCATCGTGCCGGAAGAGGACATGCCGTTCCTGCCGGACGGGCGTCCGGTGGACATCGTGCTCAACCCGCTGGGCGTGCCAAGCCGCATGAACGTGGGGCAGATTCTCGAGACCCACCTCGGCTGGGCGGCGAAGCTGCTGGGCTTCTACGCGAAGACGCCGGTGTTCGCCGGCGGGAACGAGCGCGAGATCGGGCTCCTGCTGCGCCTGGCCGGCGTGTCGTGGGCGCGGTCATCGCTGGGCCTGCAGGTGGAGGCCCCGGTGATCACGGACAAGGACGTCCGTCACCTGCTCGCCGACATCAAGCCGAGCGCGGAGAACATCGACAAGGTGGAACTCCTGGGCGACGCGACGCTGAACGACCTGCACGGTCGGACGATGTCGGCGGAGACCAAGGAAATCTTCGTGCGGGTGCGCGACTACCTGGCGGCGGCGGCGAAGGAGCTGGCCGAGCGGGAGCACGCCAACCTGCAATACGAGAAGGCGTTCCACGAGGAGGCGGCCGACGACGCGGAGTTCGCGGCGAAGAAGGCCGAGTTCAAGAAGACGGGCAAGGAGATCGAGCGGCTCGACGCGCTGAGCGCGGCGGAACTGCTCGAGGTGCACGGGCTGCCGGCGCTCGCCAAGACGCTGGGCCCGAAGAGCGAGGCCGACGTGGACGCGGCGGCCATCGAGCTGCTCGGGCTGGCCGGCATCCTGCCGTTCGGCAAGATCAAGCTGCGCGACGGGCGCACCGGCGAAACGTTCACCAGCGCGGTGACGGTAGGCTGCGTGTACATGCTGAAGCTGAGCCACCTGGTGGATGACAAGATCCACGCCCGGAGCATCGGACCGTACTCGCTGGTCACCCAGCAGCCGCTGGCGGGCAAGGCGCAGTTCGGTGGCCAGCGCTTCGGCGAGATGGAAGTCTGGGCGCTCGAGGCGTACGGCGCCGCGCACACGCTGCAGGAGATCCTCACGGTCAAGTCGGACGACGTGAACGGACGCAGCCGCGTGTACGAGGCGATCGTGAAGGGGCAGAACCTGCCCGAGCCGGGAACGCCGGAGTCATTCAACGTGCTGGTGAAGGAGCTGCAGGCGCTGGGCATCCACGTCACGATGGACGCCAACGAAACCTTCGGCGTGTCCTCCGGGAACGGGAACGAGGAATAACTGATGATCGATTTCCGCAATGCGCGTGAGCACCGTGCCTCGGCGTTTGACTTCATCCAGGTTCGCATTGCGAGCCCGGAGGAGATTCGTGGTCCCCGGGACTCCAAGGAGCGGGAGCGGCTGGAGATGGCCGGCCTGCGGTCGTGGTGGTCGTGGGGCGAGGTCACCAAACCGGAGACGATCAACTACCGGTCGTTCAAGCCGGAAAAGGACGGGCTCTTTTGCGAGCGCATCTTTGGCCCGGTGAAGGACTGGGAGTGCCACTGCGGCAAGTACAAGCGCATCCGGTATCGCGGCGTGATCTGCGACCGGTGCGGCGTGGAGGTCACGCTGAGCAAGGTGCGCCGCGACCGCATGGGGCACATCGAGCTGGCCGTGCCGGTGGCCCACATCTGGTTCTTCAAGACGCTGCCGAGCCCGATGGGCAACCTGCTCGACCTCACGCTGCGTGACCTCGAGAAGGTCGTCTACTACGCGAACTACGTGGTCATCGACGCCGGCGAGCAGGAGGTGCACGTCAACGAGCTGCTCGACGAGGAGCAGTACCTCGAGCTGCGCACCAAGGCGAAGGCCGACAACGACACGGCGTTCCTCGCCGACATCGGAGCCCCGGCGGTGCGCGAGCTGCTGCGCCGCCTGGACATCGACAAGGTGTCCGCGGAGCTCCGCGTCGCGGTGCTGACCGAGACGTCGCAGCACAAGAAGAAGCAGATGCTGAAGCGGCTGAAGATCGTGGACGCCTTCCGCAAGTCGGGTGACCACTCGGACG
>Ga0066793_10000846_pt1 | contig 12911 bp, 12 predicted proteins | sample PersoiDNA2013189_FD_83876 | JGI IMG/M metagenome (GOLD analysis project Ga0066793, IMG submission 83876) | Permafrost soil microbial communities from the Arctic, to analyse light accelerated degradation of dissolved organic matter (DOM) -... | ecosystem: Environmental > Terrestrial > Soil >...
ACCAAGCCTTCCCGGAGGGTAGTCAAGGGCGCGCAGCAAGCCGAGCATGCAACAGCTCTCGAATCTTCGCCCTTAGATCCAAGGCGCCGTACGTCCATCCTCCACATTGCGCACATTACGTCCTCAAGTCTTGCGCGTTACAATCGCGCGACAACGCATCACCGGAAACGGAACCTGACAGATGTTTGCCTTTCTCGCTGCAGCGATTTCCGCCGCGCTGATTGCCGCGCCGCCATCCGCACTTACACAGGTCTTGCGGGCAAAGGATCAGGCGCTGCTTGACGCGACCGCGCCTGGCGATCGCGCAACCTGGGACAGAACCCTTACTGCCGACGCCATCTACGTCGATGAGAACGGCGTGATCTTGCGTCACGACGAGTTTCTGCAGGAGCTGCAGCCGCTGGCGCCGGGCGCGTCCGGCCATATTTCAATCGTTGACTACAACGTGCAGGTCCACGGCGACGCCGCGCTCGTGGTTCATCGCGACGACGAACGGGAAAACTATCACGGCCAACAGCTGCGCGCCGAATACCTCATGACCGAGACCTGGCTCAATCAAAAGGGTGAATGGCGGCTCGCCATGGTCCACACCTACGTCGTTGCCAGGGATCCGCCAGCCGTTTCGATCGCGTCTACTGCGCTTGATGAGTATGTCGGGCGTTACAGCGCGGCGAAAGATCTGCTGTACATAGTCCGCCGCGACGGCAATCATCTGGTCGGCGGCCGGGAAGGAGGCGCGCTGCACGCGCTGTTGGCGGAGTCGCCCGACGTGTTCTTCGTTGCCGGCCAGCCGCGCATCCGAAAAATCTTTAGACGTGACGCTCGCCACAAGATCAGCGCCTTCGCGGATCGTCGCGAAGGTGAGGATTTGGTCTTCACCCGTGTCGCGAACTAGAGGAGTGGGGCGTGTGGTGGCGCCAGGAGCCCGATACTTTGCGTTGCTGCGAAGCGCCGCACCTTGAGCATTTCGCCCGTGCTGCCGAAGATGGCCTTGCAGCTGCTTCGCTACTCAGGCCACTCGCGAATATCGACCACTAGCTTGTTTTCCGAGCGATCTGCGAGCATGTCGATCCACCCTGCCTTCTTAAGAGTGCAGCGAAACGTCCTTCAGCGCCGCGATCGCGTGAGTTTGAGATCGGCAAACTTCGTCCACTTGCCGTCTTTGTCTTTTTGCTCCATCAGCCATTGCCAGCTGTCACTCTCTGCGGACCAGCGATAAGTCGTATGGAAGGGGCCGTCGGGATATTCAAAGACGAATCGAATCTCAGTGCCGTCGCCGACACCGTAGCCGAGCGTCTCTGAGAAGCGTGCGCCGAATACGTCAAGAAGATGCATTACGTAGCGCTCACTCAGTGGATCGTAGCCCAAGAACCAGAGCGCCTCGTATTGGTGCTCGGAGCGCGGCGCTGCGGCAGAAGTTTTTTCGTGAATCTGCAGAAACCGGTGGTTGAGCGTCCACTTGGCCTCGACTTCATGGTGCGCTTCGCGGCCCATGACCTGTCCTTCGAGCTTCCAGGCGCCGCTGAGGTGGTCGAGGAGATCATCGCGCCTGCCGTCGGAGGTTTGCGCTGCCGCGCTCATCGGCACAAGCACGGAAAAAGCCGCAGCGATTAACACGAGGGGAAAAGACGTTTTCATCGGCATGCGGTGCACCGTGCTGGCGGGCCTAAAGGTTACGGTAGGCAGCGCTGGCTGTGCAACGAAGCAGAATTCGAGGCGGCGTGCCGCGGCGCAGAGAGCCTGCGACTTTGTGCAGTCGAGGTGCGGCCTATCGAGGAAAGCCGCGCCGCCGTCATGGCGACATTGGACTGGGTTTTTGGGTTAAAAGCGCGCGCGTTGCGAGGCATCGAGCGCTGCGATCGCTCCGACCAGATGATAGAAAGTGCTGGCGGGCGAGGGCTGGTCGAGAAGCGCGCCGTTTGGCAGCTGGACGTCAAACCACAGGCCCGCGACGGCGGTTTCCAGATACGGAAAAAGGCTGGCGGCTGCTTGCGCGGCGAGCGTCAGGTAACGCGCCTCGCCCGTGACGGACGCCGCCAGCAGGGTGCTCTTCAGGCGTTCGGTCTGCGGCCAGAGTCGCGCGTTCGGATCGTGAATGCTGAAATCATCGAGTAGTGCGTTGACGGCGACGTCACCGCGCACACCCGACTCCTCACCGATTGCAATCAGGCGCAACGCTTGCGCAACTCTCGCCGGCCCATTCCGGCGGCGGCAGCGCAACAGCAGCCACGCCCATTTGAACTGATGTCCCGGCTCGATAATCCGCCCCGCCGTTGCCGGTGCGCGATCCCATTCGGCAGTGAAAGACTCACCGAGCGCGCCGCTTTGCGGGTGTACGAAGCGCGCAAGCGCAAGGTCGGCAATCTCCTCGATCCAGGCCGCCCAACCGGCATCGTTGCCGATTTCCGACCAGGCAAGACAGGCTTCCAGTAGATGCATGTGCGGATTTGACTCGCGCCGGTCGGGGCTCACTTCCCCGCAGCAAAAGCCTCCGCTTGCGCTGCGCCAATGACGTGCAATCGCGTCTCTTAGATCGAGCGCCCGCCGTTCGAACGCCGCGCGCGCATCGAGCACTACCGCTGCCTTTGAAAACCCGAGCAATACAAACGCCTGATCGTAAAGAAGCGCCCGGTCATCGAGACCTGCGCCATCGGCGCTGACAAGCGTGCGATAGAAACCGTCGCCGCGGCGGTAGTACGCCGTCAGGTAATCCATACCTGCCCGAACGATCCCCGGCACGTCACCGCGCCAGCCGAGTGAGGTCGCGTGTGCGAATGCGCTTACCTGCCGGGGCTGCGCGCGTACTCGGCGCGCGTCGCGCCGTGGCAGCGCGTCCTGGCCGAGCGTTTCAACGAAGCCGCCGTTGTGAGGATCGATACCTTGGCGTGCCCACAGCGGATACGCGGCGCCCACGAGCCACTCCAAAAGCCGGCCGCGCAGCGCCGCAAGCCTCGCCTCGACGAGGGGCTCCTCTTCCTGTGTCATGTCAGTGTGTCGGCCGCGCAGCGCCAAGATGCAAGGGACGTGCATTCTTAGCGGCATACGCAAATATCGCGATCATCGCATAGGCGACCGCCGGAACGGCAAATGCCGCATCAATGTTGCGGTCGGCAATGGCACCCGCGATCCGCGGCAGCACAGCGCCGCCGACGATCGCCATGCACAGCAAACCGGACGTGGCCGCAGGTCCCGCGCTTGAGCGCTCAAGCGTCAACGTAAAAATGGTCGGGAACAAGATCGAGTTGCAAATCCCAATGGCAATTGCGGCGCCAGCTCCCAGCCAGCCGCCTGAGGACATCACGATCGCGCACAGCAGCGCGGCCGTTAATGTTGCAGCGAGCGTCAGGTGTGCTGCCGGCATACGCGTCAGGAGCGCGCTTCCTGCAAAGCGACCCACCATCGCGCCAAGCCAATACAGACTCAAGAGCTGTCCGGCGCGCGCGAGAGATAGGTCTAGCACGGACGGCTGGTTCAAATAAAATATCATGACGCTACCGATGGAGACTTCCGCACCGACGTACAGGAATATCGCCGCACCTCCAAGCAGAGCCCAGCCCGAGCGCAGCGCCGGCAGCACCGAGGCGTTCGCCGCGCGATCCTGCGGAACGGCTGCCGATAGCCGCTGCCGCGAGATGGCGACGAACACCGCAAGGATAGCGATGAGCCCCGCGATCACGAGGAACGATAAGTCGACGTTGCGCAGCGAGGCGTCGCGCATGGCCGTCGAGTGCGTCGCCTCTCCTGCGAAGACGCCGCCGCGCAGCATGAGCATCGCCCCCAAAAACGGCGCGACGACTGTGCCGAGAGAATTGAATGCCTGTGACAGTGTCAGGCGAAAATGGGAGCGCGCCGGGTTGCCCAGCGCGGCTGCGAGTGGGTTGGCGGCAACCTGCAGCACCGTGATGCCGGCGCCGATCACAAAGAGCGCGATCAGCACGAGGGTGTAGCGTGCCAGGTGCGTCGCGACTAGCATCAACATACAGCCGGCAAACATACCGACCAGGGCGTAAAGGATTGAGGCTGCATATCCGCGGCGTGCCACGAGCGCGGCAGCGGGCAATGACACGATCGCGTAGGAGAGGAAAAACGCGGACTGAGTGAGCGTCGACTCCGCCGTCGTCAGGGTGAAGATCGCCCGCACCGCCGGGATCAATGGGTCGATCATCGCGGTGATGAAGCCCCACACAAAAAAGAGCGTCGTCACTCCAATAAAAGCTGCGCGATGCTCCGGCGAGTTGCTGCTCACATGCGTTCCCCTCGTCGGTGCTGCGGTTAGGTCGTTTTCAGGAGCGCAAAGCGCGTCGGCAGAAAGCGCTCGCCGGATGGCAGGATCGCAGCGCCCGACTGCCGGCGCATCGTCGGACGTTGCCGCGCCCGCGACCGGCGCGACGCCCGGGCACGGACGTTGCCGACAGAAACCAGCAGCACGACGGTGATATGGTCGCGGTCGATATTGAGTCCGACCGAGAAGTAGCTCGCGGCGTTGGTGACGAGCTTGGTCGCCGGCTGGCCGCACGCCCCGCGCAGGCGTCGCGCCGCGCTAATCATCCGCTCCCTCAGCAAGCGCTTCGTGATGTTCGCGATCGCAGCGGGCGTGAGCGCGGTCATCGACGCAAGCGCGGTGCGTGTGACGGCTCCATTGGCGCGACTGGCTTGCAGCGTCACGCGCTGATTGTGGTCGCCGGCACGCTCGAGGTTGGTAGCGGACAGCTGCGGCCGCGCCGCTCGCGTCGCTTCGGTCAGTTCGCTGCGCTGGCTCTTTTTCCGCATGGACTCCCGCCGGGCGTCGCGTGTGAAGGCGGCTGCAATCACGGCACCCGTGCCTGTGCCGCGCGCGCCTCGGCATACGCATCCGCCGCGATCGCCAGCGCACCAAGTGGTCCCGCGAGCGCCCCCAAGCCGGGCGCCACGACGTAGCGGTCCATTCCACCCGTGAGGTCTTCCAGATCCAGATAGCCGTTCAAGCTCTCTACGAGCAGCCGACGCACGCGCCCGAGTATTTGCGGGCGAGCCTGGAGGACGCCGCCGCCGACAAGTATGCACCGCGGCGCCGTGCCGAGCACGATTGTATGCAGGAGCTGCGCGAGCGCGTGGGCAACGAGTTCCCACACCGAACTGTCATCCGGAATCTCCTCGGCCGAGACGCCGGCCCGCGCTGCGATGGCAGGTCCTGAGGCGAGCCCTTCGACGCAGTCGCCGTGGAAGCGGCAAATGCCGGGCCATACATCCCCGCGCCGGCGGGCGATGCGCATGTGGCCGAGCTCAGTGTGGTTGCAGCCGAACACAGGCTTTCCGCCGACGACGAGACCCACTCCCACTCCGGTTCCAACCGTGATGTAGGCGAAGTCGGAAAGTCCGCGCGCGAGCCCCCAGCGGCTCTCGGCAAGCGCCGCACTGTTGACGTCGGTGTTGAATCCGATCGGCACGCCGAGGTGCCGGGTGAGCTGGCCAACGACGTCGGTTCCGCTCCAGCCCGGCTTTACCGTCGAGGTAATGTGCCCAAAGGTCGGGGAATCTTTGCGCAGATCGAGCGGCCCAAATGACGCGAGCCCGATGGCGCTGAACGGACCGTAGACCGCATTCCAGTTGCGCAGCACCTCTTCGATCCGGCCCAGGGTCGCACTAGGATCGCTACCGGTCGGGACGCTGACCTGAGCACCAATGTAATCGGGACCTGTGCCAATCAGACAGACACATTTAGATCCGCCGAGTTCGACGCCGCATAGCAGTGGTCGCAAACCCGTCATCGAACAACCGACTCGGCAGATTTGACGCTCGCACGGCCGACCGCTGGCGCGAAATGGCTGATCATCAGCGGAATCGGCGCCTCGCCGACGCCGACGGTGCGGATCTTGGTTGACTCGATGACCGTGATAGCGCAGCCAGTGCCGGGCAGCGCGCGCGCAAGAACACTCGCAGCCATCCATGCGGCGCTGGCGCCGCCGCGGATCGCGATACGCTTGATGCGCAGGTCGCCCGTGCCGCCCCGACCGCCATCGCGAGCGGCGGAATCAATCTTCTGCGTGTCCGCCATGTTGCCCACAACCTCGAATCGAACGGCGCGGCGCGTGACCGGAGGATAGGCTGTTCTTCTTGTCAGCGCCGCAAAAGCCAGAGTGACAGGCGTGAGCCTGCAGCCGCCAGTGAATTCCTTAGAGCTTGCCCTTCACGCCGACGAAGATCTCATCGCGGTGCGCCTGACGGGAGAATAGGCATCAGGCGACGGCTATGTCGGCATGCTCGGTGAGCCGGGGCAGATGTACGCAAAGGTCGGTCACGCGCACCTCGCGCTCGCAGGCGACTGGTCATATGCCCGGGCCCGGATCTCACCGCCTTAGCCGATACGGCCCCGCTCACGGCGTTCAGCTCACGATTTCCGCGGGCGCCGACGCTGCTGTTCAACGGCATGAGCGCCCCGCTCACTTCCTATCGCATCATGGGCGTCGTCTGCTATCAAGGCGAGGGCAATGTCGGGCGGTCGGCACAGTATCGATACTTGTTTCCAGCCCGCATCGAAGACTCGCGCAGAAAATGGGGTCATGACTTTACTTCTCTGTTCGTGCCGCTTGCAGGCTACGGCTCGGGTCGGCGGATCCGGCCGAGTCGGCCCGGGCGGAGCTGCGCGAGGCGCAGTCAATGGCTTGGTCACTGCCGCACACGGGCATGGCGACGGCGATTGACATCGGCATAGAGACCGATATTGATCGCAAGAACAGACAGGACATGGCGCATGGCTTGGCGCTGGCCGCCGCGAAAATTGTGTATGGTGAGAACATCGTGTATTCCGGACCGACGTATAAGTCGATGGGCATCGAACGCAGCCGTCTACGAGTCACGTTTACAAATGTGGGCACGGGACTTCGCGCCAGGGACAAGGGCGGCTATGTCCACGGCTTTTCGCTGGCATCGGCCGATGGCAAGTTCGTTTGGCCCCAGGCGCAGGTAGATGGCGCAGATGTCATTGTTTCGAGCGCCGCCGTGCAAGGCCCGTCGCAGTGCGTTACGACTGGGGCAACACGCCGGATGGAGATCTCTTCAACGATGAAGGTTTGCCTGCAGTGCCGTTCCGAACGGACGCGCCGTCGCGCGTTATGGACGTACGCGGAACTGAGGTCCGCGCGCTACCCGAATGCCACGCGTTTCAGACGACGACGCGAGCCGGAAGGCCACCGATTTATCCGCAGTCGCTCTGGCTACGTGCGGCTTTGCTTCGTGCTTGGCGAGTAGCTTGTGTCCGGAGCGGTTTTCACCCTGATCCTGTTGGCGGCACTGCTGAGTGCAAGCTGGAACGCGAGCGTAAAGGGCGCCTCGGATAAGTATCTGCATGCGGTGCTGGTGGCATGCGGCGCGGCCTTGCTTGCCCTTTTTCCGTTGCCATTCCTGTCGCAACCCGCGCCTGCGAGCTGGGTCTATATAGGGGCCTCGGCGCTTCTGCAGGTCATCTACTACAAACTCCTCGCGGCCGCGTTCCGCGCCGGCGATTTCGGCCACGCGTATCCATTGATGCGCGGCACGGCGCCGCTGCTCGTGTCGCTTGTGAGCGGCCCGGTGATCGGTGAGGCGCTCTCGCTCGGCAGATGGCTGGGTGTTGCCCTCATCTGCAGCGGCGTGATCGGCGTTGCCTGGGAGGCGAGCAGCCGCGTCGGTGCAAACAGCGCGGTGATGAAATACGGCTTGTCGAATGCGGTGATCATTGCAGCGTACACAACAGTCGACGGTATCGGCGTGCGTAAGTCCGGGGCCCCAGCCTCCTATACGATATGGATCTTTGAAGTCTCGGCTCTCATGCTCGTGGTTGCGGCGATGCTCACGCGGCGCAAGGAGCTCTGCAGCTACGCGAAGGGCCGGCTTCGTTCGGCGTTCATGGGCGGCGCGGCGGTACTCATTTCCTACGAAATCGCGCTGTGGGCGATGACGCAAGTGCCGATCGCGGTGGTGGCGGCGCTGCGTGAAACCTCCATGGTCTTTGGCATGGCCATTGCGGTGCTCATATTGAAAGAGCGTGCCGGCATACGGCGCTATGTGGCGACAGCGCTCATAGCTTGCGGCGCGATCGCGATCCGCCTGTTATAGAAGCGGCGGGGTTGCGTGCAGACGCGCGCGGCGATCAATCGACGGTGCCGGACGTAGCCGTCAGCGGCAGCGCAGCTGCGGCGCGACGATTTTGTCATCATGCACGAGTATCGACACGTGCCGCTGCGCCGTCGCGGTGATGCCATCGAGCAGCGTACCCGCATGGATCACGAAGTCGTTTGCGACGCTCGGGCCCGCAGCCAGGAGGACAGCGGCCGCGATCACGGCGCGTTGGGTGTGAATTCGAATACGAGCAACTCGGCAGTGTCACTCGAGGCCTGCCTTAGAGACCAGAAGTCCGCGCGGCCGTGGATGAGGAGCGTGTCATTGAAGTCAAGTGTTTGCGGATGTGCGGCAGGCGCGAACCCGGGGAGCGAAGACTCAAGCGCGCGACACTCGATAGCGCCATGCAAGACGAACAGGGCGTGCAGCATCCCGGCGGCAGCGGGGACTGTCAGTTCGGCGCCGACGCGAAGCCGCGCTACCGCATTTATTCGGCCGGGTGCGCGCACCATGAGACTTAGATCCGTGCACGGCCCGTCGAGGAGCTCGCAGGCGGTATCGGCGCCGCCCGGGAAGAGAGTATGTTCACCGCGAGCGGAAAGTACCTGGGTGCGCGTATCTTTAATATTGAGGCGAAAGCCGCGGCCGTCGACGAGCGCGACCGCACGTTCGTATCCCGGGTATGAAGAAAACGGCCCGCTCGCACCTATGGTCGCAAGGCTCAGACGCCACGCGAAACTTTCCCCCTGCGCAGGCTCGCGCACGATCTCGCGCGTGACGCCCGTGCCGTTGCGCCACGGCATGGAGGTGTAGGCCTCACGCGGCAAATAGCGGGCACGCTCGATCATATCGATGAAGGTACTCTCGGAAAGTAGACGATGCTCGAAGACTGATCGCGGAAAGTTGCCGTGGCTTTCTTACTCGAACCAGATTTCGAGTTCATAGCTGTCCGGATCTTTGACGAACGCGTACGGCGAGCCTGGCGCAAATTCGCCCTTAGAAGTCACCGTGCCGCCGGCTTCAACTACCGCGGCAACGGCACTGTCGATATCCTCCGGCCGTACCAGTCGAAAGCCAAAATGAATGATTCCGCCAGGCGCGCCAGCATCAGCCGGGCGTCTTTCAAAGGCAATGACGTCGTGTGGCCCCGGACCCAGAACCTGAATCGTGCCGGCATCGCGAAAGTACTCGCGAACACCAAACACCGCTGCATAAAAGCGCAACGATCGGTCAGGATCTTTTACTGCAAGAGCGATGTGACTCAAGCCATGCGTTTGTACCACGGACGAACCTCCGAAAAACGACGCATCGGCCTTGATTATTACCCATAAATCAGAGCGCCGCAAAATCCGCCTGGGCTTGCGAACGGCGCTCAATTGACACCGAGCATCCGCGCCAGCGTCCGAATGTCTTTGGAATGGCCGCAGCGCACCCGTATCATTTGCGCAAAGCAAAGCTAGAGCGTGAGGAGCGACCGATGTACGAACTCTATATTGCCAATAAGAACTATTCGTCCTGGTCCTTGCGCGCCTGGGCGCTGCTGCGGGAACTTGAGCTTCCGTTCCATGAGCATTTGCTGCCGTTCGGACAGGCGTCGAGTTGGAAAGGCTACGACAGGATTTCAGCGAGCGGTAAGGTTCCATGCCTGGTCGATGGTGAAATCGCGGTATGGGACTCGCTCGCGATTGCCGAATATCTCGCGGAGCGGCACGACACCGTATGGCCATCGGACGCAGCTACTCGCGCCTGGGCGCGCTGCGCGACGGCTGAGATGCACTCCGGCTTTAGCGAACTGCGCCACTGCTGTTCGATGAGCTGTGGTATCCGGGTGCGGCTCAATAAAATAGGCGCGGGCCTGGCGCGGGATGCCGCTCGGGTCGGCGCAATCTGGAACGACGGCTTGAGTCGCTTTGGTGGTCCGTTCCTCGCGGGCGAACGTTTTACGGCCGTCGATGCCTTCTTTACTCCGGTTGCGTTTCGCGTGCAGAGCTACGGCCTCAAGCTCGACGCCACTGCTGCGGCATACTCGGCGCGCCTGCTGGGTCTTAAGTCGATGCGCGAGTGGTATGCGAGCGCGCTTGAGGAGAAGTGGCGGGACGATCCGCACGAATTGGAAGTGCAGCAGATGGGCCGGATTGTCGAGGATCTGCGCACGGCCTGATCCGCCGGCGATGCCGGTGACGACCCCGGCGACTGCGACCACGACCAAGGGGTTCAGCCGCATTGCGAAGCCGAGAATAACGATCAGAACACCGGATAATACGAGCATCGCAGGGCGGCTAAATTAACGCGACGGCGTCTGTTGCAAGCAGGCCGCGCTTTACGGTCACGGTTGCTCCAGCATGATGAGTGCCTGCACCATGCGCTTTACTCTAGCAACATTGAATTTGTGTATCGGGGCGCACAGATGGGGTGGCAGTTCTGGATCGACCGCGGCGGCACGTTCACGGATATCGTGGCGGTCGCGCCCGATGGGGCGCTCACGACGCACAAGCTTTTGAGCGAGAACCCGGAGCGCTATCGCGACGCAGCGCTGGCCGGAATCAAGCGCGCGCTGGGTCTCTTGCCGCAGGAACGAATTCCCGTCGGCGTCGTCGACGTCATAAAAATGGGGACCACGGTTGCGACCAACGCGCTTCTTGAGCGCAAAGGCGCGCGTACTCTGCTGGTCGTGAACCGCGGCTTTGCGGATCTACTGACGATCGGCACGCAGGCGCGGCCGCGACTCTTCGACCTTGACATTCGCCTGCCGAAGCAGCTTTACACTGAAGTTTTCGAGACTTGCGCCCGTGTTACGGCGCAAGGCGTTGAGATCGAGCCGCTCGACGTTGAGGCGGCGCGCGCCGCCTTCCGACGCGCCCGCGCGGCGGGAGTTGAGTCATGCGCGATTGCGCTGATCCATGCCTGGCAATTTCCCGCGCACGAGCGCGAACTCGCGCTGCTCGCGCGTCAAGCAGGGTTCGAGCGTGTATCGGCGAGCCACGAGGTGAGCCCCCTCTTGGGGCTCGTGCCGCGCGCGGCGACTACCGTTGTCGACGCCTACCTGTCGCCCGTGCTGCGTCGCTACGTCGACGCGTTCGCCGCGGAGCTTGCGGGCACGCGACTCCTATTCATGCAATCAAACGGCGGACTCGTGGACGCTGCCGCCTTTCAGGGCAAAGACGCGATATGGTCCGGCCCGGCGGGGGGCATCGTTGGCGCCGCGCGTACCGCGGCGCAGGCGGGATTGAGCCGCATCATTAGCTTCGATATGGGTGGTACCTCGACCGACGTCGCCGTGTATGCCGGCGCGTTCGAGCGCAGCTTCGATGCCGAGATCGCGGCAGTGCGGGTGCGTGCGCCGATGATGGCGATTCACAGCGTGGCGGCCGGCGGCGGCTCGATTCTGCGCTTTGACGGCGCACGCTTTCGCGTCGGTCCCGAGAGCGCCGGCGCCGATCCCGGCCCGGCGTGCTATCGGCGCGGCGGTCCTCTGACCGTGACCGATGCCAACGTCTGTGTGGGCAAGATTCAGCCGCGGCATTTCCCGCATATCTTTGGTGCCAGCGGCGACTTGCCGATCGATGGCGCGCTCGTGCGCGAACGTTTTGCCGCGCTCGGCGCTGACATCGGCCGCCAGAGTGAAACGGCACGCGATCCGCGGGCGATAGCCGCCGGCTTTCTGCGCGTCGCCGTTTCCCACATGGCAAACGCAATCAAGCAGGTGTCACTCGAGAAGGGCCACGATGTCAGCGAATTCGCACTGCACTGCTTTGGCGGCGCGGCGGGTCAACACGCGTGTCTCGTTGCCGAGGAGCTCGGCATGCAGAATATATTGATTCATCCTTTGGCGGGAGTGCTGTCGGCGTACGGAATGGGTCTTGCGGATCAGAGCCTGCAGCGCGAGCGAGCCATTGAACGGCCGTTCGATCCTCTGGTGATGTCTCATCTTGCGGAGATTGCGCAACGACTCGAGACGCAAGCGCGCGACGCGCTCATTGAGCACGGCGTTGCGGCTGGAAGGATTACGGCGCAGTGTCAGGTGCATCTGCAATACGCGGGCGCCGATTCCGCTCTGCCCGTGCCGCTTACCTCATGGGGCGAGATGCAGGCCGCGTTCACCGTCGCGCACCGGCTGCGCTTCGGCTTTGCAACACCAGAACGCGACATCCGTGTTGCGCTGCTCGCTGTCGAGGTGACAGCGGTGAGTGCGCCGGCCGCGGACGCCCCACAGCCGCGCCGCCGCAGCGGCAGTCCGCAGCCGATTGACGAAGTTGATCTCTGGAGCCGCGGGCGAGCCTTGCGCGCGCCGGTATACGAGCGCGCGGCGCTTTATCCTGACGACAAGATCGCCGGACCGGCATTGATCACGGAAACGATCGCAACTACGGTGATTGAATCGGGCTGGTGCGCCGCGGTGAACGCCTTTGGCCACCTCATCCTGCGGCACACGGGCATACATGACGAGCCCAGCAAGCTCGATCTGCACCGGGCCGACCCAGTGCTTCTCGAATTGTTCAACAATCTCTTCATGCATGTCGCCGAGCAGATGGGAGCAGTGCTGCAGAACACTTCTACCAGCGTCAACATACGCGAGCGGCTCGACTTTTCCTGTGCGATCTTCGACTCAGCAGGACATCTGATCGCAAATGCCCCGCACGTGCCGGTGCATCTTGGCGCGATGGGCGAGAGCGTTCAGAGCGTGATCAGAAGCCGTGGCGCGACCTTGCAGCAGGGCGATGTCGTCGTGCTCAACAACCCCTTCAACGGCGGAACGCACCTGCCGGATCTTACGGTTGTTACACCGGTGTTTGACGACGCGGGCACTAGCATATTGTTCTTTGTTGGCAATCGTG
>Ga0066793_10000847_pt1 | contig 12909 bp, 8 predicted proteins | sample PersoiDNA2013189_FD_83876 | JGI IMG/M metagenome (GOLD analysis project Ga0066793, IMG submission 83876) | Permafrost soil microbial communities from the Arctic, to analyse light accelerated degradation of dissolved organic matter (DOM) -... | ecosystem: Environmental > Terrestrial > Soil >...
GCTTAGCCCGCCTGGGCGCGCACATGGCCGGCCGTAGTAATAGATGGTAGCGGGGCGGGCTTTCTCCTAACACGCGTAATTATCACATAAAACTCGATGACCGCGTTTGACCCCGCGCGGCCCGTGGCGAATGTCCGCTATCATACAGTCCAATTGGGACGCGACCTTCACCGCGGCGCAATAGAATGATGGTGTGGGGCTAACCGGCAGCATGCTGCGACGACGAACGCCATTGCGGAGTGTCGTGTGATTTCAGCAGCATTTGTGCAATCCGTACGTATTGGAGTGTTTGCCACGGCTCACCTCTTGGCGTTCCCGGCGTATTCTCTGGCGCAGGGTGACAGCCGCGCCAAGCATACGCCCATCTCCGCATCAGCACTCGAATGGCCTTACCCGGTCAATCCGCCCAACATGCCGGACGCGCGTAATGAAGACTTCCCGGTTCGTGTTCCCGACAGCGATCGCGTCTTCCTTCCATCGCAATTGCAGGATCTTTTTAGCGCACCAGATTGGCACCCGAAAGATCATCCCGCGATGCCGGACGTCGTCGAGCACGGTCGCAAGCCAGGTGTGTACGCCTGCGGATATTGCCATCTGCCCGATGGTGCCGGCCGCCCGGAAAACGCCAGTCTTGCGGGATTACCGGTCGGGTATATCGCGCAGCAGTTGGCTGACTTCAAGAGCGGCGCACGGCGCACCGCGGTTCCCGTCAGAGTGCCGCCGCAGTTGATGATTGAACTGGCGCAGTCCGTTACGAATTCGGAGATTAATGCAGCAGCGGACTACTTCTCGCGTTTGCAGCCACAATATCGAATCAAAGTCATAGAGACCGATACCGTTCCACACACTTCTGTCGCAGGCTGGTTTCTCGCGGCTGACAAGGCCGCACCAACAGAGGCGATTGTTAATCGGATCATTGAGGTACCAGAAGACCTCAAACAGTTCGAACATCGAGACGCCCGCTCCCGATTTATCGCCTACGTGCCTGTTGGAAGCGTTAAGGCCGGCGAGACCCTAATCAAGACTGGCGGCCCAAACAAGACGATTGCGTGCGCAGGTTGTCACGGAGCGAACCTTAAGGGTGCGGGTATGGTCCCGAGTCTTGCTGGTCGCTCGCCAAGCTACATCGTGCGTCCATTATTTGATATCCAATCAGGGGCGCACGTAAGGTCTGCCGTTGCGCCAATGAGGGAGGTAGTCAAGCATCTCACAGTCGACGATATCATCGCGATTGCCTCTTACCTGGCCACGTTGCACTGAACGGACAACGCTTTGTCAGCGGGGGATAGATGGGGCGTCTAGGCGACCTGCCCCCAGAGTTTGCTTGTCTGATGCGAATAGCCACTTTGTGCGCTCAAATCAAGGAGCCCAACGGCAGAATTTGGCCGCACTGAGACGGTCGCCCGCGGGTTCCGGGGCAAAGGTCGCTTCATGACCCCAAACGGGCTTATCTCTGCAGAAATACGTCCATCGCGCAATTCTGGAGTGATCCTAACTCACTGACGGAGCGTAAGTCCCGGATTCGCCGATCACTTGCCCGGAGGCGTTGATCGACACGGCCACCGCGCACTTCGCGTCGTTGATTATGCCGCGGTCTGTGATTTTCCATTTTCCGCCACTCTTGCGCCAAAGGATCGCATGGGCCGCCCCTCACCTTTATGCCGAGGCCAAAACCGCCGACAGAGTCTAGGTCTAAACTGTGTGCTTGACGGGGAAGCCTACGGAGTCACTGTTGCAGCAGGCACGAGTTGTACAGGAAAAGACCAACTCGCCCACGTCGCGGGGACTGACTAAACTATCCACTGCATTCGACGAGCTCCACGGCAGTATGATTAAAAAAGCGGCGGGCCGCTAAGTCGCGCGCGCACGCGCAATCATCGCGCGGTTACTTTCGAAGCTGCGCTTCCAAAGCGCTGACTGCCGGAGCGAGCAGTGGCGCGCCGCTCAGTTTGGCCGCGTAGAGCGCCGCTCCGGCTGCCGGAGGTAAACGTGGCGCCACCACGCGATATCGTCGGCCGTCCATTGCAAGCTTCGACTGCAAGCGTGCCAGCAGGAGATCCCGCTGCTGAAACATGCCTCCCGAATACGAAACCATCACTGTTGCATGAGCCGGAATCTCAAGCTGGCGGTGCACGGCATCGACGATTTGCACCAGTTCATCGGCTGCCCGAGAGAACACGGCCGATGCCTGCACATCTCCGGCTGTTGCAGCCTGGGCAATGAGCGTCGACAAAGCGGCTAAATTGCTCCGTTTATTTTGGTTATTATCGTAGATGGCAGCGCACAGATCCAGGTCAGATCGCAACCCGAAGTGGCGCTGCAGCATGTCGTAAAGAGCGCCCCGCCTTGTGCGGCCGTCACTCATGCGCGAGAAAAGATTCAATCCCTCTCGTGCGATCCAGTACGCCGAACCCTCGTCGCTGTACAATTCTCCCCAACCACCGGCGCGCGCCCCCCGGCCATTGAACTCACCATACGCAATGGAGCCGGTGCCAGCGATAACATTGATGCCGTCCTGGCAGGCTAGTGCGCCTGCCCACCCGCACACCGCGTCATTGCCGCAACGGTACCGCCCGGGCTGCAGCGGCGGCGATGCGGCGGCGTCCAAAGCGCCGAGCAACCGGCTGTCTTCTCCGTACGCCGGTAGACCGAGATAGGCGAAATCCACGCTCGAGGACGGGAGCGCGACATGATTCAACGTGGCGCCGATGCCCCGAGCGAGCATCGCTCGCATTGCTTCCCATCCGATTTCGAGATAGTAGGCCGAACCCTCGGCGTGTGAAGCGAGCACACGTCCCGACTCGTCTACAAGCAGGAAGGCCGTCTTGCTGCCGCCGCCATCAACACCCAGATAGATTCTCACGCGCTGCCGCGCCAGGGATGGATCGACACCCCTTTGACGACGCGACTCACGGTGCCCGCTGCATTGGGATTGTCAGGCCGGACTCCGAGTGAAAGCGAGCGAAGCAATGCGAGGGTCTGCGCAAACATGGCATAGGGTAAACAGAGTTCGAGGTCGGAGGTGTCTTTCGATTCTCGCGCGGTTCCCAGCACAAGATTGTCTGGATGCTGCGGAGCATCGGGCCGCACAGAGAGCGTGACCACGCGCCCCGCCACTGCATCGCGACGCAACTCGCCGATTAGATCCAGATCGTATTGTCGCGTGTAGTCGTCGTTGCAGACGAATACTACAACTAGTGTGTTGCCATTCAGGATGGTTTTGGGTCCGTGGCGGAAACCGAGCGGAGAATCCGCGACGGCCACTACGTTGCCATCGGTGAGCTCGAGCATCTTGAGCGCAGCCTCCCGCGCCAGACCCTTGAATTCCTTACTGCCCAGGTAAACCACGCGGGTGAAATTCTGATTCACTAGGCTCTGTAGCAGGGGCATGCTATCGGGGAGAACTTGCCCTGCAAGATACGCAAGCGCGCACGTTCGCGCGCCACCGGTTGGCGCGGCGCTAAATGCCAAAGTGGCTGCAAGGAGCATTCCAGTAAAGCTCGACGTCATCGCAAAGCCGCGGTCATTGCTTGCCTCCGGAAGCAGGATGACGTAACTGTCGGGTGTCATGCTCGCGCGCTTGTACAGTGCGCCCTCGGCATCGCACGTGAAGACGAGGTGAGAGCAGTAGGTCAGGCACGCGTCCGCCATTTCAAGCGCCGCGACGCTCTCAGGACTATTACCAGAACGTCCGAATGACACGACGAGCGTCGGCGTGCTGTGGGATAAATAGCTCTGTGGGCTTGCCACGAGGTCAGTGGTCGGAATTGCGTCGACTCGCCGGGCGAGCGTCCTCGCGAGCGTGGGCGCAAGACACTCTCCAATGTGAGCGGACGTGCCCGCACCCGTCAGCAGAATGCGAAGGTTGGGAAGCTTCAATAGCGGGTCTAAAAATGCGGCAAGCCGAACGGCCTCGCCTGCAATCAAAGTCTCGATCTCCGCCCAGATCCGCGGCTGTTGCACTACCTCGCGGGCGGTCCAGTGCGCGCCCGCGCTGTCGATCTGCATGGCACTCAACCCAAAAGTATCCATGTCTTATCCCAATCTCCCAGAATTCTTCGCACCGACCGCTGGATGGCAGGCTTTGGCATAGTCGCGCAGGACGTGAGCGACGCCGTCGAGCAGTAGCGCTTGTGGGTCGTTGACGAGCGAGCCTTCCCGGATCGCGGCGTATTGGGTTGGCAGGTATTGACTGAGAAGAGTCAGAGGTATGCGTCGGCCGCGCAGGTTGGCCACCAGCGCATCGCATGCTGCGCGAACCTCAGGGACGTTCCAGTAATAGCGGATTCGATCGCTCAGGCTGTACTGGAGATCGAATCTCTGCGAGTTTTCATTGGTGTAGTAGGCCTTCCAGTGGCGCGGATCGCGTTGCATCGCCGCGAGCACCACCTCCTTCAGCGACTTCTGTGGTGTGGCTTGGAGCTCACTCTCGATTTCGACGAGGGCCCAAAGCATTTCGCGCAGCGCGAAGGTGACGCCGGGGCCCACCTTCAGAATGGCGAAGTGATCGCGCACCAGCGCCGCCAGTGCCGCGGCTGTCTGATAGTCGGTGGAGTGTGCTTCATAGACCAAGCCGGCTTCACGCTCGATGCGCTTTGAGAGCTCGCGTGCCCTCGCGGGGTCGTAGTCAATCACCTTGTCGTGGTCAAACTCGACGCCGGGCTGCACGACGAGGGCCGAAACGCGCGGCCATGCGTCATGGAGTCCGCCCTTAAGAAACGCGCTGCGATGCGCCTCGAGTGTCGCATTTACTGCAGAGGCAGTTGTGACGGCCAGCGCATCGAGTTCCTCGGCCGCGCCCCCCGGTGTAGGTACTTCGGTGCCGATTACGTAGACCGGGGCTTCCCCGCCGTTTGCGCGCCAGGCGCGTTCACTAACCTGACACAACCGCGCCGCGCGCGCGGCAATGACGGCATCGGTCAAGACGGCCGGATCATCGGCGCAGCTCATCGAGCAGTCGAGATGAATCTTGCGAAATCCGCTCGCTACATAGTCCGTAACGAGCTGCTCGGAACGCTCCAATGCAACGGCAGCAGATTCTCCGCGCCAACAGTTCGGTCCCAAATGATCGCCCCCGAGCAGCACGCGATCCATTGGCAGCGAGGCGCGTATCGCAATGCCTGCGACATACGCCTTGAAATCGGCCGGCCGCATTCCCGTGTAGCCGCCGAATTGGTTGACCTGATTGGAGGTTGCTTCGATCAGCGCATACTCGCCATCGCGACCTGCTTCACGCAGAGCGGCTTCGATGACCAGCGGGTGCGAGGAGCAGACCGAGCAGATTCCCGACTCGTTACCGGCCTTATGAGCCGAGAGAAGTTCCTGCAAAGCTTTCATAATGGGTCAGCCGACATAGGCATCATTCCGGCTGCAGTGAAAGCAGCAGGGCACCGACCAAGGCGAGAGCGACGCCTGCCAGTTTGTAAGGCCCCGGGAGCGAGCCTGCGATCGTCAGCGCGATGAGCGCAGTCAAGAGCGGCGCACCCGCGTTGACCAGAGGCGAAACCACGATCGCTTTTCCATAGCGGAATGCGTAGACAAGCAGCAGCGCACCGATCGCGTTCAAGACCTGCACCGCCGCGGCGAGCCAAGGTCCGGAAAGTCCCAGATTGATAGGCTTCGAGAAATCCGTCAGTACCAAGGCCACCGGAATGAACATCAAACCGGTCAGCATCATGTAAACGAAAATGCTCTCAGCGCTCATGGTCGCATTGGCGAGTTTGATGAAGTAGGCCTGCAGGCCCCATGCGACCATGACGGCGAGCGCAAGAATGAACCAACTGCCGAAGCGATGCGTGTCCGCGTCCGGCGAATAGTCAAACAGCGGCAGCGAGATGACGGCCAACGTGATACCGGCGAGTCCGAGCTTGCCCGTGCGCTCGTGCAGCAGCACCGATGACATGAGAATGGTGATGACCGGGGAGAGTGAGACGATGGGGAAGATGAGGTAGGTGGGCCCGAGGGTCACTGCCCGAAACAGAAGCATTTGTCCCCCGGCGCCGAGTAGACCGATCGCAAGCCCGAGCAGTACAGAGCGCGCGTCCCGCTGCAGCCCCGTATTCGCGCGACGCAGTGCCCAGATAGCGGGCGGGATCATGGTGAGCGCCCAGACGACATAGGTGAGGGTGTCGGGAAAGCCATGTTCGCTCGGCAGCGAGGTGAAGGCACCCCAAACGCCCCACAGGAGCGTCGTCACCAGCGCATAGCGCAGCCAGCTCTTCGCTGTCACGTCAGAAGTGGTAGCTCAAACCGAGGGTGTAAGTGCGACCGTAGGCTGTGTAGCCTTGGCCGACACTGCTGCTGGTCCCGCTACTGCTGTTGGGCCCGGTGTTGCCGCCACTCCAGACCGCATCCGAGCGGTTCGCAAGATAGGTTCTCGCGATCGAGTTGGCGAGATTCTTGCCTTCGACGTAGACCTTGAAACCCTTGACGATGTCATATGAAAGCTGCGCGGTGACCCAGGAGAAGCTGTTCTGGTAGGCCGACAAGCCTTCGATTTCGGTGAAGGTCTGCGCCACCGACGGGCCGTCGTAATCCCAGTTCACATTCGCGCTGATGGGACCCTTCTCATACAGTACGCTGAACGATCCGCTGTTCGACGACACGCCCTCGAGCTGACCGACATACTGTCCGGCAACATAGGCCTTGCTCCATGTGCGCGTGTACTGGCCGTGCACGCCGAAGCCGTTCGCGAGGAGATGCTGGAAGCCAAACTCGAGACCACTGACGTAGCCCTTATCGCCGTTGATGGGCGTGAAAACCGTGTAGAGCACCGGAACTGGGACGGTGCTGCCATTGAAGAAACCCTGCACGCCCAGATCGACGTTGTTCTGTGTTCCGGTGGTGATGAAGTCCCGGATGTCCTTGCCGAAGAGCGCAACTGTCAGCGCGGATTTAGGCTGGTAGTACCACTCGATTGACACATCGCCCGAATAGGCACGGATCGGCTTCAGATCGGCATTGCCGGAATAGGTGATCTCGTAGACGCGGTTGAGCGAGTTATCGGTGCGGGTCGGCGCCAACTGGTCAAGCTCCGGCCGAGTCATGGTCTCCGAGGCCCCGAAGCGCAACTGCAGGTCAGGCCTTAAGCGGTACATGACGTTCAAGGATGGCAACGGCAGCGTGTACGAGCCTGTCGAGGATGTGGGTGTGGGGTTGCTGTAGTTGACAAGCGCAGGATCGGTTGGATTGGCCGTGTTCGCGATCGTGACGGATTGGATTTCGTTGACCGCCGTGCTCGCCGTCGTGTTGGTGTGAACGAGCCGCAAGCCGAGGTTGCCAGCCCAGCTCTGGCCGGCGAACACGGTCTCGAAATAAGCCGCCGACGTGTTTTCGCGCACGTCGTAGGAATTCACCGCATTGAACTGCGGCAGTGTGGCGGCAAAATCATAGTTCGGGGCCCCGGGCACGTACAGGTTCGGTTGGCCGTTCAGCTTTTGCAGCGCGCCCAGAAGATTTGCTACGTTGAAGACAGCAATGGTCGTCGGAAAACTGCCGCCGGACCCCTGCATGTAGTTCGGAAAGGTTTTGAAGGAGATCACGTTCGCGCCGAGCGATCCATAAGTAATCGGGTTGGCGCCGATCGGAGTCGTGTAAAAGTCGTACTGGCTCGAGCCGCCGGTCCAGTCATTATCAAAGTCTTCGCGCGACTTTTGGCGCCAAGTCTGGGCGAAGCCGAAGCGCAACTGACTCAAGATGCCCGCATTCTCGAGTTTCAACGTGCCATCGAGGGTTGCACCGCTCACCTTGTCGTGGATGGAATTCCCGCTTAAGCCGGTGTAATGGGCAGTCCAGAAATTGTTGTTCAACGCGCCCGAGGCGAGCGCGGAGGCGTAACTCTGCCCGTTGGGCAAAGTGACCGCAATACTGGGTAATCCGCCGGAGTTATTGGTCCAATTAATGGTGTCCTGATTGTAGGGCGTCCGCGATTCGAGACCGGAGGTCACGAAGGCATCGTTGCCACCTTCGGGCCGATTCGCCTTCGACTGGTAGATATCCGTGTCGACCGAGAAGTGGGACGTCGCCTGCCAGGTTGCATTCAAGCCGATGAGAGCCGTCGTGACCCGGCGATCGATGGTCTGGTTGACGATTTCAGGTGTAAAAGTGTTTGCAGTGAACGAGGTGATGAACCCATTCTTGACTACGACGTTGGACCACTCGGGATTGCCGTTGGCGTCAAAGTTGAAATCCGGGTAATACGCCTGGTTGAAGGCGACCTGCGGATCGTTGAGACGCGTATACAGGCCGTCGAGCGCCACATGGATCGCATCGCTCGGCCGCCATTCGAGGGTTCCCGAGATGGCCTCGCGCTTCTTCTCGTCGATGACCGAGCCAAATGAAATGCAGCATTCGGCGACAACCGGCTGGCTCGTGGGTCCTGTGAGCGGCCATACGCCCGGATTGCCTCCGTCATAAGTGTTGTAATTGAGCGCATCGGTACGGGTCTTATTATCGGAGACCACGCCACCGAGAAGAATTCCGAGCGTACCGTTCGAGTTGGTGTCACTGACAAACACCGAGGCCTTCTTACCCCCGAATTCCGACATGTCGTTGTAATTGCCTTCGACACGAGCCGCCGCATGCAGACCGGGTTTATCGAATGGTCGTGCCGAGCGCATGTTCACGGTGCCGCCGATACTGCCTTCAAGTGCCGATGCCTGTGAGGATTTGTAGACATCGGCTCCCGAGATGACATCCGCGGGCAGGACATCGAACGCGAGCGCACGTCCGTCGTCGTCGGTTGCGAGAATGCGGTTGTTCAGCGTCACGACGTTGTACTGCGAACCCAAGCCGCGTACTCCGATGTACTGTCCTTCGCCACCGGTGGTGCGTGTGATAGAAACGCCGGTGATGTGGCGCAGCGAATCTGCGACGTCGTCATCCGGAAAACGGCCGAGCTCCAGCGCGTTGATCGAGTCGAGAACGATGTCGGCGCCCTGCTTGATCTCGAGGGACTTTCCGAGGCTTTCGCGCAAACCGGTGACCACCACGGTTACGAGCTGCGGCTCGGTGGAAGGGGCCGCGGCGGGTTGCGGGCCGCTTTCCGATTGCGCCGGCGCGGCTGTCGCAAGGCCCAAACCGATCAACCCAAGAAACACAATGTCCGCGTACGCGTGCCGTCGGTTCAGGTGCATGCTTGTGTCCCCCACCTTATGTTATATGAAATAAAACGAAAGCGAAGTCACTCTGTATCTTTCATTTTATTTCTTTTAATATTTCGGATATCTTCGAATCTGTCAAGCTGAACCTGCGAGAGGCTAAAAAGGCCTGGGAACGAAGGTGGGTCGTCGCCAGCGTGGCGATGCGGGGTGTCCTGTTCTCGACCGTCGCACATGATTCGATAGACTCGGTAACTCAAGGGGTCGCCCAGGGCAGCGCGTGAAAAAAATTAGTACCAGCAGACGTCGCTTCCTGCAATTTACCGCCGGCGCCACGCTCGCTTCGGGTAGCGTGCTTAAGGCTACCGCGGCGCGCGCACTCGCTGCCGGCGCGTCGCGGGATACCGTCGCGGCTGCGAATCTGGGCGACAACCGCATCCTGATCGAGTTCGATTCGAAGATGCGATCGAGACTCTCGCATCTGCAGGGCGCGGGCGACGGTCGGAAGGCGGCACTGACCCGGTGGGCCGCGTCCGACAGCCTGATGCTCGGGGATGGTTCGCGCCTCGATCAGTTTGCATTGCGCGAGCAATCAAAGCAGCACATCGACAGGCCCTTCGGTCCTGGCACCCGACTGCGGATGATCGGAGTGGCTGACTCGCAGCTCGAGAAGACCTTGGAAGTCGAGTTGTTCGAGCGCTATCCGGGATTCGCGATCTATCGCGTGTCGTATCGCAATCTCGCGCCGCAGGCCGTGGCGATTCGCAGTTGGACGAACGCCGAGCTGCATCTGTTGCCTCAAGCCGCGCGCCACGGGCGTGCCGATGCCGCCGAGCCAGATTTCTGGTGTTACTGCGGCAGCACGCATTCGGACCGTCGCGACTGGGTGCAGCCTGTACGGCCCGGGTTTAATCAACAGAACTTCATGGGAATGTCGGCTTCTGATTACGGTGGGGGCACACCCATCTTGGACATATGGCGCAGGGACTGTGGCGTTGCCATCGGGCATTTGGAATTGACTCCGCAAGCCGTTTCGCTTCCGGTCAGCTGCAGCGATACAGGCGTCGACTTCGCCGTCACGAGTCCGCTTGAGCGCTTGCTGCAGCGGGGCGAGAATTTCAGCACACACGAAACCTTTATAGCCACGCACTCGGGCGATTACTTCACCGGCCTGGAATCGTACCGGCGCATCATGGCCGACCGCGGCATTGAATCACCCCGTCCGCCGAAGGCCGCCTACGAGCCGATCTGGTGCGCCTGGGGCTATGAACGCCACTGTACTGTTCAGTTGATCGAGGACACGCTGCCCAAGGTCCATGAATTGGGACTTCGTTGGGCCGTGATCGATGACGGCTGGCAATCAAACGTCGGCGACTGGAAGGCCAACCCGGCGAAGTACCCGCGTGGCGATATCGACATGCAGCAGCTGGTGCGGAATATCCGCTCGCAGGAGCTCAAGCCACGGCTATGGTTCGCACCGCTCGCCGCCGCACCGGGCTCCGATCTGCTGCACGATCACACCGACATGCTGCTGCTGGATAAAGACGGAGCGTTGCAGAATATTTCTTGGTGGAACAGCTTCTATCTCTGCCCCGCGTATGAAAACACCGTTGCCTACACCCTGGACCTGGTGCGCAAGTTCATCGGCGAGTGGGGATATGCGGGACTGAAAATCGATGGCCAGCACTTGAACGGGGTGGCACCTTGCTTCAATCCCGCCCACCGGCATCTCCGGCCGGAGGAATCAGTAGAGAAGCTGCAGGACTTCTTCCTTGCGGTCTACCAGACTGCCACGAAGATCAACCCCGAAGCGGTGATCGAGTTGTGTCCCTGCGGTACTTCGTACTCGGTCTTCAACTTCCGCTCGTTCAATCAGGCACCGGCGTCCGATCCTGAGTCATCCTGGCAGATCCGGCATAAGGGAAAGACGCTGAAGGCATTGATGGGTCCGAGCGCCGCCTTTGCGGGCGATCACGTCGAATTGAGCGATGGCGGCAGCGATTTCGCATCCACCGTAGGCATTGGCGGGATCATCTCGACGAAATTCACCTGGCCACGCGATCCCAAACCGAAGGACTCCTTCCTGCTGACGCCGGAGAAGGAGGCGCTATGGCGCAAATGGATCGCGCTCTACAGTGAGCGGCAGCTGCCGCTGGGTACCTATCGCGGCGAGCTGTACGACATCGGCTTCGATAAGCCGGAAGCCCATGTGGTCGAAAAAGCCGGCCGCTTCTACTATGCGTTCTACGCGCGCGAGTTCAGCGGATCGGTGCCACTGCGCGGACTCACGGCCGATCGCTATCGTGTGCGCGATTACTTCAACGATCGAGAGCTGGGAGAAGTTTCTAGCACACACAATAGACTGCAGATAGCAGTTGATGGCTCCCTGCTGGTCGAGGCGATACCAGTCTGATGTTGAATACGGCCGAAGGCGGGCTGTTGATCGAGGAGCGCAGAAGGCGCATCTGCGAATTCCTGCGCGCGGAAGGACGCGTCACGGTCGAGGCGCTCGCCACGCGTTTTGGCACATCTCAGGTCACTATCCGCGCAGACTTGTCGGCGCTCGAGTCTGCCGGCGCATTGATCCGCACGCACGGCGGCGCCTTGCCACGCGAGGAGGAGGATGAGCCGCTGGGTATCAAACAGCTCCAGCATCACGCGGAAAAAGTCAGAATTGCCCAGGCTGCGGTCGCTCTCATTCGAGATGGGGAAAGCATCATTCTCGATTCAGGCACGACGACCGCGGAGATCGCACGCGCGCTTCGCAAAGCCGATCTCAAGTCGATCAACGTCATCACTAATGCACTAAACGTGGCAGCGCTGCTCATGGACGTTCCGTCCGTACGGTTGATCGTGCCGGGCGGAATGCTTCGCCGTGAATCCAACTCGCTCTCGGGCCCGATGGCCGAGGCGGCGCTTGCCAACCTGCAGGCCGACCGTCTGTATCTCGGCGCGGATGGCCTGGACCCCGTAATAGGCGTCATGACGCCACACCTCCAGGAAGCCGAGCTCAACGCCAAAATGATTCGTATTTCCCAGCATGTCGTGGTGGTAGCCGATTCCTCCAAACTCCTACGCCGCAACATCTCGCTGATCGCCAAAGTGGAACAGATTCACATGCTGATCACTGATCGTGCTGCACCGGCGCAGGCGGTCGATGAGTTGCGGCAGCGGGGGGTCGAAGTGCGGCTGGTATGAGCTGGTGCGTCCACTAGCGCTCTCGCTGCTTGCGTTGCTCGGGCCTTGGGGCGGGTGTGGCTGGGCTGCCAGCGCCGACGGCGCTATCGGCGCTCTCTACTACTCACTCTCGGATTTCCAGCGAGTCGAGAAAATCGATGCGCACGTGCATATTCACGGCAACGCGGATCGCTTCATTGCGCAGGCGATTCACGACAACTTTCGCATCCTGACCATCAACGTCGACTACCCAGACTTTCCCCCCATCTCCGAGCAAGAGCGTGCCGCCGTCTCCCTGCAGCAGCGCTATCCCGGACGCGTCGCTTTCGCCGCAACCTTCTCCGTGCAGAACTTCGAGGCTCCTGATTGGGCGCGAGGCGCGCTACATCAGATTGACGTTGCACTGACGGAAGGCGCGGTCGGTGTGAAGATCTGGAAGAACATCGGGATGAGTCTGAGGGACTCTGCTGGTCGATATATCATGCCCGATGACCAGCGCCTCGAACCCATAATTGCGAGGCTCGAGCGCGATCACATCGTGCTGCTCGGACATCAGGCGGAACCGCTTAACTGCTGGTTGCCCTTCGATAAGATGACAGTGCGTTCAGATCGGGACTACTTTCGCGAGCATCCC
>Ga0066793_10000848_pt1 | contig 12901 bp, 13 predicted proteins | sample PersoiDNA2013189_FD_83876 | JGI IMG/M metagenome (GOLD analysis project Ga0066793, IMG submission 83876) | Permafrost soil microbial communities from the Arctic, to analyse light accelerated degradation of dissolved organic matter (DOM) -... | ecosystem: Environmental > Terrestrial > Soil >...
GCTCGGAAGCCATATCCCGACAGGGCGACAATCCCCGCCCGGGCTAGTACAAATAGCGCACACCGAGTCGGAGCGACGTGCTCCATACCCTCCAGTGCTCGCGGCGGCACCCCCCCTGCCGCCAGCGAGCCTCTGGTGGTCTGAAGCACCGATGCCGCAGCGCCTATTCTTGCCACGTGGCAGGCAAGCGCCTCTCGGCTGAGGAGTCGAGCCGGCTTTACGAGCTCGACCGGACTCACTGGCTTCACCCGCAGGGCGATCTTGGCGCGCCGTTAGGGACCGTCCCTCAGCTCATCTTCACCGGCGGCAGCGGCGCAAGCCTGACCGACGTCGATGGGCGCGAGTACATCGATGGCATGGCGTCCCTGTGGAATGTGAACGTCGGCTACGGGCGGACGGAGCTCGCCGACGCGGCTGCCGCGCAGATGAAAAAGCTGGCATTCAGCTCGGCATACGGCGGGTTCGGCACGGCGCCGGCGATCGAGCTCGCAGCCAAGCTGGCCGAGCTGGCGCCCGGCGAGCTGGAGGTGACCTACTTCGCGTCTGGGGGCGCCGAAGCCAATGACACCGCCTACAAGATCGCGCGCCTCTACTGGACCCTGCGCGGCGAGCCGGAGCGCGTCAACATCGTCTCCCGAATCCGCGACTATCACGGCCTGACCTACGGCGCGACCAGCGCCACGGGCATGCCCAACTTCTGGAAGGGCTTCGCGCCGCTGGCCCCAGGCTTTCTACACGGCCCATCGCCCGACCCCTACCGGTTCTCGGGCGAAGGATCCCCGGGCGCCGCCTACGTCCAGGCGCTGGAGGACGTGGTGTTGAAGGCGGGCGCGGAGACGGTCGCCGCCGTCGTCACAGAGCCCGTGCAGGGCGCCGGCGGCGTGATCGTGCCGCCTGCCGACTACTTCCCGCTGCTGCGCCGCCTCTGCGACAGATATGGGCTCCTTCTGATCGCCGACGAGGTGATCACCGGGTTCGGGCGCACAGGCCGGTGGTTTGCCATGGAGCACTGGAACGTCCAGGCGGACCTGATGATCTTCGCCAAGGGTGTGACCAGCGGATACCTTCCGCTTTCAGGCGTCATGCTCACCCGGTTCGTCCACGAAACGCTGAAATCGGTGAAGGGACCGTTCGCGCACGGATTCACATACAGCGGGCACCCGACCGCGTGCGCTGTCGGACTGCGAAACCTGCAGATCATTGAAGAGGAACATCTCGTCGAGCGAGCGGCCGACCGCGGCGCGTATCTGCAGAAGCGGCTGCAGGAACTGCGGAAGCACGACATCGTAGGGGACGTCCGGGGCCTGGGCCTTGTCGCCGGGATCGAGCTGGTGCGCGACCGAGGCACGAAAGAGCTCTTCGACGTCTCGACCGGCGTGGCCCGACGCGTCTGGCTGGACACGCTCGAGCGAGGAGTCATCGTGCGCCCGCTGCAGGGCGACGTGCTGGCGATCTCTCCACCGTTTGTGATCAGCGAGGATCAGATCGATCAGATGGTGCTGACACTGGACGAGTCGATCGCGAGCGTCGCCAGACAGCTCAGCTGATTCGAACCACCAGCCGGGTCGCGCTAGCGATGCGTGAAAGGCGGTTGGTAAAAATCCGCGACTCTCGCGGTGCGCCCATCGAGCGCCACCTCACTGAACTGGAAGAGGATCGCCGCCGTCGGCGCGAACACCTCGACAAATGCGAGCTTCAAGGAAAAAGCCTGGCCAGGCTTCGCCATCGAGACCGCGGCTCGGAGGTCGGCGACCGCGACCTCAAAAAGCCGCGCCACCTCGAACTTCGAAGGTTGCAGTGCGGCTGTCTGGACATCGGCCCAGATCACGACGGGTGTGATGGTGAAACCGGACCGGGTGTCGAAGTCATCGAGCAATCCAATGACGTCTTCGGGGCTGACGTTAAGCCCCAGCTCTTCGTGAAGCTCGCGGATGGCGCACTCCTCCGCGCTCTCGCCACCGTGAACCCGGCCTCCAGGTAAGGCCATCTGGCCAGCGTGGCGGCTCATGTCGGAGGTTCTCTGAAAGATCGGCACGCGCGGCGTCCCGTGGCCATCCATTACCACGACCGCTACGGCCGCCTGCGCCAGCGACTCGGTGGAGCGGACGCGCGAGAAGGCGTGCAGGTTCGCCTCGATCGTGCTGCGCAGGTCCGGCATCGACCACATGGAACCACAGCATCGACCTGCGACTGGGTGTGCTCAGGTGCGCAGGATCAACATCGCGTGCTGGGCGGCCGCCATCCATGCCGGATCCTGGAGCCAAGTCTCGACCCCCCACAACAGAACAACCTTCAACGGCTCCTGTCGATAGTCGGCCGCGCTGGCGACCAGGTTCGCGGGTGTGTAGGTGGATGAGTTGCGCCAGGGCTGCGCCTGCATCTCCGCGATCCACAGCTGCTTGCCCTGGGCTGCCGCCTGCCCCGCCCAGAAATCCAGGGCCTGCTGCTTCCACACACTGCGCAGGTCGGGACTGGTGAACCGCAGCGGCGTCGAAGCTCCATCGACATAGAGGTCCAGGCCCAGGGCGTCGCCCACCGCAAGGGCCTCGCCTGGGTGCCCGCTGGGGTAGGCGCCGACCAGAGCCAGCAGCGGAGGTGCGTAAGCCTGCACAAAATCGATGGTCGAGTTCCAGCCGTCGAAGCTTGTGGTCACGACAGTCCGGCCGGGATCGAGCTGGTGGACCTCCTCGACCTCCCATGAGAGCTGCCCCAGAGTGATCTGGTCGTCGCCCGTGGATTCGTTGCCGACATAGTCGAATGGTTCGTTTTCGACCTGCCACGCATAGAGCAGCGGTGACGAGCGATACCGCGTGATGCTCCCGTCGAAATAGGCGCGGTAGGCGGCGGCTGACTGGACGTCGCTGAGGTAAGGCTGCTGGCGAGGCCCGGCCCAAGCCGGTTCGTGGAGCTCGGGATAGAGAAAGTTGCGGGCGCCGACGGTGAGCACTACTCGGGTCGGCCGGCTCGCCACCTGGTCGTGCTCCTCGACCACGGCGAGCAGATCATCGATGGATGAGAAGTCCAGACTGTCGGGGGTCGGCGCTACAGACTCCCAATAGATGGGCAGCCGGACGAGGTCGGCGTCCGTAGCAGCGAGCAGAGCGGCCAGGTCCTGCACGGGATCGCGATTGGCCCACACCGATGTGAGCGGGCTGTAGCTGAAGCCGACCAGCGGCGCTGGCGGTGTAGTCGGGGGCCACGCTTCGCTGCCCATCAGCAGCGCAAACGCGGCAAGGCAAATGAGTCCGCGCAACCAGGTATACCCTCCCGAAATCGGCGGGCCGATTTCCTGACGCCAGGAGCACGCCGCCATCGTCGATGTTATGAGCACACCCTCAGAACTTGCTGAGAGCCGCGTGTCACGGCGAATCCACAGTGACCTCGCACGCCTTGCTCAGGATGCGGCGTCAGTCTCGAACCAGACGCTCGAGACGTCCTCGTCCTCAAATACTCGAACAAGGAGGTATCCAGATGAACGGCATTCGCAAGACAGTCGCTGCGGCCACCATCGCCGGGTCGATGCTGGTGGGTGGGGTGATCGGCGCCGCCATGTACAGCGTGTCGGTGATCAACGCGGCCGCGGCCACCACGGCGGCCAGCCCGAGTCCGACGACCCCGAGCGCCACGACGCCATTCGTGTCGAACGAGACCGCAGCCCATGAGGCCACGGAAAGCGCGGCCCGGGAAGCGCAGGAAAACGCCGGCGTCCGGCCGACGGTTCCGTAGCAGCATTCCAACCAAACCGGAGGGCCGGTGAAATGCCGGCCCTCCCCAGTCGACAACCGCGGGTCGCCGGCGGCAATCCGTGCTGGCGATCGGTCTCGGCCTGGCCTATGCGTTGGTCGTCGAGGTGCTGATCTTCGGCCTCCTGGGCGGGCTGGGAGGCGACATTGTGAAGCAGATCCAGCAGTGGTTCCCGGTGGCCAACACGACCTACCTCACGGAGTCATCTGGACAGGTGAGGGTCCGCGGCGTGCAGTCGCAGGCGCCCTACGCCGATGCCACCCACGCCGCGCTGATGCTGCTCCTGTACCTCGGCGCGTTCACGGCAATCTCGGCGTGGTTTTCGCGATGGAGAGACATCACGGCTTGACCTCGTGGCGCGCGAGGTGCTGACGCACCTAACGACCGGCTGCGTATCCTTGCTCGCCCCGGGGGTTGGCGGCCGCGGAAAGCATCCCCGTCTCGGGGTCACGCCCGACAGCGCAAAGGCGGCCCAGGGACCAGGCTCCCGCATCAACGATCTCGTGTCCCCGACCGCGCAGCTCATCGAGGACGTCGCGCCCGACGCGAGACTCGATGTACAGGCTCCCCGGCTCAGCGACATGGGGCGCGAACGAGCTTGGAAAGTGCGCTGTATGAAACATCGGTGCATCGATGGCCGCTTGCAGGTCGTGCTCGAAGACGGCATGCGCCAGGAAGAACTCCAGCGACCACTGGTCCTGCTGGTCGCCGCCGGGGGTGCCGAAAGCCAGCCGGGGCTCGCCATCACGCAGCGCAAGTGACGGGCTGAGGGTCGTGCGCGGTCGCTTTCCGCCTTCGAGGTGGTTTGGGTGCCCGGAGTCCAGGTTCAACATCTGCGCGCGCGTGCCGAGGCAGAAGCCGAGGCCCTCGATGACCGGCGAGCTCTGCAGCCAGCCACCGCTGGGCGTGCACGCGACCATGTTGCCGTGACGGTCGACGGCGGCGACGTGCACGGTGTCGCCCCGCACCTCCCCGACCGCCTGTGCGCCGGTCCCGGTCCAGTGACCATCCGCGACGGTCTGCCCCGATGGCCGCGGCAGTCGCGGATGGCGGCCGCCCGGAGCGCCGGGACGCAGTTCCAGCGAGGCGCGATCGCCCAGGAGCGCGCGACGCGCGGCGGTGTAGTCGCGCACCAGGAGGTCTTCCAGGGGCACGTCAGCGAAATCAGGATCCGCATACCAGGCATCCCTGTCGGCGAAAGCGAGCTTTGCACACTCGGTCACCAGATGCACATGGTCCGCCGAGAGAAACCCGGCGGTACGAAGGCCAAGCCCTTCGAGCATCAGCAGCTGCTGAAGGAAGACGGGTCCCTGGCTCCAAGGCCCGCATTTGGCCACTGTCCAGCCCTCGAACTCGACGGTGACGGGCGCTTCGTGCCTGGCCTTGAACGCCTCGAAGTCAGCGCCCGCGAGCAGCCCTCGATGCGCCGTGCCTGAGCTGTCCATGAACTCGTCGCGGCAGTGCCGTTCGACCGCATCCGCGACAAAACCTGAATAAAACGCGCCCAGGGCGGCATCGATCTGGCTCTCCCGCCCGCCACGCGCCGACTCCCCTTCGCGAGCGAGGCGCCGGTAAGTCGCGGCGAGGTCTGGATTGCGAAAGCGTGAACCGGATACGGGCAGACCATGGCTCAGGTAAACCGAAGCGGACGCCGGCCAGTGCTCGCGGAAGAGCCCCTCGACCATGGCGATCGTGTCGGCGACGCGGGGCGCAAGCGGGTAACCGGCCTCTGCGTAGTCGATTGCGAAGCGCATCACTTCGCCGATCCCCCATGTCCCGTGGTCTCGGAGCAGCGTCATCCATCCGCCGAAAGCGCCCGGTACGCACGCGGCGAGCAAACCTGTGCCCGGGATGTCGTTCAGCCCGAGGGCATGAATTGAATCGATGGATGCCGACTTCGGAGCGGGACCCTGACCGCAGATGACCTCTACGCGGGATCGAGAAGCGTCCCAGAGGAGGACGGGCACCTCGCCGCCCAGACCGTTGAGATGAGGCTCTACCACCTGCAGCACGAACCCGGCGGCGACGGCGGCGTCGAAAGCGTTGCCGCCCTGTTCGAGCACAGCCATTCCGCACTGCGTGGCGAGCCAGTGGGTCGAGCTGACCATCCCGAAGGTGCCCTTCAGCTCGGGGCGGGTGGTGAAGGCCATGCGTCGATCATAGTTGGGAATCGATGAGCCTCCGGATCACCCGGGCGGAAGGGCCCCTGACAGACGTGTGGCGGGACCTTCCGATCGAACCGCGGGGCGCGATGCGCCTGGGCATCAGCTTCCGACCGCTCCAGGCCGAAGGACTGGGTCTGGAGCCGCGAGCCACGCTGGATGCGCTCCTCGCGCATCCCTACCAGCTCATTCGCCTGGCGGCGCTCTGGAACCGGATGGAGCCCGCGCCCGATGCATTCGATCCCTCGCACCTGGATTGGCAGGTCGAAGCCGCCGAGCGCGCGGGCAAGCAGGTGATCATCGCCGTGGGAGCGGTCAAGAACTTCGGCTACCCGGAGTTTTACGTCCCCCAGCACCACCTTCCCAGGCCGCTGCCTGAAGGCTCGCTAGTCAGCGAGGCATCCCATCCCCAGCTGCTCGAAGGCGCGCTCGCGTTTGCCGGCCGGGTCGTGGAGCGATACGCGGGGCACCAGTCGGTCATCGCCTGGCAGGTCGAGCACGAGGCGGTGGATCCACTCGGCGTGGAGCACTCGTGGCGGCTGGCCGCGGGGTTCGTGAAAAAGGAGATGGCGGCGGTCAGGCGTCTGGATCCTGCGCGGCCCATCCTCCTGAATGGATTCCTGCCGATGTCAACGCCCGTCGCCGCCCAGCAATGGTGGCGGACTCGCGACCAGGGCGACTCACTCGCGCTGGCCGAGGAGGTGGCCGAGATCGTCGGTGTGGACTTCTATCCATGCCACGCGATTGGTGCCGCGGGTGGACTGACCGTCTACCTGGACTCGCGCGGCCACGCGTGGCGAGAGCGCGCCCGGCGCGTGGTCGGGCGGGCCGCGGCGCAGGGCAGGCGGCTGATGATCAGCGAGGGACAGGCCGAACCGTGGGAGGCGGTCACCACTCCACCCAGCCCGCAGGGACGGGCGATGGCGAGCTGTCCGCCGGAGCGCGTGATCGAGAACTACAACCGGTGCCTGGTCCTGGCTCGCGAGTCGGGCGGAGCGCTGGACTCGTACCTGTTCTGGGGAGCGGAGTACTGGCTCTCGAGAGAGCAGGCCGGGGACGGAACCTACCTCGGCGCTTTCCGGCGAATCCTCGCGAGCGATTGAGCCGGCTTCATGAAGCTGCCCTCGAATCGGCCGCTTCCTGCATTCCCACCCCGACCAGGAGCAGCCAGGCGCCGGTCACCATGAAGATGAACGACGACATCATTCCCACCGCGACCACGTAGAGACCCCACGTAGCGCCGAAGAACAGAACGAGAGCTCCGGCTTGTTCGAGCACAAGACAGGCGAAGCTTCCAATGGCGCGGAGCAGAACTCGGTTGTCAGCGTCTCGCGCGGCCTGCCTGATGCTTCGATAGAGAATTGTCTCGACAATTCTCTGGGGGGACGCGCGCGCGAGGGGACCTATGGCTTGCGCGACCTGCGTGGGATCTCGTGACCTCCGGGACGCTGCGAGAACGCGGAGTAGAGACCAACGTCGTATGAGATCTTGAGCCCGCCGGCGAGCAGGAACGGCAAGCCCGGCGCGGCAGCCTGTATCGCGAAACCCGCGATCAACGGCCCGACCGCCTGCATCACTCCTCGGACCGTGCCCATCAGAGCCAGCGCACCGGCCCTCTCGGCCGGCGGGACGATCGACGCGACGTACGCCTGGCGGGCGGGGACGTCCATCTGCGCAATCGCAAAGCGAACGGTCAGGAGGACCAGCGCCACCGGGAGACTGGGGCTGAAGGGCACGACCATGAGCAGAACGTTGCTCGGCAGGTGGGTGAAAACCATCGTTCGCACCAGGCCGATCCGGTCCGCCAGCCGGCCCGCGACCTCGTACGAACCGGCCTGTACGAACGCGATCAGCGCAAACGAGGGGCCCAGCACAGCACTGCCGGCACCGAACCGGACGTGCAGCCAGTAGGTGATCACCGTCTGCAGCACAAGTCCGCCGCCGAGCCCATCTAGGCCGAACAGAACTGCGAGGCCGGCGAGGGGTTTCGCCGAAGCGCGGCTGATGATCGGTCCAGGTGAGGCCGCACCCGTTTGAGGCGACAGGAACAGGCTGATCACCGCGGTCAGGGCTCCCAGGGCGGCGAAGGCTCCAAACAGCATCTCGACGCGGGCGGGGCTCGTGCCCAACGAGGCCACGAGCCCGCCGGCCGCCACCGCGAGGCCACCCACAAGCGAGTAGCGACCAAAGGCGCGATTGCGGCGCCGGTCAGGCACGGAATCGACCAGTGCCGCCTGCTCGATCGCGAGGAATGGGCCGAGGTCGGCACCCGATGCACCCAGCATCCCCGTGGCGCCCGCGAGAACAAGCAGGGCAGGCTGGGTCGCCAGGGCAAGGTCCACGCCGGTGATCGCCATCAGGAGGCCGGTGGCGATCAGGACCGGGCGGCGGCCCAGCGCCGACGCGAGCGCCGCGAGCGGCAATCCGGACAGGGCGGCAGCCAGCACGCCGATCGACAGCGCGGCGCCCAGCGGTCCGGCGCCCAGACCGCGCTCCTCGAACCGCAAGCCCATGAGGACCGGGACGAAGCCGAAACCGACGCTGCGCAGCAGCCTGATCAGGAGCAGGAGGCGGTAGTTGCGCGTCATCGTGGTCGAGGCCGGCGGCCGCTCACGCGCACTAATCCACCGGCGCGGGCTCGTCTCGGGAAGGTTCCGCGGAGCTCCTGCTGGCGACGGCGGCGCGGGCCGCGGCCCACAGCGAGATTGCCAGCGCGACCACGACTCCGGCCACCAGTACCAGTCCGGCGTTGGTTTTCTCCCCGGTCGTGCGGCTCACGAACAGGTAGACGGCGATGAGCGCCGCCACGGCAAACAGAGCGAGCAGTCCGTCCGTGACGAACAGTCCCCAGACCTCGACCGCCGCCGCGCGCACCATGCGAACGGGTCGGGAGTCGACGATGCCGGCCGGGCCCCACAGGAGCAGGCGAACGAATAGGAACGATGCGAGCGCGTAACCCGCAATCAGGGCAAGTAGGGCCCAGTCGCCGTTCCACCAATTGACCCCAAGTCCCTCGCCGGCGAAGAAAGTCCCGAAGGCAGTCAGCATCACCCCGACGGCGTACTTGACGAGGTTCTCGGGCACGCGCGTGAGAGGATGCCTCAGCACGAAGCCGGACGCCGCGACCACGAAGAGCGAAGCCATTGCGCCGGCCGCGGCCGCCGGCAGGCTGTTCAGCCCGCCGAGGGCGACCACGATGAAGACGACCTCCAGCCCCTCGAGGAAGACGCCTCCGAACGCGGTCCCGAAAGCGTGGCCGTGCGTCATGACCTCCTCGCGTGCCTGGTCATATTCCTCGGCCTCGTTGCGCTGCGCTTTCAGCCCGGCCGAGCGGAGGATCGCCTTGTACAGCCAGCCGAGACCGAATAGCAGCAGACCGACGCCCACAGTCGTGCGGGCGAGAGAGATCGAGACGTACGCGGTGATCGTGAAGTTGAAGATCACGATCAGGGCGAGCAGCACGCCCAGGGCGGCGATCGTGGCCAGGATGGCGGTGCGCCAGCTCTTGACGATGCCGACGGCGAGCACGATGGTCAACGCCTCGACCCATTCGACGCCTGCGGCCAAGAAGGTCGCGAGCGCGACGAGAAGGCTGCTCATCTGCGGGTAAGGGTACCTGCCGCCTCGCAGCGTTGTCCTTTACGGACGGACGCATAATGGGGCCGTGGGGACCCCGGCATTCGCCGGAGGTGTCGATCTACTCTCGCTCTTGAGCTCCGCAAAGCAACGCCGCGTGCTCGAGGGCTCTAAACGCGTGGAGTATCGGGCCGGAGCCGTGGCCTTCCACGCAGGCCCGCCACGTCGCGCCTTCTTGCTCGAGGATGGCCTCGCGCGCGGCTACATCAGCCTTCGAGACGGACGCGAGGCCACGGTCGCGTTCTTCCACCCGGGGAACCTCGTCGGCGCTAGGAACCTGGTCCGCGATATCTCGATCAACCAGGATCCGCCCCTGACGTCGGTGCAGGCCGTCGTCGATTCGAGCTTCAGAGTGCTTGACCTGGAGTCCGTCCGCGCGCTTGCCGCGACGGACATCGACGTGATCACCGCCATCGCGACACACCTGGCGACACGGGTTCACTACGATCTCCGGCTGGTCGCGGTGCGCTCGCTTGGCACGATCGTTGAGCGGCTGGCTTTCGACCTACTCGACCGCGCATCCCGATCCCAGCTCGTGGATGGGCGGCTCGAGGCAAGGGCCACCCATGCCGATCTCGCCTACTCGATCGGATCCTCGCGCGAGGTTGTGGGCCGAACGCTGGAAGGACTTCGCTCGGCTGGGATCGTCGAGGGTGCTCCCGGACTGACGCGGGTCCTGGATCCCGTGCGGCTGGCCGCGATCGTGCGCGCCTTCGTGCACTAGGCCGGCTCGGCCCGCCGGTCCAGCGGTCAGCAGCCCAGCTTGTCGGCCAGGTCCATGAAGTCGGTGGCCTGCACGTCGGCGAGGGGATCGGGCAAGAGATCTGCCCCTCCGCCGGATCCCTTCTCGAGCGGCCGCTCGACGAATGCCGCACGCATGCCGGCGGCCTGCGCCGCCCGCAGGTCTGATTTGTGCGACGCCACCATCATCACCTGACTCGCCTCCAGGCTGAGGGCGGACGCCGCGCCCAGGTACACCTCGGGATCGGGCTTGTAGTGGCGGAAGTCCTCCGCTGACAGCAGGCACTGAAAGGGTAGGTTCGCGAAGCGGACCAAAGCGGTCTGCTGAGACCGATTCCCGTTGGAAAGCGTCGCGACTGTGAAGCGCCCGGCGAGGCGGCCGAGGCCCGGCGCCACGTCGGGCCATACAGGTAGGCGCTCCCAGGCAAGAGTCAGCTCTTCGCGCGCGGCCGGATCGAAACCTTCGGCCCCGACCTCACGCAGCACTTCGTCCAGCGAAACGCGGTGAAGCCGATCGAAGTTCGTCCACGGCAGCTCGCCTCGCCGCACCCTGTCCATCGACGGCATGTACAGCGCGCGCCACCCCAGGGCCAGCCGCTCCCAGTCCGCATCCACGCCTCTGATCTGACCAAGCCGCCGTGCCTCGGCGGCCACTCCCGAGAGCCAGTCGACCGTGGTCCCGAACACGTCGAATGTGAGAGCGCGCACATGGGTCAGGTCCGGGTCTTGCACCTGTTGAGTTTATGTGCGCTTGAACGTGCTGTCGAAATCGGGAAAGTAACGCTGAATCACCGAAAGCTCGAAGGTGGCGAGGATCGCGCTCGGCGGCTCCCGCTCCAGGAGGAAGTCGAAGCTCTTTGTGACGAGGCGTTCGACGTCCCCGCGCTCGCTGCCCTCCGCCCAGCGGTCGACATCGGAGGGAGTGACCGTGACCAGGTGTCGAGTACGCTGGCCGGCATGGTCGAAGCTGACCTGACACCGCCAGCTCTCCCCTTCCATTTCCGCGCGCACAACAATCATCGAGCACAAGGATGACGGCGCTCCCTGGGGCTCGACGTTGGGACCACCGGCGCGCGGTGCGTGGCGATCGACGAGATAGGATGCACGCTCGCCGAGGCGACCGCCGAATATCCGCTGTACTCGCCGCGTCCGGGTTGGTCGGAGCAGAACCCGGCGGACTGGTGGGACGCGAGCGCATCGGCGATCCGAAGGGTCGCGGAAGAAGTCGGACCCGACGTTGCCGGCATCGGGCTCACCGGGCAGATGCATGGGGCGGTGTTCATGGATGGCAGCGACGCGGTCATCCGCCCGGCGCTCCTCTGGAACGACCAGCGCACTCAAAAACAGTGCGACGAGATCACCCGGTTGGTGGGAGCGGATGAGCCGATTCGAATCGCCGGGAATCCCGCGCTCACCGGGTTCCAGGCGCCTAAGCTGCTGTGGCTCCGGGAAGAGGAACCGCAAGCATATGCGCGAATGCAAAGGCTGCTCCTGCCGAAGGACTACATCCGTCTGAGGCTGCACAAGGATCTACGACGAATTTCACGCCGTGTACCGATCTCTGTATCCGGCGACGCGAGCTCAGATGCCCACGCTCTCGGACCTCGCCGGGCACTAGCCGGCGCTCAGGCCGGCTTCTTTTCCGCTCGCAAGCCCAGGCGCGGGAAGATCTCGTCGGCGAATCGGCTGATCACGCCGCCTTCGAAAGCGTTGGGGACGTTGACGATGAAGTACTCGATCCCGGCATCTGCGTAGTCACGGATGGCCTGGACGATGCGCTCGGCGTCGCCGGCCCACGGGTGCCAGGAGCGCACGAAGTCCTCATCCTGGCCTGTCCTGCGCGAGGTGTCCGAGACGACGCGGTCGACCTCCCGACGGTCGCCGAGGATGGTGTAAAGCTCGATGGTCTTCAACACCGAGTCGTAGTCGCGCCCGACGGTCTCGCAGTGCTCGCGCAGAACGCCCAGCTTGTGCCGCACGGTTTCGACGTCCGCGTTGAAGTTGCAGGCGTCGCCGTATTGGGCGACGAGCTTCAAGGTCACCTTCTCGCCGCCGCCCCCGATCCAGATGGGCGGGTGCGGCTTCTGAACCGGCTTTGGCTCGTTGATCGCGCCTCGAACGTGGTAGTGGCGGCCGTCGAACTGCGCGCGTTCCTGCGTCCACATCGCCTTCAGCACCTGCAAGGACTCGCGGAGCATCCGCAGCCGTTCCGGGGTCTCCGGGTACTCGTATCCGTAGGCCTCGTATTCGTGCTGGTACCACCCGGCACCGATTCCGAGGATCAGGCGGCCGTGGCTCATGACGTCGACGCAGCTCGCCATCTTCGCCAGCAGAGAGGGCGGCCGGTAGCTGTTGCAGGTGACCATCTGACCAAGCCGGATCGTGCTCGTGTCACGGGCGAGTGCCGCCATCGATGTCCAGCACTCGAAGGTCGCCTCGAGCTGCGCGGTTGGCACCGTGTGAAAGTGGTCGTAGACCCAGATCGCGTCGAACCCGGCGTTCTCCGCCTCCCTGGCGCAGCGGCTCATCGTCTCGAACTTCTCGACCGGGTCGTGCACGTCGGCCAGGTCCATCCGCCACCCCTGCGGTACGAAGATGCCGAGCTTCAGCGCTGCCAA
>Ga0066793_10000852_pt1 | contig 12883 bp, 17 predicted proteins | sample PersoiDNA2013189_FD_83876 | JGI IMG/M metagenome (GOLD analysis project Ga0066793, IMG submission 83876) | Permafrost soil microbial communities from the Arctic, to analyse light accelerated degradation of dissolved organic matter (DOM) -... | ecosystem: Environmental > Terrestrial > Soil >...
AGAATCGCATACAGGTTTCCTCGGCTCAGGATTGGGCGACTTTGGGTGGCAAGCTCGGAACTTCGATACCGAATTGCTGGGCGTACTCCGAGTTGAGCCGAGGCCAGCCGAACTTCATCGCCTCGCCGGCAACGATGCGGCCGATGGGAGTTCCGCTGAGAAGGTGATCCAGAACATCGAAACAAATGTGCCACCCGGCAGCACCCATTGAGATGAAGCGGCGATCGATGTTGTGCCACAGCGTCAGGCGTGTGCCGCCACCAAAGGCTTCGAGTTCCCACCGGATATCGTTGCCAGCCCCCCAGTTGTACTCAAGCACGTTGGGAGCGTCGGCTCGCGTCACTGTTGTTTCGGAAACGTGCGGCGTGGGCGCTCCCACAGTGGTGAGCTTCACTGTGGTTCCAACCGTACCCAGGCTCCCATCGGCTTCAAAGGGCGCCCACTCGCGCAGATGCGCCGGGTCGGTTAGCGCCTGCCAGACTTTTTCCGGCGAGTGGCGCAGTTCTCTGACGAGAATGAGCGTCCACTTTTCTCCGTCCTTCCGCACCTCCGCCCCGCTGGCCGGACCCGGTGTGTACTGATCGCGATCGGTCATCTTCTTCTCGTTGTCTTCCTTTTCGTTGGTGTGGATTGCTCCATGTGGTCGAGGTGGCGTTCGAGAGCATCTACGTGAGCGGACCAGAACCGACGGAACGGAGCCAGCCAGACATCCACCTCCTGAAGTGATTCAGGTTTCATTCGGTAGAGTCGGCGCTGTGCGTCCACCGTGGATTCCACGAAACCGGCCTCGCGTAGCACTCGCAGGTGCTTTGACACGGTCGGCTGCGGCAGACGAAGCCGACGCTCGATCTCTCCAACCGACTGTTGTGACGAGACCAGGAGGCTCAGTATCGCGCGGCGGTTCGGCTCCGCAATGATTTCGAACACAGATTCCACTCTCTGGATATACTCCACAGAGCATATGCTTGTCAAGGCATATACAGGTACAACTACCTGCACCTACAGGAGGGTCACCCGTGAATCAAGGAATGCGCTTGCTCGTCTACCCGGTGAAGGACACTGCCAAAGCGAAGGCGTTCTACCGCGAGCTCCTGGGGGTCGAGCCATACGCGGACGCGCCGTACTACGTCGGCTTCCGGACCGGCGAGCTGGAGATCGGCCTCGATCCCCACGCGCAAACGTCAGGACCTCTGGCCTACTGGGAGGTCAAGGACATCAGGGCGGGGCTGCAAGAGCTGCTGGACGCGGGAGCGGTGATTGACCAGGACGTCAAGGACGTCGGTGGCGGCAAGCTGATCGCGAAAGTGAAAGACGCGAATGGCAACGTAATCGGGCTGATGCAGTCGCCCTAAGTATTGAGGCCGATGTCGAATGTCGCGGCGTAGCCCGCGCGCCATTCACGACGCATGGCCGGCAAGGTCCCAATGCGCATTCCCAAAACGGAGCGATTCGGTTCGAGGCGAGGGCCGAAGCGGTATCCTTAACGGTGCAGCACAAAGGGCCGCCGGGAACCGGTATCAGTCGACCGGCGGGAGTTGTCGGATCAGACTTGCCACGTTGAGTTTCGGCATCGGGACCCTCGGGTTCATTGATCGCAGAGTTTCCAGCAGCAGGCGCGACACTGCCCAATCGCGGAACGGCTTGTCGTCCGCCGGGACGATGTACCAAGGGGCGACCGGCGTCGAGCACCGGGTCAGAAGCACATCGAAGGCCTCCTGGTATTCATCCCACACACGCCTTTCTTTAATGTCGTTTGGGCTGAACTTCCATCGTTTTTCGGGTGTGTTGAGGCGAGCAAGTAGCCGCTGACGCTGCTCTTCGTTTGAGATATGGAGGCAGATTTTCAGCGGGATCACGTGTGATTTGACAAGTCCAGCCTCGAATCGGTTTATCTGCTCATACCGACTATCGATCACATCGAGAGCGGCCAGCTTCTTGACCCTGGCGATTAGCACATCCTCGTAGTACGAGCGATTGAAGATTGTGATGTGGCCTGGCTGCGGCACTTCCTTCCTGAAGCGCCAAAGAAAATGGTGACGAAGTTCGGTCGCACTTGGTGCCATGAAAGGACGGACGTGAACACCTTGAGGATTCATCGCCGTCATTACGTGGCGGACCGTTCCGTCCTTTCCGCTGGTGTCCAATCCCTGCAAAACGATCAGGATCGCCTGTTTCTTCTCCGCGAAGAGGCGCTCCTGAAGCTCCAACAGCTCGGGACCGTATTTGTCACCTGCGGCCGCTATCTTCTTGCGCTTGACTCCCAGGTGATCGCCAGGGTCAACGTCCGCGAGGCTGACCTGGCTGTTCCAGGCGCGAGCCTTGAGCATGTCCCTCATGGATCTCTTTGCCATCGAGCTTCCAGTTCAGCGGAGCGGCCGCGTTGGCTGCTGGAGCACCAGTCTGTAACCCTTACCCTTCTCGTTGACCACTTCGCACACGCCCTTGAACGGCGAAAGCTTTTGCCGAAGTCGCGTCACGTAGGTCCGGAACTGCTCGATCGACGCTTCAGGACCCCAGGCCGGCAGAGCCACCTCCTCGGCGGAGAAGAACTGATTCGGATTGGTCAGGAAGAATGCGAGCAGCTGCCACTCGCGCTTCGTCAAGGAAGTGGAGGCATCACCATTCTTAACCGTTCGCTGCTTGGCCTCAAATACGAGGCCCCCAAATTCGATTTTGGTCGCGATCGAGACCACTGAGGCCACGTCAGGCCCGCGCAGCTCTGACTTGATCGCCCCGATCAGAGCATCTGGGACGAAAGGCTTTGGCAGGACCTGGCTCGCACCCGCCTCGTAGGTTTCGAGCGTTTCTCCTGCATCGTCGGACAACTCGTCGAGCAAAATGAAAGGGGCCCGAGCCGTGGCCCTCAGCTCACCTAGTTGCTTGGGGGTTACGCGGGAGTCGGCGCTCATCCCGAGGATGACGAGGTCGAACCTCGTGGACCTCTCGAGCTGACGCCTCGCTGCATCAAACTCAGCCACACTCTCAAATTCCCCTCCTGCCAACTCGACCACGTGCGAGATCACGGAGCGGTAACCGGCATTGGCGTCGACGACCAGGATTCGGGGCAGTCTGGGTCGCACCCGAGATCGAATCTGAGACTTGCTCTTTCCCATGGCACTCCCCCCTTTGCCGGACCATTGCCGGTGCTCAAATTATTGCGCCCCCTAGCACGCCGCTACTTGTCGTCGCGGAACTCCAGAGAGTAGCCGCGCCCGGGCCGGTTGACGAGATCGCACGGGATCTCCAATGACCCCAGGATCTTCCGTATACGCCGAACGTAGTTGTGGACCTCCTCCGGGAAGAGGGCGGGCTCGGCCCAGGCCTTGGCGAGGACCTGGGTGACAGTGAAGTAACGGTGGGGATGATCGAGCGGGAATTGGAGGAGCTGAAACTCTCGAACGGTAAGAGTAGCCTCCCGACCCTGGTAGCGGATCAGTCGCCCTTCCGGATCCAACCAGAGGCCGTTGAGATCCCAAACCCGTCGGTACCAAAGGTCAAGCCGCTTCTGATAGCCGTCCATCTGGCTCTCGATGAACTTGACGTCCTCCTCCGCCGCACTCCTCGCGATCGGCGGTAGCTTGGTTATGTCGCGCCTGACCCGATCGAGGATCCCCAGCTTGAATTCGATGAGATCGGTATAGATGCTCATCCAATGGCGGGCGTCCTCCCAATGGGTGGTTCCAAGGTGCTCACCGTCGAGCGGCCGGGACGCTTTATTCGTCACCGGCGACACGAACTCCGTCTGGGTCTTCGCTTGCGCCAGTCGAGGCTCTGGGGCGGTCCTTCGATGATGCTATGCACGTCGAGGAAATGTGGCACCCGGAGGAGGCCCTTGTCAGCAAAATTTGGTGTTTCGCTGCATTACAAATTTTGCGCACTCCTCTCGTGGAGACGGCGCGCCAGGGCCGTACATCACTCCGAATGTTGCTGACTTTTTTGCGGCCGCGAAGTAGTCTGAGCCGCAGCGGGAACTCGGCTACCTGAATGAGCCGGGGGAGAGGAACGCGGCTAACAGACTGGTCGCTGCGGCGCCGCTACCAAGTATCGTCGGACGGCTACTCCGCTCCACACCAACTCCACTACGCCGAACGGCCAGGCGCCGGACACGAAGCCGTATGCGCTTGACAGGAGGCACCCCACTGCAAAGGCGAGCACAAATCTGGGGTGGCGGCGGTCAAGCGTGTACATGACCATCATGAATGTGAGCGCAATAACTCCGAAGACCGTGATGCCCGGACCACTCACTGTTTACCTCCCGCCAGAAAGCTCAGCCAGAGCTGAGCAGCGAGGAACACACCCGAAACTCTGGAGGTTGGGATTATGGATCGTCGTGCCTATGCCCCGATCGCACCCACGAGACGACCTACCACGGCGGTGACCGCCATTGCCAATCCGCCTCCTACGCACACCCTTATGGCTGCTGGCAGTATTGGCGCGCCTCCTGTGCGGGCCCCTGCGATCCCAAGTGCCACTAAAGCAAGGAGAGCGCTCACCACCACCGCCACAGTCCGGACGCCGGTCGGGACAAGCAGGAAGGCGGCAATCGGCAAGACAGCTCCGGCCGTGAAGCTCATGGCCGAATAGAGGGCCGCTTGTACTGGACGAGCCTGGATCGCAGCCATGCCGAGCTCGTCACGGGCATGGGCGCCGAGGGCGTCAGACGCTGTTAGCGCTTCGGCGACCTTGCCGGCCAGGTCGACTGGGAGCCCACGTTTGACATAGATCGCGGCCAGCTCTTGCCTCTCGCCCTCTGGATGCGCCTTGAGCTCTCGGCGCTCCTGGTCGAGGTCTGCTCGCTCAACATCTCGCTGCGAGCTGACAGATACGTATTCGCCGGCGGCCATGGCCATCGCGCCGGCGACCAGTGCGGCTATGGCCGCCGTGAGCACGAAACTCGTCGGGGCTCCAGCAGCAATCACACCGATCGCAACGCTCGCGACGGAGACGATTCCATCATTGGCACCGAGTACGGCGGCTCGTAGCCACCCGGCGCGCTGCCCCCTGTGACGGACTCTGGTGACGGTATTCATTTTGTTCAGCCCGGTCTTATCGTCCCACTCGACTCAGCATCAGTCGTATGCGGACTCGAAGCGCCCCGCCAACCCGTCCACTTTGCGCGGCCAGGATCGGACTGATGAAGATCACCAGGTAAGTGAGGCTGATCCACGGCTGGTAGCCGACGTAGAACTGATCAAGTGTCATCTGCCATGGGTGCGGGAGCAATACCCAGCCGAAAAGATCGATCACCACAGTCGCCAGGAGCCAGAAAAACCCCAGGCGGAGTGCCTCGCTTTGCTTTTCGAGGGTTCGTGTCGAGTGACGCAAGTACAGCCATCCGAACACGGGCCACACCAAGAAAGTTTAGCAATGGGTGGAACGGAACCGACATCACGTACGCCGGTACCCTGGAGCATCGGTACTGCCTCGGAGGAAAAGGGCGAAGGGTTGCGGCGAACACGATCGTGAGCAGGATGCCCAGTGCTGTGACAATCCAGTAGGCCAAGAACAGATAAAGGGTCGCCACGCGAAGCTGCCGAGGCAACGCCCTCCGCTTGCGGGCGAGGTTCACACGCATGCCCGCACCGTCCAAGCGGAAGAAGGCCGTTGCACAGGTCTAACTGCCCAGGCATCTACTGCACGGCTGAACCGTGGCTCTCCAACTAGTCCGCACATTGGGGGGTCGTATAGCCCTCAGCACACGGGACCGCTGCCTCTGGCCTGGGTCGGCTTCGGCATCGAAACTCGTAGTGGTGGACACGTAGCAATGGAGGCAAACCTGATGGTCGACGAACAAGACAAGCCACTTTCTTTCGTGGTGTTCTCGGGCGCGACCATGGCCCTGGCCCAGGCGCAGGGGGCGATCACGCTCTTCATCTAATGGGCACCAAGACAGCGCCCATCCGCGTCGAGCACCATGGTGGAGATCGCCTGGTGATAGAGACGCGTGGTCACGAGCTTCGTTCCGACCAACCGGTCGAGGATGGGGGGGACGACACCGCCCCCACCCCGACCGAGCTCTTTCTGGCAGGCCTGGCTGCTTGCGTCGCCTTCTACGCGGCACGCTTCCTGCAGCGTCACGGGCTGGCGACTGAAGGGCTCGTCGTCACCTGCAACTATGGGTGGGCTGCGAATCCGACTCGAGTCGGCGAGATCGACCTCTCGGTGGAGGCGCCAGCTCTGACACCGGATCGGCGCGAGGCTTTCTCGAAGGTGATCGAGCATTGCACGGTTCACAACACGCTGCTGCAGCCGCCGCAGGTGCGGATCCGCGTGGCGCCGGCGCGGGCCGCCGCTGCTTAGTCAGTTAAACCAAGGTCTCCAAGTTGGCGCTACCGGTTTTGCGGAGCGCCATGGACATCGTCTGCAGAGTCGTACGTGGAAAATCGCAGCCCAGCCTTTTGGGCAAGGCTCGGGGCACGGGGCGCAATTCATGTTAAGCTGACTAATATCAAAGTACAAACGAGCCGCGCCTACACGATGGTCGCTCGGGCCGAGGCCACCGCGGCGACCGCGGAGCGCATCCTCGATGCGGCAACAGAGGTTTTCTGGGAACTGCCAACCGACCAGATCTCCCTCGACGAGGTCGGACGCCGCGCCGGGGTGACTGTTCAGACGCTCATCCGGCGCTTCGGAGGCCGCGAGAGCCTGCTCGCCGCCGGCGTGCAGAGGGAGGCAGAGAAGATCCAGACGCAGCGTATGAAGGCGCCCGTGGGCGACGTGGCCCAGGCGGTTCACCTGCTCATCGATCACTACGAGGCGTTAGGCGACCGCGTTCTCAAGATGCTGGCCGAGGAGGATCGCCTTCCGGGGCTCCGCAAGATCGGGGATGCCGGCCGTGCGGTGCATCGCGAGTGGTGTGAAGGGGTCTTTGCCCCCGCCCTTTCGAGAATGCGTCACGCCGCCCGGGGGCGCCGTTTGGCGCAGCTCGTCGCGGTGTGTGACGTCTACACCTGGAAGCTGCTGCGGCGTCAGGCCGGCCTGTCCCGCCGCCAGACGGAGCTTGCGGTTGTCGAGCTCGTCGATTCACTGTTATTGCCATTCTTGGAAGGAGCCTGATGTCTCGCATACTCGCCTACACGTCGCCGGGTCGAGGCCACCTGTATCCCATCACTCCGATCCTCGACGAGCTTCATCGCCGCGGACATGAGATATCACTCCGAACGCTTGAATCTGAGGTGCCCCTGGCGCTGAACCGCGGGTTCCACGCAGCTCCAATCAGCCCGAGCATCGAAGCCATCGAGCACGACGATTGGCGTGCGGGAAATCCTCGGGCTGCACTTGTTCGTGCCATGCGCATCTTCGCCGCTCGCGCACAGCACGATGCCCCTGACCTGCGCCAGGCGATTGCCGAGGAGCGCCCCGACGCCCTTCTCATCGACATCAACTGCTGGGGCGCGCTTGCCGTGGCAGAGGCACGGGGCGGACGGTGGGCGACCTTTTGTCCGTACCCACTTCCGCTCAGCTCGCCGGATGCGCCACCCTTCGGTCCTGGGCTTCCGCCCGCGCGCGGACCACTCGGCCGGATGCGAGATCGCGTGATGCGGCCGCTGGTCACCGGCGTCTTCGAACGAGCAATGCTGCCGCCCCTGAACATGGTCCGCCGAGACCTCGGCCTAGGACCATTTGCAAGCGCGGACGAGATGTTTCGCCGGCCCGAGCTGCTCATCTACATGACAGCCGAGCCATTCGAGTATCCGCGTCGTGACTGGCCGGCGAACGTCGTGATGGTCGGTCCATGCGAGTGGGAGCCACCGGCGGAGGCGCCGGCCTGGTTGGAGGACGTCACGCAGCCGATCGTCCTCGTCACGACCTCGTCGGAGTTTCAGAACGACGGCCGCCTTGTCGAGGTTGCCCTGGAGGCGCTCGCGGACGAACCGGTATTCGTGGTGGCCACGCTTCCGGCGGGCGATCCCGCGCTGTTACGCATTCCCGCGAACGCGCGAGTCGAAAGGTTCGTCCCGCACAGGCATGTGCTCGACCGTGCGGTCTGCGCTGTGACGCACGGCGGCATGGGCGCCACCCAGAAAGCACTTGCGCGTGGCGTTCCCGTCTGTGCCGTGCCCTTCGGGCGAGACCAGTTCGAGGTTGCCCGGCGCGTTGAGGTCGCCGGCGCCGGGACGCGTTTGCCAGCCAAACGCCTGAACCCCGAACGGCTGCGTCAAAAGGTTCGCGAAGCGATGACGAAGTCCGCCGGAGCGGCGCGGATCCAGGCGGCGTTCAAGGAGGCGGGCGGTCCCGTGGCGGCGGCGGCGGCGTTCGAGTCGCGGCTGCTGGCAACGACTCAGTGGAATCCGGCCCACCATTGATTGGGCGGCCGGAGATAGGGCATTGCCCCAGCAAGTTCTGAGGACCGTCCCAGCCGGCCCTCATGCGCGCCCGCGACCTTATGGGTATGAGCCTTGCAGCGCTCGCCCGGCCCGTCCACCCGGTCTCCTTCCGTCGACATCACGATCCCGGTCTACAACGAAGAGCGTGCTGGGTCTGCACACCTGGGATGCGCTTGCCGCCGATGCGGGCGTGCCCGTCGACGGCAGCGGTTTTCGCGGGCTGATGCTCAATTACATCGTCGAGGGCGAGGAATCCGAGGCGCGGATAGCTGAGGTGATCGCCCAGGCGAAACGGTCGGGGGCAACGGTTTTGAAGCCGGCGCAAAAAGCTCAATGGGGCGGGTACTTCGGCCACTTCAGGGACCCGGACGGATACGTCTGGAAAGTCTCGGGGGATTAGCGGACGGCATCTAAGATGCCATTGATTGGCTAAGGCGCCGGCGGCAGACAAGGGCAGGTGTCCATGGGCCGGCAGCTCGCCGGCCATGGGCGACTACCACGACAAAGAATGGGGCGTCCCCTCGCGCGATGACCGATACCTATTCGAGATGCTGATCCTCGAGGGCGCCCAGGCGGGCCTGTCCTGGGCCACCATCCTCAACCGCCGCGAGGGGTACCGGCGGGCCTTCGCGAATTTCGACGCCGCCAGGGTGGCGGCGTTCACCGACCGCCGGCTCGAAAAGCTCCTCGAGGACCCCGGAATCATTCGAAATCGGCTCAAGGTCTCCGGCACTCGCACCAACGCGCAGGCATTCATGCGGGTGCAATCAGAATTCGGTTCGTTTGCGACCTATCTGTGGAACTGGGTTGACGGAATCCCGGTCATCAACCACCGACGCACGCTGGCGGACCTGCCTGCCACGACCAGGCTCTCGGATGGCGTCAGCAAAGACCTGAAGCGTCGCAACTTCACGTTCGTGGGATCCACCATCGTCTATTCGCTTCTCCAGTCCGTCGGCATCGTTGACGACCACCTCACCAGCTGCCCTTTCAAACCAACCCCGAAAGGAATGATCCGGGCCCACACGCGGTAGGGTCCCAGTGGTGGAGCGAGCGGGAGGGTTGTCGCGCGGGTACGCGACATGGCTGCTGTACGGCGTGTTCGCCTGCATGGCCTTCCTCCTCAACGGACTGGGGGCGGTGCTGGCGCCCTTGCAGATCGAGCTTCACGTCAGCCGAGGGGAGGTGGCCTTCTACCCGACCCTGTTCGCGGCGGGCCTTGTGGTGGTTGGCCTCGGCGGCGGGCCGTTGGTGAGCCGGATCGGCCGGTCCGCGGCGCTTCGTCTGGCCATCGGCGGGATGATGCTGGGCGGCCTGTTGATCGCCGCCGGTGCAGATCGCGACGCTGCTGGGCGCGCTCCTCCTCGGGTTGGGCGCGGCGCTCTTGATCCAGCTGGTCCCGGCGGTGCTGAGCGCAATGCAGCCGCAAGCGCCTGCGGCCGCGATCGGGGAGGCCAACGGGCTGGCCAGCGCGGCGTCGGTCCTGGCTCCGCTCGCCGTGGCGACAACCCTGGCGGCGGGCCTCGGCTGGCGCACCGGCTACCTGGCGCTCCCTCTGCTGGCGCTTGCCGTCATCACATTCCCCGCGTGGCGGCTTGCGATGCCCGCCGGCTCAACGCCGGCGGGAGAGATGAAGTCCGGCGTTCGGTCGCCCATCATCGGCCGCTGGGTGGACCTGCTGCTGGCTGTGAGCGTGGAGTTCTGCCTGGTCTTCTGGGCGGCGTCCGCCTTCATCGCCTGGGACCGCGCATCGCTCAGCCAGGCGCCTGCGCTGGCGTCGCTGTTCCTGGTCGGCATGGCGACCGCTCGCGCCCTGTCGCTGCGGATCATTCGCCGGATGCCCGACCCTCGCGTCCTTATGCTGGCTTGCGCCGCGACGGCGATGGCAGGGTTCGCGCTCTTCTGGGCCGCCCCGACCCTGACCCTCGCCGCGGCCGGACTCCTCGTCACCGGCCTGGGCATCGCCCTCCTTTATCCGACGACCGTGAGCAGGGTGATCGCCGCCTGGCCGCAGGCGCCCGACGCGGCCGCCGCCCGGGCCGCGCTCGCGTCAGGCCTGGCGATCGGAATCGCGCCCTTCGTGCTGGCTCAGCTGTCCGACGCCATCGGTCTGCGTGCGGCCTTTCTCATCGTCCCCGTCCTGCTGCTGGTGCTCGCCCTCCGCGTCGGGATGACGGCCAGAGCTTCCTGATCGAGGTCTAGGTGTCTGCGCCGACATGCCGGGTAAGCCATGCGACGAGGTCCGCGCCGTCGTGCCATGCCTGCCTGATCCTTTTGCGCGGCTCTGGGCTCGCGATCCAGGGCTCGACCGCCCAGCGTTGCCAGTAGATCAGCCGCTTGTACTTGAGAAGGTCTCCGCGGGGATGGTCCTGACTGAAGGGCGGCGGCACGCGCTTCAACTCTTGCCCGGCGATCTCAAATCCTTTGGCGCGCAGCGCGGAGACGGCGGCGAGCAACTCGCGGCCGGAGGCATTTGCGGCGACCGCCTCGCGAAAGCGGACGAGCTGGGCCCGGTCCATCATGTGCCGGCCGCCGCCGGCCACCAGCCCGTCGGCGTCGAGAGCGACGTAACCACCGGCGCCGGTGGTCGCGTAGATGTTGGTCTTGTACGGCGACTTGTCGGCGGAGAAGCGAATGTCGCGGTTGGGCCGCGAGAGCCGGGCCGGGCCGAACTCCTCCTCGAGGTCGGCCAGGAGCGCGACCATCGGGCCTTTCACGTCGTCCTCGTACTGCTTCCGGTGGCTGTCGAAATAGGCTTTCGAGTTGTTGGCATGGAGGCCGAGGAAGAAGCCCTTGAAGTCACCCTTCCATCCGGCAAACGCTCCCGCCACGAGAGGAGCTTAGGCGTCTAGACGCCGATGTCTTTGTTGGCGAACCGCAGCGTGCCGAGCCCCAAAGCCACGGCCGCGACCGCGAGGACTCCCAACACAGATGTCAGCTGCAGCCCGTGCAGGAGCGGAGTTCCGTAGTAGTAGAAGGCCGAAAGGCGAAGGGTCGCGTCGGGCAGCTTGAGCTCGGGACCGATGAAGCTTATGAAGAACCACGCCGCCAGCACGAAGCTCAGCAGCCCGGTGTCCGCCGCGGTCCGCATCCAGCCGGACGCAAGATAGCCGAAGGCGGCGATCAGCAGACCGAACGGGATCATGCCCAGCGTCGCCGCCGCCAGGTTGCCCCGATCGAGATTCAGGCCTGCCGCGGCTGAGGCTGTGAAACACCCGAGCGTGGTGATCACGGCGATGGCAACGGTCGCGGTGGCGAGCGCGGCGAACCTACCGAGAAGCACTGACACCCGAGATTGCGGCGCCGCAAGAACCAGCTCCAGCCTGCCGTCGCCTTCGTCGGCTGACCAGCGGTTGACCTGGGTGACGGCGAAGGCCATCAGGGCCATGGGCAGGAAGAAGAACATCGCACTCAGGAAGCCGGCGTTGACTCCTGCGTCGCCTCCGCCGAGGTTCTTGATCAGGGTCGTGAAGGCGGGCGAGCCGGAAAGCAAGGCGGACAGCTTCGATTCCATGAGCTGGACGACGAAAACCATCCAGCCCGCGAACCCCGCGATGCCCAGCGTCCACCAGAAGGTCGGCATTGCGATCATCGCCATGCTGCGCGCGTAAACTGACCGCAGCGACCAGTCTCCGACCGGCAGGGCTCGGCTCGCCTGCCGCTCGGGCAGCCGTAACCAGCGCGGCAGCGGCACGGTCCCGCCGATGTCGCGGCGGACGAAGAGCCACACCGCAACGGCGCCCAGAACCGCGGCCAGCGCCAGCTCGACGGCCATCGCGCCGAAGTTCGCGCCGTAGCTCGGCACCAGAGGTTTGCTCAGGTTGTAGTAGTAAATGGGGGAGAGGCGAGAGATCCACTCGGTGTTGGGAACGACGCGGTGGACCATGTCGAGGACGATGAAGACCAGCAGGAGGCCCGCGGTCCAGCCTGCCGCCGGGCCGCGCTCCTGGGTGAACTGAGAGATCAGCAGCGCGAGGCCGCCGAACACGGCGCAGATCAACGCGAGGTTCAAACCGAAGAGAAGTCCGCCGCCGAGGCCAAAATCACCTCCGAGCTTCGCTCCACCCGCGAACGCGAGCAATCCGATCAGGACGCCCATCGCGAACAGCGCCGTCCACATCGCCGCCAGCTTTTCGAGCGCAACGTTCAGCCGGGGGCGCGGCAGCGAGAGCAGCACATCCATCGAGCCGCGGTCCTCTTCGCCGCGCAGCATCCGGCTGCCCGCGAGCAGCGGCCAGATCGCGATGAGAAAGATGAAGATGCCGATCTTGAAGGTCGCATAGCCGCCAATTGTGTCGACGGCGACGGCGTCGGCGTTCCAGGCGAACGTCGCGGCGATGCTGATCAGCTGCTCTCTCGCCTGGGGAGTCGTAACCAGCGCGGCAACGCTCGCCATCGGCGAGATCACCACGAGCCCCATGCCGATGCCCCAACCGAGGATCGGCACCCGGTAGTCGCGCAGGGTCTTCAGAAAGATGCTCCTAAGCAACCCCCTGTGCCTCCTTCGCGGGCGCCGCGTCAGCCTCGTAGTAGCGCAGGAAGATGTCCTCGAGGCT
>Ga0066793_10000853_pt1 | contig 12881 bp, 13 predicted proteins | sample PersoiDNA2013189_FD_83876 | JGI IMG/M metagenome (GOLD analysis project Ga0066793, IMG submission 83876) | Permafrost soil microbial communities from the Arctic, to analyse light accelerated degradation of dissolved organic matter (DOM) -... | ecosystem: Environmental > Terrestrial > Soil >...
ATATACACCCTATTTTATTAAACGCGACCGGCCGGATTTGGTCGAGAAATTTAACGTCCCGCTGGATGAATATATCACCCGCTGTGAGAACCAGTTGATGGCCTGGGGCTATATGCAAAAAGCTCTCAATAACCCGGATGCCTTTACCCCCGAAACTTTCAGGCGAGAATTGGAAAAAGATGGCCGGGCTTCGCCGATGATGATTGAGTTCATGGTGCGTGCTTTTGCAGAATTCGATCATGTGACGTTAAGCCATGAATATGGTTCATTAATTATCCACAGCCTGGAAACCGGACTACCCAGAGTCATTTACGGAAATGTGGCCAACCATGGATTGATTGATAATTTACCGGCAGGCTGTACCGTGGAAGTGCCTTGCCTGGTGGATAAAAATGGCGTTCAACCCACCCGGATTGGCGTTTTGCCCCCTCAGCTTGCCGCTTTAATGCAGACCAATGTGAATGTACAGGGCCTGGCGGTTGAAGCTGCGCTGACGAAAGAGCGAAAATATATTTATTATGCCGCGATGGTTGATCCTCACACGTCGGCAGAATTAGATCTTGACCAGATCTGGCACCTCGTGGATGATCTCATCGAAGCTCACGGAGATTGGCTACCCAAATATCATTAATTTTTGGTTCACCAGGATTTCCCGTGTCTAGAAAAAAAAGGAAACGGGCGGCCCATCACCGTCCGTTTCCTTTTTTGTTATCTTTTGTGAACGTGTTATACTATTCTGCGAGTTTTTTCCCAGACGGTTGTCAAGAAGGGGCGAATTTGAAGTTCAGGCACTTACTTCGTAAGCACCATCACCTTAAATTCGGAATCACTTCAAGGGAACAACGTATCTTATGCTTACCTCAAACCGATATGAATTTCTAAATGGGGCTAAAGATGAGATTCCTATTCTTTTAGGGGTCATCCCGTTCGGTTTAATCTTTGGCGCGGGGGCAGTCGCCTCGCACGTACCGATTATAGCAGCCCAGGCCATGTCATCCGTCATTTTTGCTGGATCGGCCCAATTTATTGCAGCCCAATTGCTGGCCGCAGGCGCCTCGGGGCTGGTGGTTCTGATGGTTATTTTCGTCGTGAATTTGCGCCATGCTTTATATAGCGCCTCTTTAGCCCCTTATATGCAGCATTTGAAACCAGGTTGGAAGTTTTTATTAGCTTACCTTCTAACCGATGAAGCGTACGCAGTGGCTGTCACACATTACCAACGGGGAAGTGATATGCCCAACAACCATTGGTATTTCTTTGGCGCTGGTTTAACTTTATGGATTTCGTGGCAAATCAGTACGGCATTGGGGATCTTTATTGGCACAAAAATCCCATCAAATTTACCCCTAAGTTTCTTTCTACCTTTAACTTTTATTGCATTGGTAATCCCGGTGTTAAAAGATCGCGCCAGCCTGGTCTCCGCGCTGGTAGCCGGGCTTATTGGTTTACTGGCGATCAATTTTCCGTATAAGACTGGATTATTAATTGCGGGGTTGTCTGGCATTCTCGCCGGGTTATTCATTGAAAGCCGGAAAAAATGAATATCTGGGTGATCATCGTCCTGGGCGGGCTATTAACTTTTGGAATCCGCCTATCGTTTATTCTTCTCATGGAGAAAATAAGAGTCCCAGATTGGTTCAAAAGATCCCTGCGGTTCATACCATCCGCGATACTATCAGCCATCATTCTTCCAGGATTGGTCGCGCCCTATGGAAAATTGGATTTTTCCATCCACAACACCCAACTGCTGGCTGGCGTCGTGGCTGTGTTGGTTGCCTGGCGCACAAAAAATGTAATATTAACTATACTGGTAGGGGCGGCGGCTTTGATCGCGCTTCAATTACTGCTTGGACGGGTATGAATTCTTTCTTATTAAGTGTAAGCAGCAACCATTTCTTATTTAAATTAACCCTTGCGCCCATCATTATTGCCTTGGCAACCCTCATCGCCTGGCGTTGGGGAGAGAGGATCGGGGGCATCATTGTAGGCCTGCCTCTGACATCGGCTCCGGTATCCTTGTTTTTTGCCCTGGAACAAGGCCGGCAGTTCGCATCTAACGCGGCCAAGGGAGCGATGATAGGGGTTATTCCCGTGGCCGCTTTTTGCACCGGTTATGCCTTATCTTCCAGGCGTTTACCGTGGGTTGGCGCGGCGTTGATCAGCGCAGGTTTATATTTGGTCTGCGTTATCGGGGTATCCTACATTACGCTTGACCTGGTTTGGATGATCGGGATAATCATGGGTGTTCTCCTCACGGCGATACTTCTGATTGGCCATCCTGCCTCAACCGTTCAAACCATAAAACCTCTTTGGTGGGACTTGCCGTCGCGGATGTTGGTGGCTGCTATCATGTTGTTATTGATTACATCACTTGCCGGCATGTTAGGACCCACGTGGAGTGGGTTGTTATCGCCCTTTCCTATTTTTACTTTTGTGATGGCGTCTTTTTCCCACAGCCAGGGTGGGGCTTCCTCCGCCTGGAAAGTTATCCGCGGTGTGCTGGTTGGCCTTTTTTCTTACCTGGCTTTTTTCCTGGTGGTTAATTTGATGGTGGTTTATTTTCCATTATGGCTGGTGTATTCTATCGCCGCGATTGTGGCACTGGGGATCAATGGCGCGTCCCTGGTGATCCTTGTTCGGAAACAAAATCAAACCATCTAAATTGTCAGTGACCTATCCGTCTTAAAAGCGATCTCGATTTCGTGATTGGGTAAAAAATTACTTATAAAATACATAAACCCTTGTTCTCGGTCTTCACCACCCTCATCGCTCAATAACAACTGCTGGCAATAAGCAGCGATATCTTGAATAATGCGCTCTAATCGATAATATGCCAGGGCCATCCGATCAATATTCGACTGGCCATAACCTTGATAAAACAGCGCTTCTTCTCGTGGGCTGTTCCAAACGTTACAACCGCCGATAAGCATGAGATCACGCTCTTTTGGGGCGAAGATAGGATTGTCCCAATCCACGATGTAAAGCGCATCGTTTGCGCCAAGCAGGAGGTTGCCAGCGTGAATGTCGGAATGACATAAAACCATTTCCAGGGATCGAGCTTGAAGTACCAAACCAAGTGTTTCAGCATGTGTTACGAGTTGGTTGATCTCACCCCGCCTGGCCCTCATAAACGATGCTAATTTTACAGCGGTCGGGTCATCAAAAGCAGTTTCCTCAATCTGCGCCTGGAATGTCTTGACCATTTCCCGCCACTGCTGGGAATAGGTCTCGCGCGGGATGAGCCTGGTGAGTGCTGGCGGCACTTGAGCTGTATGAATGCGTTTGAGCGCTGCGCCAAAATCCAGCCATTGGCGATTTGACAACGCCACCTCGTAACCATTTTTTCCCTCAATGAATGGGTAAAGGATCATCCTGTAGGCATCCAGGCTGGCCCAGCACTGCTTGGCGCGGGTCTCCAGTGGGGCGATGATCGACTGGAGACCCTGATCTTTTAGGAACAGGGGAACAGCCACGGTAATTTCGTCAAAGTCGCCTTTTCTCAACTTCAGAAAATATGCTGTCCCATCCTCTGCGACCGCGCGGTAAACGGCTGTATTAAAATCGGCTCCAAGAGGGAGAAAAGTTAGATGGTTGACAAGCAGCCCAAAGCTGTCCTGCAGGCGAGAAATGATGCGTTGGTCTTGCAGATCAGGTTTTTTGAGCATGGGTAAGTAGACATCCTGCGACTTCTACCGCTTAATCCGGGAGACCCTAAAAATTTAGACTGGACTCAGGCGAAAGACGGCGCAGCCATGCGGGGCAACCTCGGTTGTCACGTGTTTAGATGTGTTTTCCAGATCCACGTGAGCCCATAAATCCCTGACCCGGTACGTTCCGTTGATCTCAAGGTCTGACCAATCCAGGACAATGGTGCGTGAGTCTTCGCAGCGGTTCAATAGAGCGACACCCAGGTCGCCACCGGCGAGGTTTTTTTTGTAAGCTTCAGTCCTTCCGGTCCGTACGCGAAAACCTTGCTTGCCGGCTGAGTCTTGATTGAGAGCGATAATTTCTTTGTGGGTTAATATCTCTTTCGTGCCATCATCCATGTTGCGGATATCGCAGCCAATAAATAACGGTGATGCAAGCATGCACCACATACTGAAGTGAGTGCGGTATTCTGGTTCCGTGCAGCCTTTAACACCGGGTGTATTTCCATGACCATGAATGCCCACTTCAAGCATATCTAGATCATTCCAACCACCTGGACCGGCATATGCTTCCAATCCTCGGGCCATATCAATGATGGACAAAATACCATTCTGCCATTCTTTCTCCCCATCCGTCCAACCGTCCCAAATGTCGCCCGTTGCTCTCCACATATGCCCACCCACCTGGCGTCCCCACAGCCAGGGACGACGTGTACCCCATTCACACAGGTTGAAAAGAATTGGCCTGCCTCTTGCTCCACCGGCTGCCTTCAAGGCATCTCCCATCGTGCGGAACAGCTTTTCAGCCGTCCCGCGGTCTTCAGGGGCATAACAATAGTCATATTTCAAGAAGTCCACCCCCCAACTGGCAAAGGTTTGCGCATCCAGCTCTTCAAAACCCATACTGCCAGGTTGGCCACCACAGGTTTTAGTCCCCGCATCGGAATAAATGCCAAATTTTAATCCTAACGAATGGATATAATTTGCTAGTGAAAGCATGCCTGACGGAAACTTTTCTGGATCAGGATAGAGGCGCCCTTGTTCGTCACGGCCTCCGTGCCAGTGGTCGTCAATAACCACATGGGTATAACCAGCCGCTTTTAATCCCGTGTTGACCATGGCATCCGCGGTTTCTTTGATTAATGTTTCGTGAATATTGCCAGCAAAGGTATTCCAACTGTTCCAGCCCATGGGTGGGGTCAATGCGAGTTGATCATTCATATTGGTGTCCTTAAGGTTATTAACCGATTTCTTTTTTCGTGATCATCGTTTTAGGATCAAAATATTGCAGGTAAAAAGCCTGGCGGCTTAAGCCGGATTCATCTCGCTTTTTATAAATTTCTTCCCGATCCTCGGATAGTAGAAAAGGCCATTCCATGTGGGAGGTGACCACGTCGCTTCCACCTACGCCGTTAATAGCGTCCATGATAGCCCACCGATCATTCAGAAAGATTGGCTCAGGTAAATGAGCAAAATCAAAAAAGTTCAAATCGATCACTTCCCCTGGATCAGGTGTTAAATCACCACCGGTTGGGTAAGCTGTAAACGCAGCCGCATAAAGCCCTCTACCCGGTTGAACGATGGAATATATCCCCACCAATTTATCGAGACAGACATGCAAACCGGTTTCTTCGAAAACCTCGCGCACAGCGGTGGTTGCGAGTGGCTCACCATCCTCTGCGGAACCGCCGGGTAAGCACCAAACCTCGAAATCTTCTCGTTTGGTTAACAAAATCTGGCCTTCTTTGATCACAGCGACGATTGCGCCTATTGAATTCATAAGGTTAGATCCCGTTTGGTTTGACACGCACATAACGGAAGTTGCAGACCGGATCACCTCGACCATGCGTCATACTGCGTTCAAAGCCTACATTTTGAGCGGCTTTCCACAACATTGCGAACCGGTCAGGGAGGTATTTTAACCACATCAGTTGTTTCCGTTCATTTGAAAGGGCCATTTTCGCCGCGAAAAGTTCATCGAGGTAGGTTAAGGCTGCTGTTTGGTCACCGAGGTCGTCTTTTAAAACCTGGTAAAGGGCGATACCCGGCAGGATATTATCCTCGAGGTGTTTGCGCAATGCGGGTTGAATGAAATACGGTCGCTGAGGGTAGAGCAAGTTATATTTCTCGCCCATTTTCCCAGCACGGTATTAAATGGGTTGATATAGTCTGGTTAGTGTTTGACCTGTTCTGGTCCTTCCCTTGCACCATAATTAATTCGTTACTGCTCAAGCACACGTGAATAAGACCCGAATTTGAGGTATTTGCGGGTGCGAAGCACCCGCAAATACCTCAAATTCGGGAACTCTCTTCTCACAGCTGAGTATCTACATTAATTCTATCTTTCCCATTTTCCTCTGGTCAACGAATTGCATGAGTGGCACACCGAATCCGCAAGATGTTTGCACCATGGTGATTTTTGCGACGATAATCTGGCGTATCCCCGGATAGTCAGGATACAAAGGTTTCAGGTCAGTCCAATCGGGCGCATTGGGCAAGATTGGACTACCGTAACCATATAACCTGAGAATTAAAGGATCGCCTACAAAAGAACAAAACATAAATGTGATCCGACCATTTTCTCGTAAATGAGTCGCCGTCTCATTTCCACTTCCTTCGAGGTCCATATAAGCGACCTGGAGAGGTCCAAGGATGCGGAATGTATCCAGACCTTTGGGGGATAGATTAATGAAGGATTGTGTATTCGTTGGGGCAGACGCCACGAAAAAAACTGGTTGAGCCTTAATAAACTGTTGTAATTCAGGGGTGATTGAATAAGAAATCGTGCCCATTTCATTTTTCCTTTGAATAGTGAATATAAACTTATTCAGTTATGCCCGGTGCGCATGATTTGTGCCATCACTTAACAAATCATAGCATAGTTTACAGTGTCCGGTCTTTCATATTTGAAGTATTTCCTGGTTTTCAAATGGCATGCAACCTCAACCGTAAGGTGACAGAGGTGAGTGAAATTGTAACTACTCAGACTTGTGTGAAAAGGACCCGAATTTGAGGTGTGCCTGAGCAGTAACTAATACCTGGATGATGTTTGGACATTAAATGTAATAATCGCGGGAATTATAGTCCCGTTCATCATTCCGTGATGTACAATTCTATCGGTTTCTCAAGATTTCCCGTGGAATTTACCACGGAAATGTATAGAAAGTTTGCACCCTGAGGCGAAAGCCGTTAAAATAGACACACCCCAAATCACATAAAAGGAGAACTACGTATGATGACATTAAAAAGCGCGACCATCACATTAGCTCAGTTGGCTAAAACGATCGATCACTCTCTATTAAAACCTGAGTTAACCCATAACGATGTGATATCCGGATGTGAGCTGGCAAAACGATATCATGTTGCATCTGTGTGCGTAAAACCGTGTCATGTCCTGTTGGCGGCTGAGCTATTACGGGGAAGTGATGTCCTGGTTGGGACAGTCATTGGGTTCCCGCATGGCAATTCCACGACGACGGTCAAAGTCGCGGAAGCGCGCCAGGCACTTCAGGATGGCGCCACTGAACTTGATATGGTCATCAATATTGGCGAGATGCGATCGGGCCATTATACTTACGTACAGGATGAAATTAAGGCGCTCTGTGATCTTGCTCATCAAGCAGGTGCGATTGTTAAAGTGATTTTTGAGAATGCCTATCTAACCGAAGATGAAAAAATTAAAGCATGCCATTTGAGCGAGGAAGCTGGAGCTGATTTTGTGAAAACTTCCACCGGTTTTGCCCCCACGGGCGCGACCATTGACGACATTAAATTAATGCGCAAAAATGTTAGTTCGCGAGTGCAGGTTAAAGCGGCGCATGGTATTCGCACGCTGGAAGCGGCTTTGCAAATGATCGATGCAGGGGTTACCCGCATCGGGGCGACTGCCACGGCAGTTATTTTAGATGATTTCGCTAAAAAATAAGTTACTACACAGGCCCCTGTGAAAAAGATCCGAATTCGAGTTGTTTGCGGATGCTTTGCACCCGCAAACAACTCGAATTCGGCAACTTTCTTCGCATGGCTGTGCAGTTACAAAAAAAAATATTCGTAGCTAATTTAGGAGGCTAAGATGGTTGATATCAATGTTGGAATTGTTGGAACAGGTTTCATTGGCCCAGCTCATTTGGAAGGTCTGCGCCGAAATCATATTAAAGTTACCGGCCTGGCAGAAGCCACCCCGGAACTGGCTTTATCAAAGTCAAAAGAACTAGGAATAGAAACAGCATATCCGTCCTTTGAAGCGATGTTAGCTGACCCTGCCATCACAGTTGTTCACCTGGCGACGCCAAATTACCTGCATTTTCCCCAGGCCAAAGCCGCTCTGCTGGCAGGAAAACATGTGATTTGTGAAAAACCCTTGGCCATGTCAACGGTTGAATCATCCGAGCTGGTAAAACTGGCGGCGGAAAAGCACCTGGTGAATGCATTAAATTTCAATTTACGTTTTTACCCGATGGCGCAGCACGTCCGGTCTATGATTAATTCAGGTGAATTGGGAGATATCTTTATCATCCAGGGCTCTTATCTCCAGGATTGGTTATACCTGCCGACAGATTGGAACTGGCGCCTGGAACCCGGGTTGGGTGGGACGCTGCGCGCTGTAGCGGATATTGGTTCCCATTGGCTGGATTTAACCACCTTTGTGTCCGGGTTAGCTATCGATTCGGTCATGGGTGATTTTAAGACATTTCATCCCATTCGCAAAAAACCTTCGAAGCCGCTAGAAACCTATACTGGAAAGCTGCTCACCCCAGAAGATTACGTCGATCAACCGATAACAACCGAAGATTATGCTTCCATTCTGATCCGTTATAAAAATGGTTCGCGGGGTATTTTGACTGTTTCACAGGTGAGCGCGGGGCGTAAAAACCGCCTCACCTTCGAAATCGATGCTTCGAAAGCATCGGTAGCCTTTGATTCTGAACGGAATAGCGAATTATGGATTGGGCATCGTGACAGGCCGAATGAATTGCTGTTAAAAGACCCTGCTTTAGTTTCGCCTGAAGCACGTTCGGTGATTTCTTATCCAGGCGGGCATAATGAAGGTTATCCGGATACCTTTAAACAATTTTTCAAAAAAGTATATGCCTATATCCAGATCGGGGATATGTCAGTCAAACCGGATTTTCCGACCTTTGCCGACGGGCATTACGAGCTTCTATTATGTGAAGCCATCGAAAAAAGCGCCAGGGAAGAACATTGGGTAAAGGTTGGTTGATGAAGGGCTGATGAGAATGGATTATATTGTCGGTGTAGATTTTGGCGGGACTAACTTAAAAGCGGGTCTGGTTAATTGTTTGACCGGAGAAGTTACTTCAATCCATTCAATTCCTACCTTTTCGCAGGATAGTCCTGATGGCGTTATGGACAGGATGGCCGGATTAGTGGAGGAGGTGTTGTCAGGTTTTGAAGCGGGAAGGTCGTCAATCGGAGGAATTGGCATCGGTGTTCCCGGAAAAATTAATATGGAGAAGGGAAGTACTGAATTTCTGCCGAATATGCCTGGAAATTGGCCGGGAGTCCCCTTGGCTTCCCATATTAACCATCTAACCGGGTATCCGGTGAGGCTCTTAAACGACGTCCGAGCGATCACTTTTGGTGAATGGAAGTTTGGCGCCGGGCAAGGGGCTGACTCCATCGCCTGTTTCGCCATTGGTACCGGGATTGGGGGAGGCCTGGTGGTTAATAATCAGCTTGTCCTTGGGGTAGATGGGTCCGCGGGTGAGCTTGGTCATATCACGATCGATTTTAATGGACCGGTGTGTGGCTGTGGGAACCACGGTTGTGTTGAGGCTTATGCATCCGGACCGGCTATCACTGCTGCTGGGATAAAAGCCGTGACTCAGGGCAGGACCACCGCGATTGGCCACTTGGTGGATTATGATTTGAATAAAATAACGCCAGAATTAATCTGCCAGGCTGCCTTGGGGGGCGATCAAATCGCTCAGGAGATATATCAGCAGGCAGGTTTTTATTTGGGTATCGCTGTTGCCAATATTCTCGTTTCCACCGGCCCGCGCCGGATTGTGATTGGGGGCGGTGTGGCTCAAGCCGGAGAACTGCTGCTTGCGCCGATCCGTGAGACGATTTGCAGTCGGGTTAAGATGATGCCGGTTGACCAGGTAGAAATAATGCCCGCGAAATTGGGCACAAATGCAGGCATTATTGGCGTAGCGGTTTGGACTCGCCAACAACTTATGAGTTGAATGACCATTATCATCCGGATATAAATTGATTCACCGAAATATAAGTGTTTGCGGGTGCTTCGCACCCGCAAACACTTATATTTCGAGTCTTATTCATTTTATGGTGGCAAGGATCCCATCGATTAATTGTTGCTTTTCTTGCGCGCTGAGAATGGCTTCAGGATGAATGATGATATATTGGAATGGGGGCATTTCACCGTTGCTAATTTTTTCGGCGATGCGGTTGGCTGTGTTTGATGTGTTTGAGGAAGCCTGCCAGGTGGAGAAATTGAGACGGCGGCGTCCCCGATCAACATCCAGTTGGATAAGCCAGGATAATGGTGCAATATTACTGGTCCAAGGCCAAATTGTCTCATTGCTATGGCAATCCATGCAGGCACGCCTGGCTAAGGTCTTGGTTGACTGGTTGTTCCAGTTGGGTTCTTGGGTGACCGGGGGATTGTTATGATTATGTCCATAAGGGATCAATTGGATCAGCAAGACCCCGGCGACAACCATTAATACCGCAGTCATTAAAATACCGATTATTTTCAATGGTTTATTCATTAATACCTCAGAGAATTAGGGGTAAATCAGGGCAAGTATACCTCTATTGTTGTTTTTTGTTAAATAATTCACTAAAGCCTCCTGTTATCTTATAACTTACTCAGTCTCAAGGGAATTGCTCGAAATGAGGTGTTTGCGGGCGCTTCTCACCAGCTAATACCTCATTTCGGGGACTCTCATCTCATAATTGAGTAGCTGCGTGTTTATATACTATAATTCGACGGGTAGACTTTTTATCAAGATGCTTTTAGATGCTCAGGAAGAAAAACAATGGAGAATTTGGAATTCCCGAAGAAACCGATCGCATTAATTGTTTCAAATGGATTTAGGAACCCTGATTTTTATTCTCGCTATTTATTAAATAAATTGTTATTTAAGCAAAAACAATACCGTTTCAGTGGCGTTCCAACGGTAGAAAAATTTCCAGATTTATTGATGGATAAAATTGCGGTGATCATCCTGTTCTTCCATTCTGAAAACATTTCACCAGATGCAATAAACTGCCTTGAGCAATATGTCCAGGAGGGTGGTGGTTTGATCGCATTTCTTCCTGCTCTAATTTCTTTCAATACTTCTTCAGTTTATTCCGAAATAATGGGCGCCAGAGGAATGATCTCAGAAAAAGTCGAATTGTTAACGATCTGTCCGTTTCAAAATATGAATCCTATTTATGATCCTCGCCCTGATTTTATAATCCGTGATAAAAAACCAGTTTTTATAATGAATCCTACCAATGAGGTTCACTTTTCTATTAAAACAGGTGATAGCTATCTGCCCTATATTTGGACCCGAACTAATGGTCAAGGCCGAGTTTGTGGGATTGCCGCGGGTGGCTCAGCGACCAGTTTTCAGAACTCTTCCTTACAAGGCCTGATCAGCCAGAGCCTGAACTGGTGTTCAAAAAAAGTTACTGCTCAAGTCCTTGTGAAATAGACCCAATTTGATGTATTTGTGGGCGCGAAGTGCCCGCAAATACATCAAATTCGGTAACTTTCACCTTATGGCTGAGCAATTATCAAAAAAATAGGCATGGTTTAAAATTTAAATTCTGGTCATGTTTACAAAAATATTGATTAAACCTAACGAGTCTTTTTCGCGTGGTCTGCTATTAATATTTAGTGTCTTTTGTGGCTCTACGGCCGTCATCATGATTAAGGCCAGTGATGAACAGCCCTTATTGGTGGCGTCATATCGACTCCTGGTAGCCGCGCTTGCGTTATCCCCATTTTTTTTCCGAGATTTAAAGGTTTCTCCTTTCACTTACGGATGGAAACAAGTGAGGTGGTCCGCGGTTCCCGCAGTCGCGTTGGCCGTTCATTTCATGAGCTGGGTCATTGGCGCACGCATGACCCAGGTGGCTAACGCGAGTTTGATCGCAAATTTAACCCCGGTCGCGATGCCATTTTTTGTATGGTTGTTTTTTAAGGAGAGAATAACCTTTACGGAGATATTTGGAACCCTCTTTACCCTGGCTGGCCTTTTAATATTAAGCGGGTCGAATTTGAATGTTTCAAAAACAAATTTTATGGGGGATATCATTTGTTTTGGCTCGATGCTCGCTTTCGCCTGTTACCTGGCTCTTGGGAGAAAAAATGGATCGCGCATCAGTTTATGGCTTTACATGGTGCCTTTATACACAATTGCTGGTTTAATATGCTTGATTTGCGCACTCCCATTTATCAATCCCATTAAATCCTACACGCTCGCCAACGTCCTTTATATGGTTGGGCTGGGCTTAATCCCCACTGTTTTAGGACATACTATATTAAATTACTCGTTAAAATATTTCCGGGGTCAGGTGGTCAGTGTCACCAATCTGGTTCAACCCCTTTTCGCTGGTTTCTTGGGCTTTATAATTTTTCACGAAGCCCCTCGGCCAGTATTTTATATGGCGGCTGGGTTAATCGTCACCGGTGTATTAATTGTTTTATTCGCGGCAAGATCGACGCCTCGTAGAATTGGGGAGGTGGTTGACCTGACCACCCCGCAACAGAATTCATCGATTAATCCGAAGGGATAAAATCAATTGGCCGGTCTCATTACTGTGCCGTATATTTCTACCGCGGTTGAATTGTAACTTCTCAACAATTAGGGGGAACCGGGGTGTTTTGCGTAGTCAACCCACCCAATACACCCCGCACCCTTCTTTATTGAGAAGTTACTCCGTTGATTTGGTTAATTGAATGCAATCGGCAGGTAAGTTGGGTTTGATATATCAATTTGTACAGATGAAGATTGTAATTTTCCCTGGCTGTTGATGGCATATAAGCTTAAGGTATGTAGGCCAGGTGGCAGGCTGATGGTTAAATATTGGCCGGCGCCAAGGAATGTGTTTCCTTCAGTCCAAACCAAGCCATTTGAAAGATTGCCATCCTGGACGTCATATATCTCCCCCGAAAGTTGTATGGGTGTACCCGGGGGTATAAATTGGCCGTCTTGAGGTGTATCGATCACGACCTGGGGTGGTTTTATATCCAGG
>Ga0066793_10000854_pt1 | contig 12875 bp, 10 predicted proteins | sample PersoiDNA2013189_FD_83876 | JGI IMG/M metagenome (GOLD analysis project Ga0066793, IMG submission 83876) | Permafrost soil microbial communities from the Arctic, to analyse light accelerated degradation of dissolved organic matter (DOM) -... | ecosystem: Environmental > Terrestrial > Soil >...
CAGGGTTTTTGCGATAGAAAGGCAAGATAGAAGCTTCAATGTTTTGTAAGACATCCAGGTATCTATCTTCAAAGTCTGGAAAGGACGTCGGTTTATCATTCATACGATCTTTATTTTAATGCAAAATGGCTCTCAATAAAACATTTTTATCTGGCTTTTCACGTGGTCATCTTATCCATTTATTAAATGGGGTTCTTTTGGATTTGCCGTGTGCATAAGCCGCATTTGAGGATATACCACGGCAATTTCCATTGAGCTATTAAATGTTATCCAGCTTAAAATCGTCTATAATAGAAAAGTAAAAGGACCATAAAACCAATGAAATGGGGAATGGTGGAATGAGCCGCCCCGAGGGAAGGTGAATTATGCAAGAGCGACGTAAGGTAAAACGGCGTTATCTTTTATTCTACTCTCGGGTGTTTAATGCTTTGACGCTGGACCTGATTGGCCATCTGGTCGATATTACTTCCGGGGGAGCCATGTTGATCAGTGAAGAGCCCATTAATCTGAATACAATTTATGAACTACGCTTGGAATTAACCAAAGAAGTGTCGGATAAACCATACCTGGATTTTTCCGTTAAAAGCATGTGGGGTAGGCCTGATATCGATCCGCATTATTATGATACTGGTTTTCAATTTATTAATACCTCCCTGGCAGATGATCAGACGATTCAAAAAATCATCGAAGTATATGGGTTTCGAGATAATTAGAAATTTATTTTGTAACTGTTCAGACCCGCGTGAAAAGACCGGAATTTTGAGTGTTTGCGGGTACTCCGCACCCGCAAACACTCAAAATTCGGCAACTTTCTTACCATGTCTGAGTAGTTACTTTATTTTTTATCTATGAAACCTGTCGTATTATTTCCATATCACGATCCTGAAGAAGTTTGCCAGCCTCATCTAGAACGCATTATACCGGAATTAAAAAACCTGTTTGCGGGGGCTTTTTTAGGGGTTGATCTACCGACTTACAAAAAACAGGCCGATTTCATCGATAACCTTTCTAAAGACCCTTTTTTCCGTATATGTTTTTCTCAACCTGGATCGACTTTTGGCGATCATTGCCTGGTAGCCTGCGAAAGAGCTGTGATGGACTGTGCACAAGACCAGGTGCTTCACTTTTGCTTCATCGATCGTCTGGCTTATGCCCTGCAATGTGAATACCGGAAAGAATTCATCGCTGACATTCAAAAGACTGCCGCGGAAAACTCACCGCTTTTATTCCAACGTTCTTATGAAGCCTGGCAGACTCACCCGTCCAATTACCAGGCAATCGAACGCATGGCTATTTTATCCAGCGACTTGCTGCTAAAGCGGGCGCTCGATCTCACCTGGTGTCATTTGGCATTAACCATTAGACAATTAGAGTCGATCGTTCCATTACTTAAGAGGCGTGATCTGGTGATGTTGGGTGAAATGGTTTTATTGCTACTCGATTTATTATCGACCAAGGAGGTTGATTGGCTGGCCTGGGAGGACCCTTTTATTTTAGGGCGCGATCCGCAAGAACTTAAAGTTGAACGTGAAAACAGTATCGGTGAAACACGCAAACGCCTGGCTTATGTCATCCCGACCCTGGCTTTGCTTTATGAAAAAAATGGTGATACTGATCAACCGCCTGTGATAAAGATCTGAAATTGAGGTATTTGCCGGTGCTTCCCACCGGCAAATACCTCAATTTCAGAAACTTTCTTTACATGTTGAACAGTTATTTAGGAGCTGTTGATGAGAGTGGTAAAATTACGTAATCACTGGCGCCAGGGGCGAAGTGGTTTGGAGGAGCTTCTGGCGAAATATCAAGATGAGCACCTGTTAAATGTTTGAGCCTGGCTAATAAGAAAACAGGTCAAATTCATTGCGGTCTTTAAGCCCATAAACTTTCAGTTGGGCGACTCGGCCTTCCGGGTAAGCGGTTAATATATAATCGCGAATATCCTCAAGATGGTTATATACCAGATCTTCGTTGATCCCTGGGGGAGCATAAACTGTGTACAAAGCGCCATGTGTATTTGTGGTAATCCGAGTGCGTTGGTCAGGACCGTAAATAATACTGGATATGACTCCAGCTTCATCTGCGATCATCATATCTCCCTCTTTTAAAGTTTGAGAACCGCCATTCAACAACACGTAACTTTCCTTACCTGTGGCTACATTCAATTGTAAGCTGCCTTTCAGGGCATCCAAATCATGACCGGCAGTTAAGAGCTGGTTCTTTAATTCTGCCATAAACATGGCTTCAATCAACGGGGCTACACGGGGAATCGTCTTCCCTTTTAAAGCCACCGACTCGAGTTGTAGATAAACATGGTAAGTTTTCTTAAACTTCTTGAAATAGGCTTGGTAAGCCTGAAAAGTGGGTAAAGCAGCCAGGGCGATCCGGTCAAATGTGAAAAAGCGTGCTCGGATGTCCTTTTCAAACTGGACCCTTTTCAAATCAAATGCAGATGAATAAGAAGTATTGGGTATATTGGTTACGGCCAGAATTCCCGCGGAAGCGCCTGGATATGTTGTCATCCAGGTTTTAGTGAGGATTAAAGAATAAGGGTTGGTTGTATTGCTGGGCATGTAAAAGTCTCCCTCGATATGTTAATATTCCCCTGATGGACAAATAACCCAGGTTCATATCGACCTTATTATTTTGTGCCAAACAGATAAATTTGTCAATGCGTATAGTGTATTTGCACACTTTTTGATATTCAGTAGCCTATTTTTGTAAAGTAACTGTTCAGCCCATGAGAAAAAGACCCGAATTTTGAGTGTTTGCGGGTGCTCCGCACCCGCAAACACTCAAAATTCGGCAACTTTCTTGGCATGGCTGAGCAGTTACTTTGTTTTTATTATTTTGTACCGTTTGATCCGCGCCAAATGATGCCTAGATTAAAAAACTCAAAGGATTTCCGTATAGGAATCGTAGGTTTGGTATCATGTAAAAATAATCTGGTTCTGTTATGATAGGATTATCCAAATAAGAAATTCAAATGAGAGTCAGTGCTGCGCGCCTGGCTCTCGACCATTAAATACCCATGATCGATTAAGAGGAAGAGAGTCCCCAAATTCGGGCAATATTCACGATTGCCTCAGCAGTTACGTTTTTTTCTACAACCAGGGCGGCGGAGAACCCATGGGGCGCCTGTACTGGGATGAACCGCCATTGGGGATCGGGCGTCAATACGTTTCCAGAATTCGGGCTGTTTGTTTCAATTTTAATCTCAGCATTATGTTTGTAAACAGCAATGTCAAAAGAATTAAAGGGTAATGAAAAACCATCTCCCCGGGCTTTGATGTAAGCTTCTTTTGATGTCCAGATATTAAGAAAAGCAGTTATCTTTTCTTTTTCAGGTAGTGAACCCAATGCTGCACATTCCCTCGGAGAAAAATAATGGCTGGCAATGGTGGCTATTTCTGGTATAGCATGGATGTATTCAAGATCGATCCCAATATGACCATGCTGGGTAATTGCCAATAGGGCGATACCATTGGAGTGGGTTAGGTTAAAGGAAGGTGGGGAACCATTCCCATTTCCACTGGAGGAGGTTTCAAGGTAAGGCTTGCCATTGGCGCCATATCGAAAAACCAGATTCCCGGGTGTCCCTTTCAAGTAAACGCTCAATATTAATCTAAGCCATCCGCGCCCAACCGTGAAACGCTGCCCCGCCTTTTCACTCAGGTAGCGGGCCGCTCTACTTAATTCATCCGGGCTTAATAAACTGGCCAGATAGTCGGCCTTATCAGGTGGTTGGTCAAGGGTAAACATCCAAACGTGGATTTCATGAGGGTTTAAAACCAGTTTATCGGGCCTTTGCCCGGTGAGGCTGACCGCTTGGGTAGTTTCCAGGAGATATTGGTGAACAACCGCCTGGGATAAGAGCGTCTGCGCAAAATCAAACTGATTCTCACTCAATTTTGGAGCCTTAACCCTGGTAAATAGATTTTCCATAAGGTTTGGATCAACCCTTTTGAATTTAAACCTGGAGTTGTTCGGTTATCGGTGCAAGAGGTCGATAAGCAGACAAGCCGGCAGAGGGTTGTATCCCCTGCATTTTCATGACTTGTAACCGGAATAAATAGGCACAACCGGTCAAGATGTGCAATGCCACATCCACCACCTTGCGGTTGGCAGGATCGGCCAGATAAGTTCCGCGGGACCAATCATTGAATGGACCGATGGATGGGCCGCACCAGATCTGGTAATCCATTTCCCGTCCTTTTTCTCCGGAATTTGACCAGAGGGAAGACAAGCCAAGGTACCACCGGAAGATTAATGCCATTTTACGCTTGGGGTTCTGGTTGGCACGGATGATTTGATCTGGGTCGCGTTCAGTAAAGAATTTTTCGGTTTCCTGCCAGATCGATACCAGATCTCGTTTGAAGACTTGTTTTTCTAGTTTCTCGCGTTCTTCACCGGGTATTTCGTCGATTGAGCTGTACCGAGTATACAGGTCGTATAACTTCATCGCGCGCATCGGGAATAATGTGCCACTCTTCAACACCTGAACTTTGACGCCCAATTCAAACATGTCAGCCGACGGCGCCATAATCACGTCAGTCATGCTGGCTTGCGCTAACAATTTTCTGGTGTGTTCCGATGTTCCTGCTTCGACACAGGCCTGGTTTACCGTGCCGGTCACGATGTAAGCTGCCCCCATCATAAAGGCAGCCAGGGCGGCGGCAGGCGTGCTGATCCCACCTGCCGCGCCGACTCGGATTGTCTGGCGGTAACCATATTTGGCTTGAAGTTCATCTCGTAAGGCCAGCATGGTTGGCATCAGGCATACCAGGGGCCGGTTATCCGTGTGCCCGCCAGAATCGGCTTCTACTGTGATATCGTCCGCCATAGGTACGCACTTTGCCAGTTCGGCCTGCTGGGATGTAATCCGTTTTTCTTCAAGCAGCCGGTTGAGGATGGCCTCAGGTGCAGGTGACATAAATTTAGTTGCGATCTCTTTCCGGGACAATTTGGCAATAACGCGATTTTTAATGATCACGGTACCATCTGGAGCCAGGCTCAAACCCGCGGCCCGGTAATAAACGATGGATGGGGAAAGGTCGAGATAGGCCGAAGCCTCTGCAATGGTCACGTTATACTTCAGCAACAAATCCACAGCGCCACGTTCCAGGGCTTCTTCATTTGGGTTATAGATGAGATTAACCGCATACGGTCCATCAGGTAAGGCCGATTGGATGGTCTGGATGAACCTTTCAAGTCTGGCGGGTACAATGCCAGCGGAGCCAAATGAGCCGAGTAATCCTGCTTTTCCAAGGGCGATCACCAATTCTACGGAAGCTATCCCGTGAGCCATGGCCCCAGTCATATAGGCGGCGTGGGTGCCATAAGTGGTTTTAAAACGAGCATCACCGAGGTTTTGGATCTTCAGAGGTAGAATATTGGCAAGAACCTCAAAGTGTGCGGCTGAGCGCTCAATCTTGTCTCCATGATCTGTAGAATTGGAATAAACGATCCCACCTGTATTGGTCGTTCCAATCCGGTCCCCCTGGCGCAAGACAAAAACAGGCGCCTCGATATTAAGCAGTTTTTGGTAGATTCCGTTTTCGTCGAAAGCCATCGTCGTTAGATCACCCGACCAGATTTGGTCCTGGCGAGGAAGGTCTGCCGATAATGCGTTGTCTGATACCTGGGTTTGAATCATATCTATGCTGGCTCCTAAATGTGATTAAGGGTTGGTTATATTAAACCGATTCGGTCAGTTTTATACCCGCGTTATTTATTTCATAAATTCGCACCTGGTCGGCCCATAAGCTGGCATCACCCAGGATGATGACCTGACCAGGTAAGATTTGGACGGGTTTGAGATCAACTTTAATCGACATCTGCCTGGTATTTTGGGTAATTTGCCCTCTATATTTCCAGGCTACCGGGCTGCCAGGGATCAGGCAAAATCGGGGAGATATGAAATGTTGAGCTGGGATGGTGTCCAGAGCAAAAGCCTGTAGCATTTGAAAGATTGCTTCAACTCCGAGGGAACCGGGCATGACCGGATCCTGGTAAAAGTGGCAGGCATAAAACCAATCGCTTGGGTTGATGGCCGTGTTCATGGTGATTTCCTTGTTTGTCTCTCCCAATATTTTAGCTCCAATGGGAGTACCATGCAACAAGTCGAGATGACCGGTTGGCAATTGGTAGTGGGGTTTCACTGGGTCGGTTTTGGGATAATGGAGGATTGGGTCACCAGGAAGGACGGCTGGAGCTGGATTGGGTTTTCCATTATCCATGCCTATCTGGTTTTGCATAGCGCTGGCCTGAAAATAGCCAAAGACGGATTGTCCCTGAAAAAATAGTTTCCCTTCGATGGACAGAGTGAATTTGAATTTTTGGATGATCGTTCCTCCACCCACCGTGGTGGATAACAGATGGGCTTTGGCGGTAATCTGTTTGCCTCTTACATCCGGTTCCCATAGCAAGGTGGCCTGGCCATCCAGATTACGGAAATAGAGGTCCTGGTCGGGTTGGAGAAATGAGGTCCCTAACCAGGCGCTTAAAAAGCCGCAAGGTTGTAATGAAAGTTCTTGGAGAATCGAAAAAGGCAAGGTGGGATAATTATTTTGGGTCAGGAACCAGGCATCTAATGGGACATCATACTCGGTGGTTATGCTGGTTGTGCGATCAAAATGACCAGGAATTCCACCCAGATGGGTGACCCGGCTGAACAATAACAAATCACCATTCGGTATGCGGGGAGAGCGCCGTTGATCAAAAATTGCGTAATCTGGTCCGAAAACTTTAGCCAGAGATCCGGTAGCAAATTCTTTGAGATCGGCAAGGTTAAAAAGAGATTTTTCTTTTTTTACCGGATAGACCTTACCTTCGGGCATATAACTCATTAGCTGGTGGGATACTACCGCTGTGATAACTTCTAAAGAAGCTGCTCTATTTTTCAAGAAAACGGTATGGGTTTGCGTGGTTCGTTGTGATTGTTCCGATAATCGATCGGACAGTTGGTCTATCAGGCTGGTTCTATTTTCCATCATCTTTCCTTGTTTATAACCAGGATTGCCAATCTTCCTCAGCAGTTGGGGCAACCGGGATAAAATTATCTTGCCGATACAAAGGACTGAGATCGACCTTAACCTGATGGCTGATCAGACGGGATAATAATCTCAGGATCGAAGTTTGATCATCCGCGCCGCGCCGGTTGACTGACAATGCGGCATGGGGCTGGTCTTTTAGCGTCTCATCGATCCAGCGGGTACAGTTACTACCTGCGCCAACCTCAATGAAGATCTTAATGCCACTCAAATATACCTGGTAGATAAGTCTGGGGAAATCCAGAGGGTTCACCAGGGCTCTGGCAATCCCCTGACCGAGTCCAGTCTCGGTGATCTTAGCCGGTGCATAACCCGATGCGGAATACAATGTGACATCGGGGATAGATTGAACTGGCCAGGTGTGTAAATAAACCAGGCCATCATATTCCGAACGCATCGCGTCGCAATGAAGCGCATAATTGAAAGGGGCCTGGAGTGCACTGCAATGTATTGCTGTGATAACACGCTGGCACGCCGCGGGATCGCCCCCGATGACAACCTGGCGAGGTGTATTGATGTGAGTCATATAGACTCTTTCTTCATGCTCGACCTGTTCCATCACCGCCGCGGGTGTGGCCATTAACACATAATTTGACCATAAATTCGACCGGTATTGGGGTGCTTGTGCCGGCAACCCCCAGGCTTCTCGGACCGCATTTTGTGGGCCTGCCAGGCGATCGACAAATACGGGGGAGGATTCAAGTCGGGTAGAGCATTCATCCGCAGAATTCCACACACCTGTGGCAAATGCCATGCTTAACTCACCCAGGCTGTAACCAAACGCCGCGGTTGGTTGGATGGAAAAGACATCCCGTAATACCGATGTCAACAGAAAAGCCATGCTGGTTCCTGTGATTAACATCGCTATCGCATCCGCCTGCAGGACCGTTTCGATTTTTTTTAGACTTTCGTCATCTAGAGTTGACTGGCTGCGCGGGTAAACCAATTTTTCCCGTAATTTGTTTCCAATATCGCGGGTAATCGTCCCCATGTTTTGATACAGTTGGGGGAATAGTGTGAACAGGTCCTTGCCCATTCCAGGGTATGAATTAAACGCACCTGGATAGACAAATGCCAGTTTCCCTTTTTGTCCTTGTGGATTGGGGGTGAAATAGCTACCGTTTGGAGTTTGCCATTCGGTTTTTTTTTCGATGGCAATTGGAATGCCCTTGATCGCCATATCCACTTCACGCAGCAGCTCCGCTGGATGGTGGGCAACAATCCCAACGGTACAGGTTGCGTCATGTTGCTGGCGATGGTGGTTGTAATATTGATCTGCTAAAGCTGCTACGTCATGACCTTGTTCGGCCAAATTTCTTAATGTAGCTAAATGCTCCAGCAGTTCTCGAGAGTGGTTCGCCGAGACCGGTAATAGATAAAATTCTGTCTGGCGCAAGGCTGGATTGGACGGTTTGATCGGGCGCGCACTGTCTGAAAGGATCAGGTGTGTGCATGCGCGATAAGATTCGATGATGTTCACCGCGGCCATGCGGGGTAGATGATCGTCCGGTTGAAACCAGGGCCTGCTATCGGTAGGCACGTAAAACTGGCTTCGGGCCCATCGATCAGAAAATTTGTGGGAAGGTCTTGGATAGCACACAGGGATAATACGATGGTGCAGACATAAGGCGGTCTTAACGATGGCTGCGATGCCTGAGGCTGTATCTGAGAAATCTATCCGGGTTTGCAGGCTTCCCAGGGCGCTAACCAGGTCATTGCCTTGATATACCTGGCATAATCCGTTTATTTCTTCCCCTTCCATTTTATCCGGACCATACACAAAAGTTTCCAGGTAACCTATTTCCTCGCTGGTAATACCGGCCATGGTTAATGCGGTCAAGGCACTGTGCTTGATGGCTTCGATCATCATGCCTTCAACCATTTTCTCAGGGGAAGGAGCACCATTCCCTGGCTCAACCCCAACCGATTTGATCAACGTATAAATTGTATTTCCATCCTGGTAGGCTTTATTCACCTTTTTGAGAACAATCGCTGACCAACCATTCGCCTTCGATTGGCTTTCAGCTACTAAAACTACAACTTGAACAACGCCGGTTGATAACCATTGGCTGGCCTGGTGAAGCATTGCCTGAATGGGGTTATGGAGGGTAGAAAAATCCATCACCGGGCCAATTTGGCGCCATTTAGAAAAAACATCGCCTGACTGCCCTTTGTTCTCGATTTTGAAAATTAAGAATCCCAGTTTTATATCAGGCGAAACGGATAAGTCCATCCGAGCGTTACTGAGCGCTTTTTCAATAGCAAGATCTAGGAGATGTCGACCATTGGGTTTGAGCAGAGCGGTTTGAGCCGCGGTTTGATTGGTACCAGCCGGTTCACCTGTATAGATGATCTGGAACAACTCATCCAGACCCAAGATACCATTAATACGAACTTCCATCCCCACGATAGCAATGGGTTCAAATAATTTGGGAAAATTAAATTCAGGCATGATTGATTAACGTCAATATAAGTAAGCAAGGGACCGAATTTTAAAATTTTAACTGGGCGTTGCCCCGATGACCCGTTTCAAATGTGGGCTGATCGTACCTTCAAGCGCGGTTATGATCACGTAGACCTCTCCAGTCATGTCGCTCACCGTAATATCCGCGACTACACTGGTTTCACGGTGAGATTTTATTTCCATGCTTACCAGGCAGGTTGTTTCAAATGGGATGGCTTTAAATTGTTCCAATTTAATTAAGCTGGCTGGCAAGCAGGGCGCCTGGTAATAAGTCTGTGCCCATATCAGCAGACACTGTACGATTGTGTCATAAATATAAGGGTTACTGGTTTGGACTGGAAATTGACCGGTCCAGGCTGGATCGAGTTTGGGCAGCACACATTCCATTACCAACTTGCCAGGGCTGATGGCCAATACCTGTTTAACCCCCTGGAAAGTGGCCCCATGAAAGAGGGTTCCGTCTTTATATAATTTTTTCCCGGGGATTGGGTTTGTTGTTATATCGTTCAGGTTGAGATCAATATGCGGAATGGTTGGCGCCTGGCGAAGAAGGGTTAAGGTAAGCTTATAATGGTAGACCCTGCCCCCTCGCGTTTTCTTACTCCAGATCACAGCATCAAAAACAATTTCTCCGGCCTCCGTTTTTTTTTGTTCTGTGAGGTCTAACACATAATTATCGGCTAAAGTCTCGTCAAATACAATACCTTTGAGTACACGAAAGTTATCCAGAGAGTAGAAAATATAGCCCGGATATAATTGTTCACAGGCGTTGGCGATCCAGGTGGCAGCACAGGTTGCCGGAAGAACAGCGTGTTCACCAATAGTGTGGTCGTTCAAGAACGGGTTTGCTTCCAGGCTTAATTGACGTTTAATCTGGTATTTGCGCAAATCATAGTCAGGTTGTACAACCGGGCGTGAAGGGGGATTGCCCACAATTAATTGGATGTGATTAGGTCGGCGGGTGGTTAATTCATTCACAAACATTTCTGTGCCAACATCCGTGGGAATCATTTGGATATTGCGTTCTTCAAAAGCACGCTTTAATTCTGGCGTTACCATTCCCGCTTCCCAAGGTCCCCAATTAAAAGAAACAATGTGACAATCGGGGTTTTTTCGCTTAAGGGAATACGCCGCTTTGTTTAATATTTCGTTGGCAATGGCATAATCTGCCTGGCCGATATTTCCAAAAAAGCCGACTATGGATGAAAATAACACAAGAAATCGGAGTTGGCTGACCGGTACGACTTTGAGCAAATTTTCCAACCCCATGATTTTTGGGTTATAAACTGTCTCAAAATCAGATTCGGATTTGCGTTCAATCAATTTATCTGCCAGGCTGCCTGCCCCGTGAACAATCCCTGAGATTGGGCCAAGCCGGCTGACCGGTCCAGATAACTTTTGCTTCAATGCCGGACCATTGGTGATGTCGACACTGACATATTCGGCAGTGCTACCAAAAGCCTTAACCTGCCGAAGAGTCCCTTTAATTTCTCTTTGTGCCTGAATATCTTTGAATTCCCTTTGTATTTTTTGCGGAGTCGGTTTTTCACCCTTCTGCTTCAAATCAACTATGATGCGTTTTTTTAATTCTGCCTCTTCGTGGCAATCGACGGCATATGCGGGCTCGTAAGGGGTAATTTCTGATCGCCCCAAAAGAATAAAGCGGCAGTGTGTTTTTTCGGCCAACTTAATTACACAACTGGCTGTTATACCGCGTGCTCCACCACTCACCAGGACGACCGATTCAGGTGTGATCAAAGAATGTTTAGCCATGGAATATCCTATTTAGCATTGCCATTAACGATAAACCTGATTGGAAAGGACTAAAGTTGAGCGTCCGTGCGAGTTATAACCCACTTCAGTGATTAATCGATTGGGATCATGGAGTTCTGCCAGGATCACCTGCGCCGAAAAAGTAGCTTCAAGATGGGGATCTAAATCGATAGCCCGGCAAAATACGGGTTCCCATTCTAAATTCAGGGTTTTAACCAGGCCGAATAATCCTCCATTGGTCGGATAATTATTTCCGGTTTGGCCTAATCCGAATTCGCCATCTAAGTGTGTGACCGCGATAAACGCAGTCCTCCCCTCGATGTTCCCCTGGTTTAAATCTTGTTTTAAATGCTTGGCGATCAAGAACACGAGCTTGACAAGCGCTTTTTCAGTGTGCAAAAAAGCCACGCCAGAACCATTGCTCGATGGATGAATTTCATCTGGTGTTGGGGATAGGTGGATAAAGACTCTCACGGGTCCACATGAAGATTGGATCTCTTTCAAGGTCTTCACCAGATCCTCTTCGCTAGAGCTTTCCATGCTGAAACGCTGGACGGAAGATGGTAATTGGCTTTGAATTTGAACTAATTCTTTGGGAAAGTTCAAAATTGCTACCGGCAAGCCCTCTCCGATTAACGCTTCAGCCAGCTCAGTCGTGGTCGAGCTGCCATCGTCTGTGATCAAGCAGGTTGTCCCTGGTTCCAAGGAAAAACTCAATAAGTCGGGAGCAGGCAGTGTTTCAAGGCTTACAAGACCCTGTTGGATCGTTGAAATGGAAGTTGAAGTTTCTTCCAGTAATTTTTCGGATAAAATTTCAAAATTAATTCCGGTTGCATGTTCCAAATTGATGGGACTGTTTACGGGTAGAACTGTTACCTCATGATTGGCTTCTATCTGGGGGTCTTTGATTGGGTCTGAAGTTCCTTTACCCAGATGTTCGGTGATTTGACCCAGTGTGCGCAGCTCCGCCAGGGCTTCCGGGTCGATTTTGGGAAGTTGTGGGAACCGTTCTTGCATGGCGCCAAGGATTTCGACCCGTTTGATCGAATCGATCCCCAGGTCGGCTTCCATGTCCATGCCGGGTTCGAGCATTTCTGCCGGGTAACCAGTCTTCTCACTGACTACCTCCAGGAGTGACCTGGATATTTCAACGATACCGAGAAGGCCGCCATCGGGTTGGGAAGTCACGCTTTCAGGTTCAAGGGGTTGGCTCACGATGGGTCTTACCTCAACCGGGGGAGCAGGCAGTAGGCTTGAGACCCCTTGACCCAGGTGTTCGGTGATTTGACCCAAAGTGCGCAGCTCCGCCAGGGCTTCCGGGTCGATCTTGGGCAGTTGTGGGAACCGTTCCTGCATAGCGCCAAGGATCTCGACCCGTTTGATCGAATCGATACCCAGGTCGGCTTCCATATCCATGCCGGGTTCGAGCATTTCTGCCGGGTAACCAGTTTTTTCACTGACTACCTCCAGGAGTGACCTGGATATTTCATCGATACTGAGAGGGGCGGCCGCGGGTTGGGAAATCACGGTTTCAGAGGCAAGGGGTTGGCTCACCATGGGTCTTGCCTCTACCTGGGGAGCAGGTAGTA
>Ga0066793_10000855_pt1 | contig 12873 bp, 10 predicted proteins | sample PersoiDNA2013189_FD_83876 | JGI IMG/M metagenome (GOLD analysis project Ga0066793, IMG submission 83876) | Permafrost soil microbial communities from the Arctic, to analyse light accelerated degradation of dissolved organic matter (DOM) -... | ecosystem: Environmental > Terrestrial > Soil >...
GGAGACGGCATCTGGGGCCCACCGGCGAATAAGCAGGAGGCGCTCGCGCTCCTGCACCGCGCCCTCGAACTGGGAATCAACCTGCTTGATACCGCCGACTCTTACGGGCCAGAGGTAAGCGAGGAGCTTATCGCCGAGGCGCTCTACCCTTATCCGCAGGGACTGGTTATCGCGACCAAGGGTGGCCTGCTGCGCACAGGGCCGGGACAGTGGCCGGCGGATGGAAGCCCGAAGCACTTGCGCGAGGCATTGGAGGGCAGCCTGCGTCGCCTGCGTCTGGAGCGCATCGACATCTACCAATTCCACCGTCCAGACCCGAAGGTGCCATTTGAAGATTCGGTAGGCGAGATCGCAAAGATGCAGGGTGAGGGCAAGATTCGTCACGTCGGCCTCTCGAACGTCACGCTAGATGAGCTGGCGCGGGCGCAGCAGATCGTTCCCATCGTCACCGTGCAGAACCACTACAACCTCGCGAAGCGGCAGTCCGAGCACATGACGGTCGAGCAATCGGAAGAGATGATCGACACCTGCGCGCGTCAAGGCATCGGCTTCATTCCCTGGTCGCCGCTGTCAGCCGGAGACCTCGGTCGTCCCAGCGATCCTCTCGGTCAGATCGCGAAACGGCACAATGCCGGGCCGAGCCAGGTTGCGCTCGCCTGGCTGCTCCAACGTTCCAGCACCATGTTGCCCATTCCAGGAACTTCCAGCGTCAAGCACCTGGAAGAGAACGTTCAGGGCGCGTCTCTCAAGCTGAGCCAGGAAGAGTTCGACGAGATTAATCGCAGCAGTAAATAGCTTTGTTCGCAACATATATACTCGCTCACTACCTATAACAATGGTGTGAGCGAGTACAGGTCTGGGGCACTCAATCTTCTGAAAGTGCTACATTTCTATAGATTTTTGCGAGAGGGAAGCTTATTCCTAGAGCTGCCAATTCTACATCTTCGCCATAGCTGAAGGTGTGATAGGTCCACAACTTGTTTTTTCCGCGTCTGAACACCTCAATAGATTGTAATTGGGAGTCGACCAGCATATATTCCTGTATAGAAGGACATTCGCGATAATACGCCAATTTTCGTCCCCTATCATAAGCTTCAGCGCCGGGAGAAAGGACTTCGACGATAAGGCAGGGAGCATAGAGCATATCTCCCCGCTCCTGATCCTGTCTCTCGCAACTACTTACTGACATATCGGGATAAACATAGCGCGTTTCAGAGAGGTAGACGCGGACATCAGATGTGTAAACGCTACACGAATGGCCCTCCAACAATGCGTAGAAAACGCCGATAATGTTGGCGCTAATCTTAGCATGATCCGGCGTTCCCTCAGCCAGCATCCTTACATGTCCATCAATGTACTCATAGCGGGTCTCAGAGCTACCTTGATCCAATTGAAAATACTCTTCGACGCTCATTACTGAGCGATTCGGCAAAGCTGTCATCTCTCTCTATCCCTCTTACTTATGTCCACTCCTTCAAACAGAACCGCATCCTCCTCTGTATAACATATTTCTCCAACAACGTCCAGATCATTACGCTATATTGCACATTCTTTGCAACAGAACCAGTTCCCGTATAGTATCATCTAGTATAGTCATCTGATGAGAGGAGCACATACATGCGCATTCGCGAATTGAAATTGTTAACCAGTCGTCTCGCTGAACAGAAAGAGTTTTACACGCGAACGCTCGGCTTACCGATGGTGGATGAGCAGAACGACCTTGTTGCAGTACAGGTTGGTGAGACAAAGCTCATTTTTGTGCAGGCGCAGGAGGGAAGCGAGCCATACTACCACTTCGCCTTCAACATTACAGAGAACAAACTCTTGCAAGCAAAAGCATGGATCGCCGAGCGGAGTATAGACTTGAGCAGAGATGATCCAGACAACTGGTACTCGAAATCGTGGAACTCGAACGCGATCTACTTCTATGATCCAGCAGGCAATATCGTCGAGTTTATTGCGCGCCATGGTCTGGCGAACGCGCAGGAGGGTTCGTTCACAGAGCGAGATATATTGTACGTCAGCGAGATAGGGCTTGTGCCAGACAATGTTGCAACTGTCGTTACAATATTGCAGGAAAAGATCGGTGTAGAGGTATATAAGGGAAGTGTTTCGGAGGAGTTTGCAGCACTGGGGGACGAATACGGGTTATTTATTCTCTCCAGGCGAGGGCGCATCTGGCTGGCATCAGACAAGCGTTCGCAGGCTCACCCGATAGATGTGAGAATTGAAGATGGCAACGAGTATGATTTCGCGGATCTTCCCTATACTATTCGGGCGATAGACGCCTGAGAGAGACATTTATAAGGAGAACTGTTCACGTTTGAACGTAGCTCTTCAGGAACCCATCCGAAGAAATACGTTCAAATGTGAACAAGTTCGCGCAAGAGGAAACGGGCGGTTTATCTCCTGCAATTATCCGACTATTCGCGGTCCGCGATAATCGAACCGATATTATCCGCCAGGTGCGGATTGAGGCGGCTCATAATTACAGCGTAGATGAACGCGACAACAACAATACCCAGGCTAATCCAGGGAAAGAGATTAAACGGCGCGGGCTGATTCGGCTGAATGAGTCCCCAGAGCGGAAAGCCGATCGCGAGCACGCCCAGAATCGGTAGGATCAGATGCTTTATGATAGAGAAGCGGTCCGGGTGCTCTCTTCTGTAGTAGATCGGCAGAGCGATATTCGAGACCAGGTAGGTGAGCGCAATCAGGATCGTGCCGAGCGTCGCGATTTCGCCAAAGAACGTCACGGGATCGACATTCCAGCCGAAAATATAGGTCACAGCCAGTCCAAAGCCGGAGAAGACGAGAAAGCTCGCCCAGGGAGTGCGCAGCGTGGGATGGAGGACGGCCAGGCGAGAGGGGAGTAGACCCTCGCGCGCGGCATTGAAGATCAGGCGCGCCTGCGAGTTTGAGCCTGCGATCATCGCGCTCATCGTCGAAGTGAAACCGGCGATATAGGTGAGCAGCGCCAGGATACCAGCGATGCTCTGGGCCGTATCCAGAAAGGGCACCGCCGACGCGGACAGGTTCTTCACATTGTAGTTAAAACCGACCACAGTGGCGTACATGAACAGTATGTACGACAACGCCATCAGCAGAATGCTCGCGTAGATCGCCCTGGGCACATTGCGGCGCGGATCGGTGGTCTCCTCGGCGAGCGCGGCAGAGTTTTCCCAGCCGACGAATAGGTAGACCGCGATCGGAAAGCCGAGTCCCAGACCGGTCAGACCACCAGAGAGATTCGCCGGGTTGAAGGGAGCGAGCGAGAGCCGTCCGGCATGGGTGATGATTGCAACGAGCGAGACCAGCACTAACACGGTCAGTTCCAACGCGAAGAAATAGCCCGCCCAGCGCGTGGAGAGATGGACGCCACGCACCATCAGGATGTAGACCAGCACCACTAAGACCAGGGTAATCAACTGCCAGGGGATATTGATGTGCAAGTAGTGCTGAAAGATAATCTGCGTCCAGCCGCCGGAGATCGCAATAACCGAAGACATGGCGATGATATAGCCCAGGCTGATGACAATCGTCGTCGTGATGGCCGAGACGGGGCCAAAGGTCTTGCCAATAAAGGTGATGAACGAGCCAGTCGATGGAATCGAGCGCGAGAACTCCGCGAGCGTATTGCCAAGCAGGGCAATGGCGATCGCCGCCACGATGATGGTAAGCGGGGAGGCAATGCCTGCCGTGGATACAAGCAGCGCGGAACTGAAAAAGAAGCTCATCGCGGGCGCTATGTTAGCCATGGTAGATGCCGCGATATCTACCAGACCCAGAGCTCCTCGCTGCAGGCGCGGGGCCGCTGCCGTGCGGACATCTTTACCTTCGGAGGGAATAAATCCGGGTGATTCTTCGTGTGTACTCATGGAGGGTCACCTCTTGCGCGCAAGGCGCTTGCTAGAAGGGAGAGTCAACGGGTTCTTATCTACGTACTGTAACATACAAGCGAGGAATTATACAAGGTATAGTAGAGCCAGGCAATAAAGAGGAACAACAATGGGAAAGGAGAATACACCATGAACAAAGTAGTGCGGATGGCGGCTCCGGTGGACTTCTCGAAGGTGCTACTATCGGTACCTTCTCAGGTTAGTATCCTTTGAGCCGCCTGAATCTATTTTAGCCAAATTATCTGCGATTAGCAACCCTTTTTGCAAAATTTTCAGGGTTATTTAAAAAACGCGCCCACAAAAAAGCCTCGCTTTTTAGAACTCAAAGTTCCATCGAGTAGTGCATCGGATTGTTGGAGTCGATGAAGACCAGCACCTTTTCTCCGATGCGTTTTTCGGGGCGTAGCTCTTGAGGAGTGCTACAGAAGGTATACGCCCGCTTGCTGCGTGCATCTACCCAATCGGCAGCGACGATCCAGCCATCGCGCCAGGAGTCCTCATCGAGCGTGATGCGGGTGATCGTAGCGGGGACGCACCCTATGCATCCATCGAGTCTGTTCATTCTGCGCTTCTGTATATATATTTTACGCGCGCTATAAAAGAGCGCGATTGGAACGATGCTTGTTAACAGCACCAGCAGTGGAACTGGTATCATCAAGGAAAGTTCCTGGATAGGCATCTCTTAAATCTCTCCCAACAAAATCTCTATCTTTCTCGAATCGAGAAAGGCGTTTCGTGTAGTATAACACGGCAGGCACCTCGAAAGATGTACAGTGGGTAGAAGGTCCTACGGCCTCTCCTACTCCCCTCTCTTTTGGGTTGGGGATTCTGGTTTACGCCGGGACATCACTCTTGACACATGCAGAGCTTCGGTCAGGCGCGTGACTTCTCCGCGCAAGAGCTTATTCTCCTGCTCAATCTGGCTCATTCTTCCAATACGCGTTAATAAGAGATTGAGCGAGTTCGCAATATTCCACAGCTGGTCGTTGTTATCCAATTGCGCGCGCACTGAGCGCTCACCATTGGCGACACGGACCAGAACCTGCGACAAATACTCGACACCGCTGTTTAAGCGTATCTTCTGCTCGGCCTCGCGCCCGCGTAGCTCCGCGATCTCCTCGGCGCGATCGGCACGCGCAATGGCACGCATAGCGCTGCGCACCCAGATATAGGCAATGACCGCCACTACTATTTGCAGGCTGATCGGCTGTACGATAGCATTGTAGCCCATGCTCGATGATAGCACCATATTTAATTCGGGCGTGCGCGCTTGAAAAGCGAGAATAGCAATGATGAAGGCAATATTGCTCGCCGCTACAGGAAATACGCTGACCGCTGGCAGCAAGGAGACCGCTATCAGTAAGGAGACCACCAGCACATCAAAGACCGGAAGATCACTGACATCCAGGCCCATAGGCGACGTCAGGAGCATAAGCCCACAACCCAGGTCGACGACCGCGATAAGCAAAAGCGTGACGACGGTGAGCTGGCCCAGACGGTTGAAGAGCAGAGCAAAACCACATAGGACCAGCCCGAGGACCACTGTGCCAATTGCTACAGTACTATGCATAAATATAGCGCCCGGTAGATTGATGACTTGAAAAAGGGTAATCACCAGTAGAACGACGTTCACCACCTGTCTGCGGCGCTCGGCGTCATGGGCAAGTTGATCTGCACGTACCTGCAGTTCCATCAGCGAATCGCCCCTATTTTTCATTGGTAGTACTGCCATGAGTCGTCTCTCTTTCTCTAGCTTTGCTAGAATCTGCACCAGTCAGCAAGCGAATCTGATGCATCATGGCTAATTCCGAACAGGATATTCTCCGTGTAGCGATCCGAGGAACTATTCAAGTCCCCTTCCTGACTCCTCGCCGCGACACTGAGACATCTGCACCAGATCGATACAAATACCGTTCATTAATGAAATGAATAAACGGTTTCTCAAATAGTAAGTGAAAAACTGATTCGAAATTCTACGTTGCACAAGTATAACATGGATTTTTTGTACTTATGTTACGTAAATAAAATTAAATAGGAATAAAGTCATGAAGCGGTTAAGAAAGCAAGTAGAAAAGAAGCCTGAATTGAGGAATTTGCGCAGAGACCTTAACCAATAGTAGCTCTACCATACAAAATGAATAGCACGGTAGAAAGAAGCTAATCCACCTTATTGTCTCGCTTGCTTCAGCAAGCCGAAGCGTTGAGCGGCCTCATCCCAGTTGGCATGCCCGTTCGTTTGTGGTGAGAAGATCTGTGTAGGGACGAGTTGAGCAATAGCGCGTACCTGAGTCAGGCTGTGCAGTTCGCCCAGGCCGACCAGTTGCATAAGCGAGTTGCCATACGCCGTTGCCTCGACCGGGCCAGCGATCACCGGCAGAGCGAGCGCGTCGGCGAGCCACTGATTGAGGCGCACGTTGCGCGCACCGCCGCCCAGGACGTGTATCGGGGTGAGCGCGGAGCCAAGCTGTTGACCGATCTGTAGAAACACCTCGCGATAGCGCAGCACCAGGCTCTCCATGATGCAGCGCGCGAAGGCTGCTGGCTCCTGAAGGGGTCGCTGCCCATGCTCCGACAGGTAAGCATTGATCGTCTGCGGCATATCGTCGGGTGCCAGGAAGCGTGGGTCGTCGGGATCGAGCAGAGCGGCAAAGGGAGGAGCATTATCCACATCCGCGAGCAGTGTCTCATAATCGACAGCGCGCTCCTCGCGTGCCCAGCAGCGCTGGCACTCCTGCAGGAGCCAGAGGCCCATCACATTCTTGAGGAAGCGCGTCGTCCCGAAGACGCCGCCCTCGTTAGTGTAATTAGAGGCAAGCGAGGCAGCGGTGATGAGCGGTTGCGCGAGTTCGACGCCGACCAACGACCAGGTACCGGAGCTAATATAGCCCCACGCACCCGCGCGCGCTACCGGCGTTGCCACGACTGCGGAGCCGGTATCGTGCGTCGCCGGAGCGACCACGCGAGCCGCGCCCAGGTCCCGTCGCCATTCCGGCAAGAGTTCGCCCAGAGGTGTACCCGCGCTCACGACCGGCGGGAAAATAGCGGTAGGAAGGCCCAGTTGCGCAAGCAGGTCCACCATCCACGTGTTGGAGGAGGCATCCCGGCACTGCGTTGTAGAGGCATTGGTATGTTCAGTGACCAGTGCGCCGCAGAGCCAGTTGTGCAGCAGATCGGGAATCATCAGGAAGCGATGAGCGTGTGCAAGCTCTCCTGGCTGCATCTGTTCATGCGCGTAAAGCTGAAAGAGGGTATTGAGAGGCAGCACCTGAATACCGGTGCGCTGGTAAAGGGCAGCGCGAGGAATATGGGCGAAGACCTGCTCCGGCACGCCATTCGTGCGAGAGTCGCGATACTGGAAGGGTTGGCCGAGTAGAAAGCCCTGTGCATTGACTAGACCATAATCGACACCCCAGGTATCAACGCCGATGCTATCGAGCGTTCCCGCGAGTACACGCGCTTTACGTAAACCAGTGAGGGTCTCGTCCCACAGCGACAGGAGGTTCCAGAAGCGATGGCCGCGCAGCAGTACCGGGCGATTGCGGAAGCGATGCACCTCCTGCAGTTCCAGTCTTCGTCCATCGAAGCGGGCCAGCATCACGCGCCCACTGTCGGCACCCAGATCGACGGCGGCCACGTTGCGCGTCTTCATAGCACTTCTCCTCTCTAACATTTCCGCTTGACGGAGTAAGGGTTCATCGGTATACTGTCCTTGCTGGAAGCGGCTGGAGCTTGTGTCCTTTCTCGATCCGCAGCAGGATACTGAAATTAACGTGGATACGCCGCCGGGACGCCGCCATCGACGTTCAGAATGTTGCCGGTACTCTTGACCGCGCGGGTTGGTGACGCGAAGAACGCGACCGCCTCGGCGATATCCTCCGGCAGGATGTTGACGCCCAGCGTCGTGCGCTTGCGATAGACCTCCTCCAATTGATCGGGGGCTACTCCGTAGGTGGCTGCGCGCTCTTGCCGCCAGGAGCTGTCCCAGATGCGCGAACCCGCGAGCACCGCGTCCGGATTGACCGTATTCACGCGGATGCCGAACTGACCGCCCTCTTCGGCCAGGCAGCGCGCCAGGTGGACCTCGGCGGCTTTGGCCGTTGAATAGGCCGCCGCGTTCTTGCCCGCGACCAGCCCGTTCTTGCTGGCGACAAAGACGAGATTGCCACCGCGCCCCTGCATCTCTAGAAGTCGGAAGCCCTCACGCGCCACCAGGAAATAGCCGGTCGCCAGCACATTCCAGTTCCGATTCCACTCCGCCACGCTTGTCTCAGTGATCGGCGCGCTGGAGGCCAGTCCGGCGTTATTGACAATAGCATCGAGGCCACCGAAGGCCAGGGCCGCCTGCTCAAAGGCCGCGTGCACGCTCTGCTCATTGGTTACATCCATCTTCACCGCGACGGCGCGCCCTGCGCCGAACTGCTGATTGAGGAAGTTCGCCAGTTGCTGCACGCCCGGTAGATCGATATCAGTAGCGACGATCTGCGCCCCATCCCGCGCCAGGCGGCGACAGATGGCCGAGCCGATGCCACCAGCCGCGCCAGTTACCAGCACCACACGACGGGCAAACTCGCGTTCAGGCGGGGCCATCTTGAGCTTATACTGCTCCAGAGGCCAGTATTCAACGGCGTAGCTCTCGGCATTGCTGAGCGAGATAAAGCCGCCACAGGCTTGCGCGCCGAGCATGACTGCAAGTGCCCGGTGGTAAAGCTGGGCAGAGACATCAGCCAGCGCCGGATCTTTTCCCGTGGTGAACATGCCCACGCCCGGAATAAGGATGACGCGTGGGTGCGGATCGGCGGCGGCATCTGATTCGCGGTAGACGGGAGCGGCGGCACCTGGATCGAGGTCCTGCTGCGCGTTGTCCTTCAGATAACGCCTATACTTCTCTACATAGGCCGCGACACCGGAACGCAGGGATGCGGCGAGCGTAGCGAGATCCTGTTCGGGCGTCCAAGCGACCAGCAGCGGCCACGGTTTGGTGTGGACCAGGTGATCGGGACAGGCCGCGCCAATCTGCGTCAGGCGGGGAGCATCCTGGCTACTTGTGAAGGTCAGCACATCCTCAGTATCCTCGAAGCGCAGGATTTGTTGCTTCTCCGCCGAAAGCAGCCCGCGCAACAGGGGAGCCACCTGCGCCGCGACACTGTGCCGCTCCTGATCGGGCAGCACGGCGACGCGAGAGCCGCCGAAGACCGCGTGACCGGTGCGGGCGATGCGCGCCTCCACAAAGTTGCGCGCCCGCGTGATCGCTTGTAGAGTCGAGGCATAACAATCTTCATCGGTCTCGCCCCAGGTGATCAGGCCGTGTTTCGCCAGGATAACCAGCTTCGCGTGTGAGGCGGCACGCAGCGCCAGAGCGACCTCGCGTGCAAGCCCAAAGCCAGGGCGGCGATAAGGTATCCAGAGCAGTTCGTCGCCGAAGCAGTCGCGTGCAAGTGCTTCACCATCGGCGGCGCAGGCAAAGTAGTTCGTCGCGTCGGCATGCGTGTGATCGACGTGAGGGAAGGGCAGGAATGCGTGCAGGAGGGTCTCGATCGAGGGACGCGGACGGCCCGGCTCGTAGAAGCAATGCGCCAGGTAGTCGACCATCGCGACATCGCTCATGCGCTCGCGTTCGAGCAAGGGGAGCACATCATCCAGATAGAGTCCAGTAAACGACGCCTCCGTGACGGTCGCCAGGTCGGAGCCAGAACCTTTGACCCACAGCACACGCACCGGGCGTCCACGAAAATCGACCTCATCGGCCTTCACAGAAGTATTACCGCCGCCCCAGTTGCAGATCGTGCGGTCCGCGCCCAGTCGACGCGAACGGGCCACCAGCTGGGCCAGCATCACTGACGTAGAGCTATCTGCCATAACGCCGCATCCTTTCCTTCATTCAAACGCAATGTCTTCAAGAGGGCGAACTACGCGCCTGGATAGCCGCTACCCGTCGCAGTAGCCACACGTTCCTGGGCCACACGCTCAGTATAGCCACTGGCGCGGAACGCCGCAATGGGATCGGGGTCGCGACCCTGACGAATCCGCGCCTCGGTCAGCAACGAGCGCACATCCGTCTCGTAGGCTCCTTGCAGCACGCGATACGCCGCCAGCACGTCGCCACCCTCCTGCGCGGCACGCAGGGCGGCGCGGTCCACGAGCAGCGCTTTGGCGTAGGCGGTCTGGATATTGATCACGCTCTGCACCATCGCCTCGACCTTTGGCTCGACATTGTGCGACTGATCGATCATGTAGGAAATCGTGGAGGCGTTGGCGATACCTTCAGCATCCGCGTCGACAATCTCGTTGAAGATGCAAAACAGCTCAAAGGGATTGATCGACCCGACGATCAGATCGTCATCGGCGTACTTGCGATCATTGAAATGGAAGCCGCCGAGTCTACCCTCAGCGAGCAGTTGCGCCACGATCTGCGGAATGTTGGTCCCCTGTGGATGGTGGCCCGTATCCACCAGCACGTCTGCCTGTAGACCAAGCTTCTGGGCCATCAGCAGCGAGGTGCCCCAGTCCGGTAGATCGGTGGAATAAAAGGCTGGTTCGAAGAACTTATACTCGATCAACAGGCGCATATCAGCAGGCAGGGCCGCGTAGATCTCTTGCAAAGATGCGAGCAGGCGGCTGCGACGGTGGCGCAGATTATCCTGCCCAGGATAGTTCGTCCCCTCCGCCAACCAGAGGCTGATTACACGCGAGTCAACGGCCTGCGCGATCTGGATGCACTCCAAAACGTGAGCAATGGCGCGCTGCCGCACCTGCTTATCAAAGTGGCTCAGAGCGCCGAAACGGTAGATCTCGTCCTGAAAAAGATTGGGATTGACGGCCCCGATGTGCAGACCAAGCGCATGGGCATACTCTTTCAGTGCCGACCAATCGTCCTCTTTATCCCAGGGGATATGAATAGCGACGCCGGGGCAGACGCCCGTCACCCTGTTAACCTCTGCCGCGTCGGCCAGCTTCTCGCGCAGCGTGCGGGCCGCGCCGGGCCAGTGAAACACCTTGAAGCGCGTCCCGGAATCGCCATAGCCCCACGAAGGCGTCTCGATGGTGAAGCGCTGGATACGCTCCACCACGGTATCTATATCGATGGTCTCCAAACGATCATTCATGTGTGAAAAGTCCTGTCTTCATGAAGCACCTCCGCTACACACGCCCTCATCTAGAGCGCGTCGATAGCATCCCTACGTTACTTGCGCTATATCTCCTCGCAATATTCAAGCGAGATGGAACACCTCGGGGAGCACAAAGGGAAAATTCGTCGCGGGATCGATCTCGCGAACCAGGATGTCGCCCATCTGCTCCTCCCAACGCTCACTCGCCTGGCTCGATGACATCGCCGCGAGAAATTGCTGGAAGTCTTCTACCTCCATGTAGGCGAAAAGGGTCAGCCCTTGCAGATAGATCGAATAGTTGGAACAGCCAGCCCTTTTCAGGTCCCCGAGCAGCTCGGGCCAGACCTGCTGATGGCGGCGGCGATACTCCTCCTCATTGCCGGGCTTAATGTGCATAGTGAACGCGATGCGCTGCATGTATCCTGCCTTTATAATCTGGTTGCCTCACTGACGCCTTTTTTATCGATTACTCGATGGGAGTAGGGACCAGCCTCGGCGCGTCCGGATGTATCATTTCCTCTCTGCTTATCACAATCGATTCGTGTATTTACGGGTAGGAAATGATACATCCGGACGCGCTAGAAGCTGGTCCCTACCCCAAAAACCTCTTTTCTCAATTGTGTCAGAGAGCAAGGCTGGATGTGAGCAAGTCCCATCCACCCCTACTGAAGAGCTACCTTGCTAGCTCATAAACTCATGCCGAAAAAGCTAGAAATTGAATTGATCGATATTAGCTTTGCTAAACACGGTTGGCGGACCCAGGAGTACGGTGCCATTGGCACCGACCGTCTTTGTGCCGAGCGTGCCAGCGCTGAAGCTATCTCCCTGCTTGCCGGTGATTTTGCCCTGAACGAGCGCAGCCGCCGCGTAGTAGGCGAGGTAGCCGAGCTTGCCGGGGTCCCAGAGCGCGAATTGCTGCACGGTCCCATCCTTGACGTACTTGCGCATCTGATTCGGCGTGCCCAGGCCGGTCAGCGCGACCTTGCCGCCCTTGTTCACCGACTCGATGGCGCGGGCTGCCGCTGCAATACCCACCGTGGTCGGAGAGATGATGCCCTTCAGATTGGGATATGCCTGCATAAGGGCCAGCGTATCATTAAAGCTCGTCTGGTCATCGTCGTTACCATAATCGACCTTGACCAGGCTCATATTCTTGTACTGCGGCTTCGAGAGTTCGTCCTTCATAAAGCCGATCCAGGTATTCTGATTGGTCGCCGTGCTGGCGGCGGAGAGGATGGCGATCTGCCCGCTATAGTTGAGCTGTTTGCCCAGAACCTGCACCTCAATGCGCCCGATGTCCTCCGCGTTGGCCTGATTCACAAAGATCTGGCGCGCATCGGGGGCCACATCAGAGTCGTAGCTCACGACCTTGATACCTTGCGACATCGCCTGCTTGAGCGCGGGTGCCAGAGCGTTCGGATCGTTCGCCGAGACCACAATCGCGCTCGCATGCTGCTCCGTCAGTGTATTGATCCACGTCACCTGATCGGACGCACTGGCCGTGGATGGTCCAACCTGCTTAAACGTTCCCTTCAGCTCGGTCGCGGCAGTCTTGCCGCCGGTCGCGGCGGTGTCGAAATACGGATTGTTGATAGCTTTAGGCAGGAAAGCAATGTTGAGGCTGCTGCTTCCGCTACTACTGCTACTTCCTCCACTGCTGCTGCTACCCCCACTCGTGCCACTGCTCCCGCAGCTCGCGAGCACAAAAACTAGAAAGATCAGGAACCCAGGGACCAGTGTGCGAAACAGTTTCTTCATCTGTTCACTCCTTTACACTTTTTTCGTCGAACTGCTCGCGGCCAGATGCCTGCGAGTGAGGGCCGCCTGAATACTCTGAACAACATTTGGTCCCAGGACCGAGAAGATCA
>Ga0066793_10000856_pt1 | contig 12872 bp, 13 predicted proteins | sample PersoiDNA2013189_FD_83876 | JGI IMG/M metagenome (GOLD analysis project Ga0066793, IMG submission 83876) | Permafrost soil microbial communities from the Arctic, to analyse light accelerated degradation of dissolved organic matter (DOM) -... | ecosystem: Environmental > Terrestrial > Soil >...
CCTGGTCGTGTTTCGGGCGGGGTCCAGACGGCGGGCAGCTCGAGGTTGATCTGTTCGACCAGGACAGAGGCTCTTGCCAGCTGAGACAAGGTGCTCATGCCGGGAAGCGTCGGCGGCGGAACATCCGGCGGTTTCGGGTCCGCGAAGGATTCGAAATGGTAGAGCTCGGCGACATGCCAACCCAACGCAAAGGCTTTGCGCGGCCCGTTGTCGGGTGGGGGTGTGGACGGCGTATCAGCCGGCGCCGTCACGACGTCTCCCTGGCTCACGTGGCCATGGCGCCCGCGGGCGAGCCGTCCGCGGTCAGCTGGTCGCAGACAGCCGCCAGACGCCTGGCGTTCTCCGGCTCCGCGAGCATCGCGTCCGCTGCCGACTCAAGGGCCGCGATGTTGACGTCGCTCGCGTTGTCCATCGCCTCATTGGCGACGGGCAGCTTGGTCTGGAGGCGCAGATAGTGGTCGGAATCGAGCAGCTGGCCCATTTGAAACTCGGCTGTATCGGATTGGCCGTCGAGGAAAGATCCGATTGCCGGCTGAGCCCAGAGCACCTTGCCCCACCGGCGCGCGCGGTCGTACCTCACCGGATGCGGGACCGACCCTGTACCCAGGGACAGGATCAAGACGTCGCTCGTTCCCTTGATGTCTTCGTGCTCGTCAACCCAGGCGCAGATGGCCGGGTTGTTGGCAAAGACCCCGCCATCCACCAGGACCGGCGCTTCGCCGTTGGATCCCGCGAACTGGAATGGAGGAAAGTAAGTTGGAGCGGCGGAGGTCGCCCGCGCCACCTCGCGCATCAAGTAATTGCGCTCAGGCCGCTGCTGCGCCGTTTCGCGGCTGAAGAACCAGGCCTCCCCTGCGTGCATCTCGAACGACGTGATGAGCAGCCCGGTGACTGCTTCCGCGAGATGGGTCTCGCCCAGGTAGGTCATGAGCTGCTGCTCCAAAGGCCCCGCTGAGTACTGCGCCCCAAAAAAGAGGGACACGACTCTGCGCGGCCAGTTGGTGCTGAAGATCTGGCGACCGTGCACCTTGTACAGGTCGAGCAAATCGCTTGCCGCGTACTTGGGTTTCGTGCGGTCCGGCCCCGGCACGCACAGTCCGGCCGCCAGAATTCCGCCCGTCGAGGTGCCCGCGATCAGGTCGAACAGCTCGGCGATTCGCTTGCCTGTTTTCGCCTCGATTGCCATCAGGACCTTGGCGGGAATCACGCCGCGAATGCCACCGCCGTCGATCGCGAGTATGCGTTTCGTTGCCACTCTAACCCCTCCCTTGCGCTGGCCACACCCCGTTTCCCGGTTGAACTCCGGCAGGTACGATTCTCAGCGCTCATTTGACTGTTGTCAATCAGCGCCTTGAGATCGGGAATCCACCGTGGTCAGGCCTCCAAATCATGGTGCTTGACACATGGTTGACAACGACAATAGTGGCGCTAAGCGCTCGATTCCGAGACGAAAGGAGGGGACCTCGGAATGCAAAGCACGCCATCGAGAAGGTCAACGAGGAAAGGACGGGCACCAAAGTAGCCGATGCAAACGATGACTTCGCACCCTGAAGAGATCGAGAGCCAGAAGGCGCTCGAACGTCGAAGGAAGGAACGGTTGGGAACGATCTGGTTGGGCGTTGCCGTATTCATCGCGGGCAACGTGGCCGACTGGCAGGGATGGATCAACTGGGGGTCCCCTGCAACATGACTCCGCCCAGCGCCCCTGGATTCTCGCGTCCGCATTGGCCTTTTGGGTGGCGGCTTCGAGCCTGGTGGTGTTCATCGCCGACTGCTGGTCCATGTACCGGAATGGATCTCGGCCCCCGACTCGCAGCGACCTCGTGGCTGACTCTGGACTGTTGCGCAAGCCGGCAAACTGGATTCGCGAAAGAGTCGAAAAGCACCACGCGCTCGTGCCAGCGTACGACGTGCTCCTATATGAGAGTGAGAGCTAGGTAGCGAGACCTATAAGTCGCTCAGCCGGGCACGCCCCAGCTAGTTAGAGCTAGCTGTGGACGTTGGTGCTTGCCTCGGGGAGTCGAACCTTGAACCTTGGGATTAAGAGGAGATTGACCGTCCTTGTCAGGAAGCGTCAGGACGTGTCAGGCGTACCCTACGTACTCGGCGGTCTGACACGTTCGTGTCACAGAGTGTCCTGGGGCGTCACAGACTGCCTCGGCAGCGATGCCATGACCAGCAGTTCGTCGAGGACGCGCTCGAGATGAGTGACCAATGAGAGGTGGCCGTCGCCGGGAAGGAGCCGCCAGCGCGCGCCTGGGATGTTGGCGGCGAGCCACTTACCGTGTGCGAAGGGCACGATCCGGTCCTCATCGCCCTGCCAAATAGTGACCGGGACGCGAATGGTGTCGAGGTCGAATCCCCAGGGTCGGGTGAAAGCGAGATCGTCGTCGCGCCAGCCCGCGATTCCTGCGGATACAGCCCTCCTGAAGCTTTGGGCCAAGATTTCGGCGTAGTCGTCGGTAAGCGCCCGCTTGTCGACCTCGCTGAGGAGTCCACCGAGTGCGGCCGCCAGATCGCTGCCTGTCACTTCGCGCAGGCCCGCGGCCTCCCGCTCCAGATAGGGATTCAGCCGCTCATCGCCATCGATTGCGGCACCGAACTCCTCGATGTTCTCCGGGCCCATGCCGGCCAACCAATCGAGCCCCGCCACACCGTAAGGCGCCGAGCTGCCAAGCGTTCCTGCGGCCGCGCATCTGTTAGGGAGCAACGCCGAGCAGGCAAGCGCGTGCGGTCCGCCGCCCGACAAGCCGATTGTCAAGAAGCGTTCCTCGTTAAGTGCATCAAGAATCGCGGCCGTGTCCACTACGACGCTAGCAACGGACCGTCCCGGCTGCGGTGTCGACATGGCGTAGCCCGGCCGCGAGAACGTGACCGTCCGCAGCCCACGCTCCGTCGCGGGGGCGCTCAGCGGTGGGAACGGGACGGCCGCCGTAGGCGTGCCGTTATGGAATATGAGCACTGGGCCCGAGTCCGGTCCCTCCACCAGGACCTCGACGTCGCGTTCATTCTCGCTGTGAACCGTGAGCCAACGTTCGGCGGCCATCAAGCGCCAGTATGACCACGTCGTGCAGAGTGGCCCAGCCGGTTACATGATGGTGCTCGCGCAGGGAGTCGAACCCTGAACCTTGGGATTAAGAGTCTTTCGACACATCGTCTCAGAGCGTCTCAGCGAGGATCAGGGAGGCTCAACCGAACTTGAATTCATGACGCAACCGTCTCAGGGAGTCTCAGGGAGTCTCCCCGTCAAGGTGTCAAATAGGGTGTCAATCCCCGGGCACTGACGGTGCAGCGGTGTCGATGTCTTCTTGTGCTCCGACTAGGAAACGGAGAGCGGACGACCCGTCCGCTGATTGGCGCGTTCGCGGCGACTGTGATAAGGACAACGTTGGCTCAGGCCTACTTCACGACGAGCTTCAGGATTTGGCTCCCGATCGACACGTAGATGTTCCCGTGATCGTCCAACGCAACCTTGCTGACGAATTTGAAACCGGCTGCAGGCGCGGCCCACTGAGCCACGTATTGACCGGTGGACGAGAGTTCTTCTATGCGACTGTTGTGGCTGTCCACCACGAAGACATTGCCCTTACTGTCCACTGCTAGACCCGTGGGTTGACTGAACTGCCCTTCGCCCGCACCAGACCCGCCCCACGTTGCGAGTGGCTCTCCAGCAGGCGAGAACTTCTGGATCCGATCGTTGCCATCGCTAAAAGGATGTGGCTCTGAGACGTAAACGTTCCCGCTCGCATCGAGGGCGAGGTCGTAACCGATCTCGGTGGACTCCCCCGTACCGCTACCAACAGTGTGCCATTGCGTGAGAGGTTGGCCGAGGGAAGACAGCTTCTGGATCCGGTGATTGCCCACGTCGGCCACGTAGATGTCGCCCTGCTGGTCAACGGCGATGCCAACTGGAGTATTGAACTGGCCAGGCGCGGACCCAAACGTGCCCCATTGCGCCAGCGGCATTCCGGTTGGAGAGAACTTCTGGATGCGGCTGTTCCCTCCCGAGGACTGTGATCCAACCTCGGTGACGTACAGATTGCCTTGCGCGTCAAAAGCCAGTTTGTCAGGGGACCACAACTGGCCGGGGCCCGAACCGTGCTCTCCCCACTGCGCCAGGAGCTTTCCAGAGGTGGAGTACTTGTAGATCCGGTCGTCGTCGAACTCTGCCAGATAGAGGTTGCCCTGGCGATCGAGCGCCACGCCCGTGATCCCGAAGAGACCCGTGGCGGCCTTGACTGTCAGGATCACCTGCCAGCTGCCCTGAGTCGAGGTAGCGCTCGGCGCCGAGGTCGCTACCGAGCCACCACAAGACACGACGCTGATGGTCAGCAAAACGCTCATCAGCGACACGAAACGACTCCACATCACCGAGGCGCAGTCACTCATTTAATACTTCGGCTACCCTCAGACAGCGTTCCCGGGCACGCAGGCGTTGGGAATACATACCAACAAGTAGCCGCTAGCCACATCGCGCTGCGCAAGCACGCGTCCGTCGGACGACACCACGTAGATGACGCCGGGCCTGGGCACAAACTCCGTGTAGGAATGCGCCGTGTCCAACGTCATGATGGCGAGGCTCGTGCCTCCGGGCTCGGGTTGGAAGCCCGAAAGGCCCTGACCGGGCGGCACCGTCCAGATCACGGTTCCGTCACTCCACTTGATCACAATCGCCTGTCCTCCACCTGCGACTACGGCCAGCGAACCATCCCACGAGAATGCTTTAAGGGCACGGTTTACGTGTCCGACCGGAGACCCATCCTGGCCGTAGACGGTCGTGGTGCCGGTCGACTGGACTTCCGCGACGTACCGGCCATCCCTCGACGCGACCACATTCGCGATGCCGCGGCCACGAAGGTCATGCGTCCACAGGACATGGCCGTTCGAAAGCTGCACCACCCAGTACTGAATTAGCGGCAGTGGGCCACTGGGACCCGAATTCGGATCGGCTTGGATTACGACGGCCCGATCCGCCAACACGCTGCAGGCAGTCGCTCTGAGGGTGTTTGCTCTGGGGTCTTGCATGCCGATCTGAACCACATCGCGAGGGTTCCCGCCCGGCGTCGTCAGCTGCAACATACCCGGCTCAGGATTGGCCCCACGTGCGAAGACTGGGACCACTTGGCAGTAGTGGAGTTCGTCGTCAGCCCACGTGCCGACGAACCACATGCCTACGCCGGGGTCGGCGTATGGGCCGCCGGCTAACTTAGCCACCACCCGGCCCGACCGATCGAGAATATTGGGGAAGGAAGCGAACAACGTACCCGCAGGATTAGACGCCGTGCCGCTAGTTGTGAACTGACCGGCATCGGGCACCCGGGTCAACTTTCCCCATTGACCATCCCAGGTCATCCCGTCAACCTGGAGGGAGTTCCCCGAGTCCCCAAAAAGGATCAGCGGTATCTCGGGACCAACGCTGAGAGGCTGGGTCAGCGTCGGCGGCGGGTAAAGAGCAGTCGGGCTGGGGATCGACGGCTTAACCGGAATGGTGCGCAGAGTCGACCAATGGATCGCGAGGAACCCCGCGACGAGGGCCACCACAAGGAGCACCGCAAGCAAACCGGCCGCTACCGTCAGCCCAGGGTGTGGGAAAGGCGCGACAAGCCGCCGACGTCGAGACCTGACCGACCCCATCGCGAGAGCGGCCCGAAGGCGGTCGAATGCTCCCGGCTGGGGCTGGACGTCAAGCGCCGCGTGGAATCGCTCGAAGACGCGCTGCTCGTCGATCAAATCAATGCCTCCCGCACCTGGAGGATGGGGCGCACGCGATGCAGCGCCCTCTCGACTCGTGTCCGCGCGGCTTTGGCCGAAATACCGAGTACGCCGGCGATCTCTTCGTAGGGCATGTCGAGGTAGTAGCGAAGTACGAGTACAAGCCTTTCGTCGTGGCCCAACCGGGCGAGGGCGCGGCGCAGGTCGATTCCTGCTGCGATGTCAGCTGCGGGCGCCTCTCTTCCCTCGGATCCGGCCGTGAGGACCACTGACCACCACCGGCCCTTGGTGACTGTGCGGCAATGGTTGGCCACGATGGCCAGGAACCATGGCCGCAGCGGGGACCCCTCTCGGACGTTGCCAAGTTTCTTCCAAGCCGTGAAGGCGGCCTCCTGAACCGCGTCCTCCGCCTCGTCGACGTTGTGGAGCAGCCCGTAAGCCACGCGGAACGCCGCGTTGTATTCGGGCCGGAGCAGTTCGGCGAAGGCTGAACCGTCGCCGTCTCTGGCGGACCGGATCAAGTCGGCCTCGGACCGCTCGAACAACATCTGTCCTATATAGGGCTCGCGGAACCACTCTGCCCCATCAAAATCGCGGGAGCGGCGCGGTTAGGGCCATAAGACAACGAGAGGGACCCCCGGCGGGTCCCCCTTTAGACCGGAGGCAGAGGCGGAGGCGCAGTCTAGAGCGCCGCAGGTCTCGGCTCAATCGTCGTGACTGAAGCGGTACGTCCCATCCCAGTGCCAGCCGACGATCCCTTTTGGATCGCTGCAGGTTATTTGACACGGGCATGGAACCCGGTGAAGTTTCTGATTCCGCCCGAGAACGTGCATAGTCCTATATTCGAGGGACTGACTGCGCAATGGCCCAGCGCGAAGTTGCCCGCCCCCGACGATGAGGACGACATCACTGTCCAACGACGTGTCGGCAGCAGCCGCCCGGAGGTAGACGATCCTCGAGTCGGATTTGATCGCGCTGAGGTTCAGAGGACGTGATGATGCAGAAGGTATCGGCAAGGCCGGTGTTCTCCGAGCACTCCTTTGTCACATGGAGGTTCCCGCTTCGCGGGTACGACGCCGATGCCGAGGATGCCAACGCCGACGGGGCGAGAGCGGGAGCGGTGAGGGACACGATCGTGGCCCCAACCACGAGTAGACGCGTAGGGAAGCGCATGAAGCCGCTCATACATTTATCCCCTCAACTTGGGAGTCGAACGCTGAACCTTGGGATTATTGGTCCCCTGCTATGCGATTTTGTCGACTAGCTGAGATCAAAATTGGGCCCGTTTGGCTGCCATTGGCGGCGTGTTCTCATCCGCCAAGGTGTCAAACAAGGTGTCAAACGCCATTTGGGTCAAAGCCGCAGACCAGCGCTTGAGACTCGAGGCACCACAGAGAGACTCTCTGAGTTGCTCTGACACTACATGTTGGTGCTCGCGCAGGGAGTCGCACCCTGAACCTTGGAATTACGAGGCTTACTCATCCACTGAACGGCGGGAGAGTGACCGTGAAGACTGCACCCCGGCGGCTGCCCTCGAACAAGAGTTGGCCTTGGTGGGCGCGGCGGGCCTTTTCGGAGGCGCGGTCCTTGGCCATTTCTTCTGGAAGCCGTGACTGAGACGTCATTCCCGGAACCGGCCGCGAAGGTACCCGCGATCGAGCAGAACACGGCTGCTCCAAACGACGATTCCGGTCAGGCGCCTGCACCGAAGCCGGCGACGTCCCGCTTCGGACCCAGAATGGCCGCACCCATCGCGGTTCTGTTGCTCTCCGTCGGGCTGCTGGTTGCCTCGGTCGCACGGTTCAACGCGTTCAGTGCCGGCTGCCCCAGCTCGTTCACGCCGGACGGATGGGTGACAGGAGGTTTCACCAGCGTGGTGGGAGCGTTCCTGCTCGGCGGCCTTTTGGGAAGCTTTCCACACAAAAGGGCCGGCCGGGAGGTCGCGAGCCTCACGACCCAGGTCGGCTTGACGGCGCTGGTTCTGATCCTCACCGTGGCATGGTGGTACGAGACTCGCGCGGTGGCGGCGAACTCATCGGACATCCTGCCGATCACGCACTTTGTCATGTGCATCAAGCACTACGAGAACGACTGGACCTTGCTGGTGTTCATACTGGCCGGCCTGCTGGCGGGCCGTTGGTTGTGGCACCGGCCCGGCGCGTATTTGCAGTGAACGTTCTGGTTCTCGTTGCGATTGGCGGGCCACTGCTGATCGTTGTCGTCGCTGTATTCGACGTCTGGTGCCTGTTTCAGGATCGGCTTACGCCTGGTCAGGCCATCCAGTTCTGGTCTCGAGACCATCCCTTCTTGGGAGCCATGCTCGCCGCGTTCATCGGCGCCTTCGCGGCACATATCTTCTGGCACACGTAGGAGCCGGCCGGCTTCAGTCGTCGAGCATCGTCAGCTCCAACTCTTGCAGGCGCGCGATGTCGGCGACCAGGTCGATGGCGACGATCTTGCCCCGCACGATCTTGAAAGCGAACACTTCGACGAGATCGCCCCAATCGTCGGGCGCACACCGACCGAGATCTCAGCCTCCTGCCGGCGCGACCGGGGCCAGGGATTTCCTGCGCAGCCTCTGGCTGATGGGCTCGGCGAGGCGCACGAACACGTAGGTGAAGAACGCCAGCGACGTGATGAAGAAGCTCACCGGGTGCGGGGAGTAGTAGGCGATCGCGAGCCCCGCCCACGTGAACCCGAGCGCCAAAAGTATGCCCGTGACGATGGCTGCCGGCGGGCGGCTCGTGAAGCGCACCGCGATGGCCGCCGGCGTGACGATGAGTGCGAAGATCAACAGGACGCCCACCACCTGCACCGCCTCCGTGACGGCGATGGCGAGGATGGCCATGAACCCGATCGACAGCGCGGTGACAGGGACGCCCTTGGCCCCGGCCAGCTCTTCGTCGACAGAGGCGAAGAGCAGCGGCCGGTAGACGGCGATCAGGGCGCCGATGGTGACGATGCCCGCGACCAGCGTCACGATCACGTCGTTGGCGCTGATGCCGAGGATGAGCCCGAAAAGGATCGCGTATGCCTCTGTCGCGTAGCCCTTGTAGAGCGAGATGAACAGGACCCCGAGCCCCAGCGTCCACGCCAGCACGATGCCGATGGTCACGTCGCGGCCGCGCAGCCGGTTGCCGAGCGCACCGATCGCGATACCGCTGCCGAGCGTGAAAGCGAGCAGGCCGAAGATCGGATTCACCGCCAGCAGCACCGCGCCGGTTGCACCCGCGAAGCCGATGTGTGAAAGCGCGTGGGCGGCAAACGCCGAGCCGCGGAGGACGACGAAGTAGCCGATCGCCCCGGCCACGACGGCCACGATCGTTCCGGCCTCGAACGCGTGAACCATGAACTCGTAGTGGAAAAGCGCGGCGATGTCGTCGAACAGGTTCCAGCTCAGCTGCGGCGAGGTGTTCGTGATGGTGGCGACGATCGCGTGCTCATCCATGCGGGTGGCTGACCTCCTCCTCGAGACCGACCACGAACACGCGCCCGCGGCTGTCTTTGAGCACCTCCACCGGGGTGGAGTAGATGCGGGTCAGCGACTCGGAGGTGATGATCTCCTCTGGGGTACCCATCGCAATGTTTCCTTGCGCCACGTATAGGACGTGATCGATGTGCGAGAGCAGCGGGTTGACGTCGTGCGCGATCAGGAGGACGGTCAGCTTGCGCGCGCGCTTGACCTCCCCGATGAGCTGCACGATCACGCTCTGGTTCCGCACGTCGAGCTGCGAGAGCGGCTCGTCCATCAGCAGCAGCCTGGGATTGCCGACCAGCGCCTGGGCCAGCAGCAGGCGCTGCTGTTCCCCGCCGGACAGCCGCCCGATCGGCCGGTCGGCGTACGAATCGGCCCCCACGGCGCGGATTGCCGCGTCCGCCGCGCGGTCGTAAGCGGTGCCTGGAAGGCGCACGCCCCAGCGGTGGCCGTCGATGCCGAGGTTGACGAAGTCGCGCCCGCGGATGGAAAGCTCGGCATCGAAAGAGGACCGCTGCGGGATGTAGCCGATCAACGCGTTGCCGCGGTGGGGCTTGTCGCCCAGCACCTGGAGCTCGCCCTGGAAAGGCGGGAGCAGCCCAAGGATCATCCGGATGAGGGTGGACTTGCCTCCGCCGTTGGGTCCGAGGATGGCGGTGAACGAACCGGTCGCGATCGAAAAGTTCGCGTGCGTCCAAACGGCCGGGCCGCCGTAGCCGGCCGCTAGATCGCGGGCGTCGATCGCGGGCGCGCCGGCGGTCGGGCGCTGGGTGGTGGGCGGCTGCGTCTCGATCAATGTCAGCCGGCCAGCGCGTTTTGCACGGCCACGAGCTGCGAGAGCTGCCAGTCCTGGAAGGTCGCAGACTCGGGCTGCAGCGTCTCCGACACGCCCACGATCGGGATGTTCTCCTGGGAGGCGAGGTGCCTGATGTTGGTCGTGACCGCAGTTGCGGTCTGGACGTTGTAGACCAGAAGCCTCGCCTGCTTGCCGGTGATCTGGTTCTGGAAATCGATGACCGCTGCGGCCGGCGGGTCGTTGCCCGCGGAGACGGCGTTCATGAACGCGGTGGGGGAGATGAGATTCAGGCCGAGGGCGGTCGCCATGTAGACAAAGATGCTCTCGGTTGAGGCAACCGGCACCCCGTTGAACTTCGCCCTGATCTCGGCGACACGCTGCGTGTATGGCTTGAGCGCCGTGGTGAACGCGGCGCGCTGCTGGTCGAAAAACGCCGAGTCGGCGGAGTCGATGGACTTGTAGCCCGAAGTGATCTGGTCAGCCATGCGTGTGACGTAGCCGGGGTCGTACCAGAAGTGAGGGTTGTCTCCGGCCTTCTTGCCGAGCACGTTGGCGGCGGTGAGGACGGAGCGGTGGCTGCTCGGGTTCGCCGCGAGAAGCCTCGCGGCCCAGTCGTCGTAGCCGGCTCCGTTCAGGATCACGAAATCGGCGTCCGCGAAGGCCCTCGCGTCATTGGTGCTGGTCTCGTACTCGTGAGGATCTGCGTTCGGGTCGGTCACGACGCTCTGGACGCTCGCCTTCGATCCGCCCAGCTGGGTGGCGATGTCGCCCCAGAAGCTCTGCCCCGCGACGACCTTGATCAGGCCCGACTGCACGACGCCTGGCGGCCCGCCACCGCACGCGCTCGTGGCCAGCGCCAGGACGAGCAGAAGCACGACCACGTTCCGCGCCAACCGCCAACCTCCACGACGAACCCCGCCGAGCCTCCGGTTTGGGCTCAGTCACGCAAGAGTATTGCACAACTTGGTTGGGCAAGTAATCTGCGTTGCGGTAAGATGCCTGGAGAAATGCCGCGCCCGAGCCCCGTGACAGACATCGTCAGAAACCTGTTCGTAGGGAAGGCCCGGCATGCATGGTCGCTCGACGAGCTGCACGAGGCGGCGCAGGCCGCGCTGGGGACGGCCGACTACTCGACTGTCTTCCGGGCCGTGTCGACCATGGAGCGGGATGGGGCCATCAGGCGGATCGACCTTGGGGACGGCAAGGCCCATTACGAGGTGGGGGACGATCACCACGAGCACGTTCGCTGCGACTCGTGCGGGCAGGTGGCCGAGGTGCCGGGCTGCGTCCTGGAGGACGCGGCCGCGGGAGTGCAGACCAGCACCGGCTACAAGGTCACGAGCCACCACCTCGTGTTCACCGGGTTGTGCCCGGCGTGCGCGAGGCTTGGCGAATCTCCCAGTTAGCTTTGAGGTTTCTCTGAGCGTGCACCAAGGACTGACGGCGACGATGTCCTCGCGCAGGGACGCTTCGCAGAATTAGTTCCGGCGGACAGATGATCGAGCCGATGGCCTGACGGCACTTCCGGCGCGGCCCCTTTCCTCGGGCACAGTCATCGCCGCCCGGTGCGAGCGTCTCGGCGCCTGATCAGCTTCCCGACAGGGCCTTCTCGAGGTCCGACAGGTGGTGACGCTGATGCTCCAGCATCTTTGCCATGGTCTCGCCCAGCGACGTCCCGGCGTAGGGCCCGACCGTGACGGGCGTCTCCAATTTCAGGTCCGACAGCACCATCACCAGGCGCGTGGTACCCGCGTCGTATTCGTCCATCAGCTCCTGGGCTTCTTTGCCGGCCCGCCGCCGAATCTGTGACGCATTCCATCGGGTGGAGTCGAAGGGCGCTGCATTGGGATCTCTGGGCGCGGTCACAGAGCTTGCGACCGCCGGCAGCGACCCGGCCGAGCTCGACAGATGCGCGAGCAGATCCCGGCACGTCCATCCGTCGTAGCCGGGCGCCGGCGCCGTCCAGTCTCCATGGAGCGCGCGCACGATACCGGCCAGTTCGATATAGCCGGACGAAAGGGCGCTGAGGGTCGTTTTGTCGGCCATGGTTCGAGTGTAAGTCGTTCTCAGGTGAGGCCGCTCATCGCCGGGTACGGGCGGCGTACTGTTGCCGTGCACATGGCTGTTTCGCCGCCGCCTCCGCCCGCTCGAACGCCCAAACCGTCGACCACACCCAAGCGACCCGTCTCGCCGATGACGAATGCATTTCGGTCCAGGCGGTTCTGGATCACGCTGCTGGTCCTGCTCGCGGCCAACCTTTTCATCACCAATGTCCTGCTGGCGCCAGCTCAGCCGACCACGATCACGCTCCCGTACAACGTCTTCAAAGAGCAGGTCACCGCAGACAACGTCGTCACGGTCACGACCACGGGCGATGCCATCACAGGCGTGACCAAGACCCCCGTCGCCGAGCCCGGGACCGGGACGAAGGCCACGCACTTCACGACGCAGCACCCATCGTTTGCCAACGACAACCTGGAAACCTTGCTCGAGCAGCACGGGGTCACGATCAACGCCAAGCCGGAGAACCCGCCACTACCGTTCTGGGAGCAGCTTCTCCTTAGCTTCGGGCCGACCCTCCTCATTGTCGGAGGTCTCCTCTATCTGATCCGCCGCTCGGCCAGCGCCGGCGCGGGCGGCTTGCTCGGAGCTTTTGGTCAGAGCCGCGCTCGCATCTATGACGCCGAACGCCCCGCCACCACGTTCGCAGACGTGGCGGGCATCGACGAGGTCAAGCAGGAGCTCGAGGAGCTCGTCGACTTCCTGAAAGAACCGCAGAAGTACGAGCGACTTGGTGGACGGGTGCCCAAAGGCGTGCTGCTCATCGGACCGCCAGGCACGGGCAAGACACTCCTGGCGCGCGCCGTCGCCGGCGAAGCGAAAGTCCCG
>Ga0066793_10000857_pt1 | contig 12860 bp, 11 predicted proteins | sample PersoiDNA2013189_FD_83876 | JGI IMG/M metagenome (GOLD analysis project Ga0066793, IMG submission 83876) | Permafrost soil microbial communities from the Arctic, to analyse light accelerated degradation of dissolved organic matter (DOM) -... | ecosystem: Environmental > Terrestrial > Soil >...
GAAGGCAGAATCCTGGCTACGCCGCTGCGTCTGCCCTAAGGACGGAGACCACGCCGTACGCTGCGAGGTCGGGCTGGTGCTCGGCAACTGCGAAGTCTTCGCGGAGACGGTAGAGACCGAGTTTGAACGCATCCAGAACTGGTACAGAACCCCTCGGTTTGCTGCCGATCCGCCGCTGAGTGACCTCATACTGAATTTCCGCACGCCTGGTCGGGAGCGAGCGCAGGACGCTTGACCCCCGTCCGGCGCTGGACGAGCCACACGTTGTCCTCGGGCATGGCGCGGGACACCAGGACTCGGCGACGCCGCGATCTGCAGACCGACTCCGCAGGACTACCCGCTGCTTGCTGTAGACTTGGCGGGTGTAGGCGCGGACTACCCAGAGTCCCGGCCGGACACCCCCACGCGCTGCGCCACACCTTCGGCACCGCGCTGGCCTCGGGCTTCCTGCCATAACTACCTGCAGCCCGAACCAGTCGCTATTCTGTAACGGCGCACGTCAGATGAGTCCGATCGCGCTCGGTCTGGCCCTCTTGGTTGTTGCGTTGTGGATCGCTAGAGGGGGCTACCGACGCTAAGGCGTTTCAGTCTAAGGAGGCGGCTCCAGGAGCGGTCGTTGGAAAAGACGCTCGTGTAAATCAGTGACCGTGCGCCGACTATTGTTGCCACGGAACCTCAACGCAATCCCACAGCTCCGGCTGACGCATCGGCTTGATAACTGGCAACCGGCCGTCCGCTGCGCGATGGCGAAGCGGACCCCGAGGTCTGGATGGAGGTCACGTGCCGTGACCCTCGATGCGGACCTCTACGCCTGGGCGCTCACCCGGCCGTGGTGGCAGCAGCAGGCACTGGGGCGGCTCGTGGCCGGTCATAAGCTGACCGATGCGGACCTCGAGCACATCGCGGACGTTCTGCTCGCGGACCCGCCGGCACCGCCCGACGGCGGCTGGCTCGGACCGAGCCTGCGTCCCGTGCCAGGGGACCAGAAGCCAGTCCGGCTCGTCGCGGTCCGCGGCGTCCGCAACATCAACGCCCTCGTTGACGACCAGACGCTGACGTTCGCGCGTGACGGGCTGACCGTCGTGTACGGAGCCAACGGCAGTGGCAAGTCGGGGTACGCTCGCGTCGTCAAACGCGGCGTCCGATCACGACACCGTGACGACATCTTGCCGGACATCTTCGACTCCGCGGGCGGTGCGTCGAACGCGGTCATCGAGTACACGGTCGGCGAGACACCCGGGCAGGCCCTGCTTGGGGAGGACGACGCGGCGCTTGCGCAGGTCGCATTTTATGACGAGAAATGTGGCGACTGCTACGTCACATTGGAAGCCGACATAAGTTACCGCCCGTCTGGCCTCACCCTTCTCGACGCGCTCGTCGGCGTGTGCGACGGCGTCCGCAGCGTCCTTGACCGGCAGCTCGCAGCGAACGCGGCAAGTGCCGTCATGCTGCCCGCCTTACCCGCCGGAACAGCGGCCGCCGCCTTCCGTGACGGGCTTGGTGCTAGCACTACGGATGAGGCCATCGACGACGCGTGCAGGTTCGATGAGACAGCCGCGGGGAGGCTAGCGTATGTCGTGGCCGAGGAGGCACGGGTGCGCGCCAGTGATCCGCGCCAGGAGGGCGCTCGGCTCTCCACTGTCGCCGACGCACTAGAGAGTGTCACTTCGGCGTTGACCGGTGCGGCCGCCCGGCATGGCACAACTGCCGAGAGGACGCTGCGATCGCTCCTCGTCGAGGCGACCGAGAAGCGTGCGGCGGGCGACGTCGCGTCGTCGGCGACGTTCGAGGCGGAGCCAGTATCGGGCGTCGGGACGCAAACCTGGCGCACACTGTGGGAAGCTGCTCGCGCGTTCTGCGAGCAGACCGCGTACCCGGACCGGTCGTTCCCGATCACCGATGCGGACGCTCGTTGCCCGCTGTGCCAGCAGAATTTCGATGCGGACGCCGCTGCCCGGATGCGCCGGTTCCACGCCTACATGACTGACACGACGGAACGCGAAGCGGAGGAAGCTGAGACGGCCGCCCGGCGTGGCGTGCGCGAGCAGGCGACGGCACTCGTGCTGACACCGGCGGTTGCCGTCGCGCTTGCGACGGTGCGGGCGGCCGACTCGGAGCTTGCCGACGTAATGGACGAGGCACTGGGCCAACTCGACGCTCGGCGCACTGCTCTGGCCGCGCTCGCGGGTGCCGCGGGCACGCCCGTGCCTGCGGCACCCAACGCTGACGCGCTCGCCGGTCGTTTCACCGGTGCCGCGACGGGTGCCCGTGACAGCGCGAATGCGATCGACAGCGCCGCGTTCACCGCCGCGTTGCAGGCGGTCCTCCGCGAGCGAGCGGAGCTCGAGGCGCGCCGAGCGCTGGCCGAGACGAGCGCGAACATCAGTGCCGAACGGGACCGGATGAGGCGGCGCGTCGCCCTGGAGGCGGCGAGACGGGACACGGTCACGACGGCCATCACGCGAGAGTCGACCGACCTGACTCGCAGGTACGTGACGACGAACGTGGCGGACCGGTTCTCCCGCGAGAGCGACCGACTCGGCGTAGAGCGAGTCGCTCTCGCCGATACCGGCGGTCACAAGGGACAGTTGCGGCACAAGCCGGCGTTCCTTGGCGCGACGATGCGTGCCGACCTGCCACGGGTACTGTCCGAAGGCGAGCAGACGGCGCTCGGGCTGGCGGGGTTCTTCACGGAGGCATACTTCGACCAGTCCCGCTCTGCGCTCGTCCTCGACGACCCGGTCACGAGCCTCGACCACCTGCGTCGCGACAAGGTCGCGAACCGCCTGGCTGCGCTGGCCAGGGACCGGCAGGTCATCGTGTTCACCCACGACACGGCGTTCGTCACGGAGCTGCGCATCGCGGCCAGGGAGGAGGATGTCCCGCTCGCGGAGCGGACCGTCGCCAGGCGCTCCGCCGACAGGGCCCCCGGTATCTGCTCCGTTAAGCACCCGTGGGCAGTCAAGGACACAAGACAGCGGCTCGACGCTCTGCGCACCGACCTCGCTCGCATAAAGCGCGAGCACGCCGCCTGGGACGCCGCAACGTACGAGGACCAAAGCGCACTGTTCGCCGGCAGGCTGTCCCAGACGTGGGAGCGCATTATCAGCATGGAGATCGCGAATAACCTCGTGGACCGCGGCACGCTCGAGGTGCGCGTCAAGATGATGAAGATCGTCGCCGCGATCACCGCAGAGGACGAGAGGCAGTTGCAGGAGTCCTACAGCCGCATCAGCAGGTGGGCGCCGCGGCATGACAAGGACCAGAGCCTTGAGTACAGTGCGCCGAGCGTTGACGAGCTCGAGGCAGAACTTACTCTCATCAGCGAATGGTTTGACCGTGTCCGCAAGTACGGCAAGTAGCGGGCGAGCTCGTTCCACATCCGGGCGAACGCCTCGTCTGGCCGGTCACCCGAGCACCGGGCGGCAGCTCGGCGATCGCTCGGTGAACACCCGCCGCGGGCAGGCCGGCTGTCGACAGCGCCACTGCGCCGTCAGGCAGTCCTCGCCGAGCAGCTGCGCGCCGGCCAGAGCGACCAGAAACTCCCCCGCGGACAGCCCCCGGTCTCGCTCCTTGACCGGGCCCGACGTGGCGGTCCAGCGCAAGGATCTTTTTAGCCTATCGTCGCCAAGGTGAAACTCGTTGATTGGAAACATATAGTCGACCTTGGCGGCTACACCTCCTCTCCGGAGTTTGCACGGGCCGAGGACGACATACGAGCAGCCGTTGCAGCGGTCAAGTGGCCCGTAGGCAGCGGTAAATTCACGATTTTCCCGGAATCAGGCAAGAAACGCGGTGAAGGCAACGGCGTGAAGCCGATCAAAACTGGATTCACTGAGGCGCTGGTGAAGCGGAATTGGGAGCTTGAGAAGAGCTTCAAGAAGAAAGTGGCCAAGAAGGTGGCCAATGTGCTGCCTCCCGCTGTGACGGTGGCCGCAGGGTCTACGCCGGGAGCTTTCGACTGCCATCTAACTTTTCCGAACTCGTCGACTGACCCATTTGTCGTCGAATGGGAAACCGGCAACATTTCGTCGAGTCACCGGGCAATCAATCGCATCGGGCTTGGCATGAAGAAGAAGTACATATCCGGAGGAGTGTTAGTCGTGCCAACCAAGGACCTGGCAACGTATTTGACCGATCGCATCGGCAATTCCGCCGAGCTGCTGCCGTACCACGAGCTTTGGGAAGAGTGGAAGTTCTCCGAGTTCGGATACTTCGCCATTGTTACCGTTGAGCACGACGACACGAGTTCGTCGGTGCCACGGATTCCGAAAGGCACCGACGGACGAGCTGCCAACTAGGCATGTTTCTTGGCCGCAGCTTTTCGCTTCGCTGTCATGCCTTTGGCAGAATCACCCATGTTCTTCGGGGCGATATCTGCGTCCTCTCCTTGCAGCCTACGAATAATCGGGTCGACGTCACCGAGTTCGCAGCCGATCCAGTGACGATGCATTTCTTCGGCAGCCGCGTATGTCGTGCCGGAACCGCCGAACGGGTCGAACACAGTGTCGCCAGGGTTACTCGATATTTCAAGTACGCGACGCAGGAGCTTGATAGAAACCTCATTCGCTCCCCGGCGCTTCGTGGATGAATGACGAACGGGTGGAATATCCAGCCAAACATCAGTGAGGTTGATGCCGTCAGGATGGAGCTTGTTGCGATGGCCGCCGTAGTCCTTCACATCCCCGCCGCAATGACGACACACCTGAATGGGGGTGCGAGGACGACTAAACGTGGCCGGCTTGCCCTTGGTGTAATAGATCATGCTGTAGTGCGAGGGATACAGACGACCGGGAATTGGCAACGCGTATTTTATGTCCATCGCAATCCAATGGCGAAACAGCATTCCGGCGTTGTTGAGGAAGTGTCCGAGCTCAATGTTCCAACGCGGCAGATTGAAGAGATAGAAGGCACCGCCCGGTTTGAGTAGCCGCACACCTTCCTTGATCCACGCTTCACACCATGCGAGGTATTCCTCATCCTTGAGCGAATCGTTGATGCCTTTGCCGTAATTCTTGCCAAGGTTGAACGGCGGATCAGCGAAAAATAGATCAATCGACTCGTCGGCAAGTTGCGGCGTGATCTTCAAGCAGTCGCCTTGATGGAGATCACCGAGTTCCGTCTGGAACACACTCGTCGTATTGGTCTTTGCCACGTTGGCGCTACTCCCAAGTTCAAGTCGGTTAAGCGGATTTCGTCCGGTCAACCGTCCAATCCAACCACGGCGTTCGGCGAAAGTGGTGGCGGTTCACCAGGAATTTCGTCGAACACTCGTAGTCTCGCACCCACGTGTGACATAAACCCTCGTCCACTCATGGTCTTCGTGGTCCACGCTTGTGGAATCGGTCGACTCCCCGACAAACGCCCCGTACTCCTTGTGTCTAAGGACTTTCTGCCCTAGCCGTTGCCTCCGAGAGGAGGATGGTCTCCTCTGCCCGGGGGAGAGGAGATGCGGCGCCCCGTTCCGCGTTTCCAATCTAGAACTGAGAGGACCAACGGTGCCCAGAAGTTCGGTGAAGCGACAGCCAGCCTGGAACGCTTCGGTGAGATGGTCGAAATCACGGTCGCGACCGTTGCCACCAATTCGGCGACGGTCGGCTCGCTCACAAAGCCATTCTCGCAGGTCAAGCATATCGAAGCGTCACGACACGTCGACCCGCGAGTACATACCCAGGAATTCGAATCATAAGCAGTCAGGAATCAGGGACCTGAACAGTTACACTTAAGCTTAGCCGAAATTGAGGTCCACGCGAAGGGATTGCCCATGGCTGAGCCCCTTGAGCCACGGAACTTCTTCGTCTCCTATACTGGAACGGATCGCCCTTGGGCCGAATGGGTCGCCTGGCAGCTGGAACAGGCTGGCTATTCAGTAGTCCTGCAGGCATGGGATTTCGAGCCTGGCGACAACTTCGTTGTTCGAATGCGTGATGCACTTGAGCGAACCGACCGGACTATTGCTCTGATTTCAGCTGCCTACCTAGGTTCACCCTACTGTACTGATGAGTGGACTGGGGCGTTCATCCGCGATCCCGATGGCAAGAACCGCTTACTTCAGGTGCGCATCGAGGCGTGCATCCTCCCACGGCTGTTGCGATCACAGGGGTACATCGACTTGGTTGGTGCGTCCCACCAAGAGGCGCACGCGCGGCTTCTCTCCGGTGTAAAGCGGGGCAGTCGGCGGCCGGCCAGCGAACCGCCCTTTCCCAACTACCGAGGCGCGACGCCGCGATTTCCCGGGCACGCGCCTGCGATAAGTAACCTACCACCTCGCAACCCCGCCTTTTCCGGCCGTCGCGCTCCCCTACAGGAGCTGCGCAGAGCTCTCACGGCTGGGCCGACTGCGGCGGTGGTCCAGCAAGCGACGGTGCACGGACTGGGTGGAGTGGGAAAGACCCAACTAGCTGTTGAGTACGCCTACCGGCATGCCACGGACTACGACATTGTCTGGTGGATAGCAGCAGAGCGGCCAGTCACAATTCCTGGACAATTGTCAGGCCTGGCCCGTCGGCTCGGAGTCCCTGAACTCAGCGATCAAGCTCAAATGCTTGCGAGTTTGTGGGACGAGTTGCGGCAGCGGGACCGGTGGCTGCTCATCTACGATAACGCCGAGTCGCTCAGGGATATCGCAGCGTACCGGCCGCCAAGTGGAGATGGACGAATCGTGATCACCTCGCGCTCTACGTTGTGGGGCACGGCGGCGAGGGTACGGTTGGACGTGCTTCGTCGTGCAGAAGGAGTCATGTTTCTGCGACGTCGAACGGGTGCAACCGACAAACAGGCGTTAGACGCGCTGGCTGAGACATTGGGGGATCTCCCGTTGGCGCTCGAGCAGGCAGCCGCGTACATTGAAGAAACAAAGATGACCCCATCGGACTACCTCGCCCTGTTCCGGGAGCACGAGACGGAGCTGCTCGCGTTTGGAGCGCCGACCACGACCGAGCAGACCGTCGCTACCGTCTGGCAGGTTAGTCTCAATCGAGCAAGAGCTCAGGAATCGACTGCGGAGGATCTCCTCGCCCTATGCGCGTTTCTCGCCCCGGATGCCATTCCGCGTGCGTTGCTCCGCGACCATGCAACGGTACTCCCCGAGGCGCTGGCCATGACAGTACGACATCGGCTGTCTTACAATGCTGTGGTTAGCATCGTCGGCCGATACTCGCTGATAACGCTGACCCCGGAGACCTTGGCCGTACATCGCTTGGTCCAATCCGTGACACGCGCTAGCCTCACCGACAGAGCACGGCAGCAGTGGGCCCAGGTCGCTGTCCGGTTGATCTTCAGAGCGTTCCCGCGCGGCAGCAGCAATCCAGCAACCTGGCCAGCGTGCCTCCCCCTGCTTCCCCACGCTCTGGCGACCGTGGATCACGCTAAGGCGCTTGGTATCGAGTTGGAAGGGGCAGCGCTGCTGCTAAATGAGATCGGCGTATACTCATGGGCTCGTTCTGAACTCGTCCAGGCGAAAGAACTGCACCAGCGAGCTCTTGCCCTTGACGAAGCCCACTTTGGTTCCGACCACCTCGCTGTTGCCAATAGCCTAAACAACCTCGGCTTGGTCTTGTGGGACCTCGTTGACCTGGGTGGGGCACGTGCGGCCCACGAGAGGGCTCTGGCGATCCGGGAGGCACGGCTGGGCCCCGACCATCCTGCCGTTGCCGCCAGCCTGAACAACCTGGGGGTCGCTCTGTGGGATCTAGCCGAACTGGCGGAGGCACGGGCTGCACATGAAAGGGCATTTGCGATCCTGGAGGAGAGGCTGGGTGTCGACCACCCAGCCGTAGCGGCGAGCTTGACCAACCTCGGGTCCGTCCTGAGCGATCTGGGTGAGCTAGCACGGGCACGTGCGGCGTATGAGCGGGCGTTGACGATCCTGGCGAGGTGGATGGACGGCGACCAGCCGGACGCTGCCCTCAGCCTGACTTATCGCGCCGGGGTCGACGTGAGCGATCTGGGTGAGCTAGCTGTCGCACGGGCCGTACTGGACCCGCTGCTGGCCGAGCCTCAGACGATGTTGGTCGGCGAAGGCCATCCGGCCGCCGCGGGGAGCCTGGTCGTTGGCCCTAGCATGAAGATGGGCGGTCCAGGCGAAATAGCTGTCGCTTCTGCCGTGATGCCGCGCCCGGCGCTCGCCGGGCAGGAGCCACGGCTGGGCAGCAACCACCCGACTATGGTGAAGACCCTGGACAACCTCGGAGTCGTCTTGAGTAAGCTCGGGGAGCTCGCGGAAGCGAGGCAAGCGTTTGAGCGGTCCTTGGCGATCCGCGAGGCGCGGCTCGGCGCCGATCATCCGGACGTGGGCTGGAGCCTGACGAACCTCGGAGTCGTCCTTGGCGAAGTTGGGGCGCTAGCGGAGGCACGAGCAACGCTCGAGCGGGGCCTGGCCATCCGGCAGGCACGGCTAGGCGCCGATCACCCGGATGTTGCGACGAACCTGAGCGCTCTCGGGACCGTCCTCTGCAAGCTTGGGGAACTAGCGGAAGCCCGAAAGACGTTGGAGCGGGCGCTGACTATCCGGGAGCTCCGGCTGGGCCGCGACCACCCAGCGACAGCCAGGACTTGGAAGAACCTGACTGTAGTTGTCAACCTGCTCGGAGTTGACCCTGTTTGAACGGACAAAGCAGGACATCCGCCCCCAACGACCCGCCCATCAACCCGATCAACGCGGTGCATCCGGGCTTCATCCGGGCTTAGGGGGAACCGACCGGATCATCAAGAAGACCCATCGCCCGCGCCGCCTACGGCTTTCGCAGCTCGACCAAATCAGCTCCCGTAGGCGCGCGTCTGCGTGTCCGCGTTTACCGGGCGGCCCCGTAACACCTGTGGTAGGACCGCACGCGGCGTCTGCCGATCCGCGGCTCACAGCGTCTATGTGCAGGGACCGGCGAACCAACAGGATCAACTGCGATCGCTCAGGCGCGTTACGCAGGGGTGTGGTTTAGTGTCGGATAGTTCAGGGTCCGCTTCTTGACGGGGCGATGGGGCAAGATTTGTTGGGTTATCGCCCAGACCACCACAACCGGAAGGTTGGTGTGATCCGATTGTTCTGAGATCAGCCTCAGCGTGACTTGCCGGTTGGAGAGAGACACGCTGCCGCTGGCGATTTGCGCTGCGGTTGCTCTACTCAGGTTCGTTCTTGACGCCGATGCGGTACTCCGGATCGGGCCACGGCCGATGGGGGGTGAGAATCGAATCGTATGGGAAACGTCGGACTGGTTGCGGCATTCTTCGGCGCCGGTGCTGCCGCGTCATGGGGTGTGTCAGACTTCCTTGCCGCCCGGGCGTTGAAATCTCTTGGTCCGCTGCACGTGGCATTTATGGTGAACGTTATCGCTGCGACGCTATTTACCGCTGTCTTCTTCCTGTTGTTGGGTCCGCATCGATGGACGTCGTGGAACGGAGCGTTTTGTGCGATCTCCGGTGGCATCCTCTATGCGGCAGGCATGGTCTCTTTTTTCAAGGGACTACAATTGGGTCCTGTCACCGCTGTCAGCCCACTAAGTAGTGTTTATCCGTTCGTAACGGCTTTCGTAGGCGTGGCCGCATTCGGCGCAAGTTTATCATTGATCCAAGCTCTTGGGGTAGTGGTCGTCGTGTCTGGTGTCGCCGCCGCAGCTGGCCTGGCGGAGTCGAAGGAGAAATCAATCGGTTCCACGAGGCGCAGGAAGCTTGGCCCAGGTCCTGCGAGGGCAATTGCTGCTGCTGTTTGCTGGGGGGTTGGATTTTCTCTGGTAGGCCAGGCTGCGGCGAAGATCGGCTGGGAGACTACCACGGCATTGGAATTGGCAGCGGCGGCTGCCGTATTCACTTTGCTTCTCGGGTCAGTCGCCGTTCCAACTCTGCCGTTATCACGACCAGCGCTGAGTTTAGCCCTCAACAGATTCGTAGTAGGTTCAGCTATTATTCAACTTGCGGGAACGCTGTCCTTCAATTTTGGACTCACTTGGGATCGCAATGCTGGAGCCATCGTCTCCGCGGTTTCTGCGACTTATCCGCTCGTGACCGTTGTGCTCGCAATTAAGCATTTCAGAGAGCGAATTCGCGTGATTCCACTGGTTGGAGCGGTTGCCGCGATTGTCGGCGTGATGGTGCTTGCTCTCGGCTAGAGGGCTAGCCAGCTCAGTGCCGATACTGGGTCACCCACCGCAACGAAGACCCGAATCCCCTCGTCTGGGATGCCCAAGCCGACGAAATCCTCGTCAAGTCGGAGGTCGGATGTACCTGCTGATCCCACTCATGTAACTTGAGGATCGGGGGGGTTTATGACAGCGACGATGACAGCGGTTGGTTGCGCTCTCCCTTGAGCAGCGGCCACAGCTGCAAGCTCGCGTTGCCGGACAGCCGCCGCGAAGTGAACTGGCAGAAGGGTGATCACTGGTTGGGCATCGCCGTAACTTCACCGCCGGGCGGCCTCTTCTCGGCCAAGGGCCACCAAAGAGATCGCCTACGCCGTGTTCAACGCGTTCACGGACCCGGAGAACGGCAGCTACCGCCGGGTCCGGAACAGGCGTGCTCGCGCATGCGACCTCTTGATGCCTCGCTACCAGAAGGGATTGCGGCTGTGCCAACATACGCGGAAAAGGTTGTCCGTCTGACGAGTGCTGTGCGGCGGGCGGAACTGAGCTACGAGGCAGCGAAGCAGTCTGCGGCGAACCGCGGAACGACGGTGCCTGTCCGACACAAGTGTCTTGTCTCCTACCACGGTGCCGATATTGACGGCGTCACCACTTTCGTGGAGACTTTCAGTGACGTCCTTATTCCCCGGGTGATTGGGGTGTCGGATAGTGATCACTTCAAGGACCCGGTCAATAGCCAAGACGAGGAATATATCAAGGCGCAGATCGGGGGGAAGTATCTGTCAGACTCGACCGTCACTATTCTGTACGTTGGCGCCTGCACCTGGGCGCGTAAGTACGTCGACTGGGAGATCTCCTCATCGCTGCGGAACAGCTTGGTGAACAAGCGAAACGGCTTGATGGCGATGACACCCGCTGACCGGAGTCAGAACTCACTGCCGGCACGATTCGTGGACAACTGGGCAACTAATAACTCAGGGTATGCTCGATATTACTTCTATCCGCAGACCGTGTCATTGCTGCGTGGTTGGATAGAGGATGCGTTCCAGTCAAGGGACACGCGGGCGCAGCTGATCGACAACTCCCGAGCGCTCCGCAAATCCAACTCGTCCTGCTGACGTGATCGAGAACCATTTTCCCGAGTTCTTCCGTCGAGCTGACGATCACTCAGCTAGGTGGCAGCGGCGGTATCTGCGTATGCAGAAGGTACAACTGGGCGCACTCCTGCTGGCTGCAGCGGTGGCGGCGGTCGGGGACTACCCGCTCCCCGTGTTGCTGTTCGGAGTTGCCATCGCCGCTCAACTTTACCGACTCACCGCACGCGCCGACGAGAAGTGGTGGAACGGTCGCGCTGGCGCCGAATCGGCTAAGACAGCTTCGTGGCTCTACGTGGTAGGCGGCGCACCTTTCAACATAAACAACCCGAACGCGGACCTGGAACTTGCTCGCCGCCTCAGGGAGATCGGCGACAAAGTAGCCAGGATCTTGCCGGTTCCAACGGGGCAAGCACATGTGACGGCCGAGATGGTGGCAGTCCGAACACAGCCGCTGCCGGAACGGGTCGAAATCTACCAACGGGAGCGCATCCAAGACCAGTGCCAATGGTACGCAAAGAATTCTGAACTGAACGAGAAGGGAGGCCGGTGGTCGGCCTTTCTCGGAGTTGCTATGCAAACGCTCGGGCTTCTCTTCGGTGTGGCTGCGGCTGTATATCATTGGAGACTGGACGCCGTGGGGCTGTTCGCGTCGCTCGCTGCTTCGGCCGTGGCGTGGAGCGCCGTCAAGCAGTACGAAACCCTTGAACGTTCCTATGCGGTCGCAAGCAGTGAGCTGAGCACCATCGAGGTCGAGATCAGCAGCCGTTCGTGGACTGACGAGTCGGCCTGGGCAGCCTTCGTGAATGCGTCCGAGGATGCGATCAGCCGCGAACACACTTCATGGCGGGCCTCTCGCGCGGCCTGACGCCGCCCGGGGACGGGACTGGACCGCCCGGGCGGGTTGGCCTTTTCCGGCTTGCGGCCGGACCGTTTCCGCAAACGACTTCGGGGCTGGTTTCCCCAGCCCGTCCGACGACGGGGGCTTCGAGGAGTTCCCGCGAAATTCGCCCGCAGCTGTGTTTCGAGTTCCAATACCCGCGCTTGCAGTCTTCCCTTCGCGGCGCGCACCATTGCCACCTCATCGCGCAAGGCGGCGAGCACCGCCACCAATTCCACGACAGTCGGCTCGCTCACAAAGCCATTCTCGCAGGTCAAGCATATCGAATCGTCACGACACGACGACCCACGAGAGTGTCCATTCAGGCGGCCCGCTGACTTGCGGCGTGTCGGCTTGATCTGATGCGCACAAGGCTGATCATGTCGCCTCGTGTCCGATCTTCAGCCCACGCCGGACCGCGCCGCGTTGGTGGAGGAGCTACGGGCGCAGGTGGGCGGGCTGCGCGCGGCCAACGCGCGGCTGCGTGAGGTCGTGACCAACAAGGACGCGCTGTCGGCCGGCAAGGACACGCTGATCGAGGCGCAGCGCGAGCAGCTGGGCAACGCCGCCGGCACCTTAGATCTCCTACCTGGGCCAGGTCAGCATGGAACGCACCGCGACGCTGCTGGCGGACCTGCTGGGCTGCCCGGTCTCGACCGGATTCGTCGCCTCCTGCCTGACCCGGCTGGCCGACGCCGACCAGCTCTACCACGACGAGACGCCGGTGCCGGTCAACGGCGGGACCGGCTACGTCTACGCCGCCCGCGCCGACGGCCTGGTCTGGTACGGGGCGCACGAGCACCGCAGCCACGCCGC
>Ga0066793_10000858_pt1 | contig 12853 bp, 13 predicted proteins | sample PersoiDNA2013189_FD_83876 | JGI IMG/M metagenome (GOLD analysis project Ga0066793, IMG submission 83876) | Permafrost soil microbial communities from the Arctic, to analyse light accelerated degradation of dissolved organic matter (DOM) -... | ecosystem: Environmental > Terrestrial > Soil >...
AGGTCGAGGCAAAATTGGAGCGGTTAGACGCAATCCGACCCGAACTAAAAGTCATACCGCTTATTGAGACTTGCATAAATGCCTGACAGATTCAAAGGGGCAGCTCGGCTTGACGCCAGAAGGCACGGATCAAGGTCGGGCGACGCTGCATGGAGCGCAGGCGGTTGCGAGCTCCGGTTTTCAGATCCGCGAAGTCTCCGGCGCAGCGGTTGGCGAGCTCGTGATGTTTGAGATGTCCCCAGATGTACTCGGTGGGGTTGAGCTCGGGGGCATAGCCCGGCAGCTGCTCGATCTGGATGGCGCCGTTGAGGGCTTCGAGGTACTCGCGCACAAGTGCCGCGCGATGCGCGGGCGGGCCGTCCCAGATCACGAGCAGGGGCTTGCGGATCTGACGGCCGAGCGCGTGCAGGAACTCGATGATCTGCGGGCCCTTGATCGCCCCGGGGAAGAGTCGGAAGTAGAAGCGTCGGAAAGTGATTCCGGCGATGACCGAGAGCTGATGCCAGTTGAAGTGATACTGCAGGACCGGCGTCTCGCCCCGTGGCGCCCACGTGCGCACCCGGGTCGGCCGCTCGCTCAATCCCGACTCGTCGATGAAGACGATGATCCGGCCTTGTTTCGCAGCGTTTTTTTTAGAACCGGCCAGCGCGTCTGCTTCCAGCGCTGGATCGCCGCCTCGTCGCGCTCGAGCGCACGCCCAGAAGGTCGCTGGCAGGAGAAGCCGAGCGAGACGAGAATGCGCCACACTTGGCTCTCGCTGTATGCACGCCCAAAGCGGCGCTCGATCAAGTGCCCGACCCGGGGCAGCGTCCACAGATCCGTGGCAAAGCCCTCGGCTAGTGCACCGGCCTTTAGCGCACGCATCAATTCGCGCCGCTGCGCCTGCTCGAGCCCGGAGGGCCGACCGCGTGGCCGTCTCTTCAGCGCCTCCAACCCTCCGGCCTGCAGCTGCGCGTTCCACTCCGACACCGTTGTGCGCGTCACACTGACGCGCCGCGCGACCTCCGCCTGCGCCACCCCACGCTGCAATAAGCGACCCGCCCGCAATCGACGTCGCTGCAACAACTGGCTTTCTCGTTCCGTCTTGCTCATAGCTCGCCTCGCCAAGATTACACATCATCTTGGACAAAAGACCAGCGAGAAAGTTGCAAGGCATTTATGCAAGTCTCAATAGTTGTGCGAAAACGGCAAACGCGGAATGCTGGCCGGCTCACGACACTGACCGAAGTCCTACGCCAGGAACCACTTGTTATTTTCCGCTTCAGCGAAGCCTCCTCGAATCCCGACGCGGCGAGCGCGCGTGAGCTTTCGACGGCTTTCTAGGGTGGTGTTGGAACTTTTCGCGCCGGATCGCTTTAGGCTGCATGAGCTGCTTCACCCCTGTTTTGCTTATTGCCTAGGCTGAGCCGGTCCAAATAATCGGCCCACGCCTGCATCATCTTCTGGCGCTCAGGCAGGTAGTCCGCATAATTGTACGCCGCTCGAATGGCATTCCTTTCCGCGTGCGCGAGCTGGCGCTCAATGGCATCTGCATTCCACCCTTGTTCGTTGAGAAGCGTGGATGCCATGCTGCGAAACCCGTGCCCTGTCATGTCGGTCGTGGCGTAGCCCAGCCGGTGAAGCGCAGAGAGAACTGTGTTATCGCTCATAGGGCGACTCTTGTCGATCTCGCCTGGGAATACTAGACGTCCTTCGCCTGTCAGTGGGCGCAGCTCTTCCAGGATCGCGACCGCTTGGCGCGAGAGCGGAACCAAATGCGGTGCCTTCATCTTCATGCGCGCAGCCGGGATGCGCCATTCGGATGTTTTGAGATCGAATTCTGACCACTCCGCCTTACGTAGCTCGCCCGGCCTGACAAACACGAGGGGCGCCAGAGATAAAGCGCATTTCGTCACAATCGAACCTTGGTAGCCCTTGATCGCCCGGAGCAAAGCTCCCACACCACGAGGGTCCGTGATGCTCGCATGATGACGTTCAACAACTGGCGCCAATGCTCCCGCCAGGTCGCGGGCGATGTCACGATTGGCGCGATCGGTAACGACGGCATAGCGGAATACGCGTGCACAATTCTGCAACGCGCGGTGCGCGGTCTCGTGAGCGCCACGGCCTTCGATGCGTCGTAACGTGGTCAGTAGCTCCGAGGGTTTGATCTGCGCGATTGGACGGGCGCCAAGCCAGGGAAATATGTTGAGCTCGAGCCGGCGAATAATTCGATCGCCGTGCGAGGGTGCCCATTTGCGGGAATTGAGTACGAACCATTCCCGCGCGATTGCTTCGAATGTAACCGCGGTCTCATCGGTTTCGATCGCTGCTGTTGCCTTGCGGAACGCACCGGGATCGCGCCCGCCTTCGAGGTGCTTACGGGCCTCGTCCAATTTTTCGCGTGCCTCTTTCAGACTGACATCGGGATAGACACCAAACGATAGACGCTTTTCCTTGCCGCTGAAGCGGTATTTGAAGCGCCACCACCGCCCTCCGGATGGTGAGATTTCAACGTACAAACCGCGCCCGTCGAACATTCGATAGGCCTTATCCCGGGCCTTCGCATTGACGATTTGAACGTGCGTCAGAGACATGAAATATCCACCTGCTAAAGCCCCGAAATCCGGGACTGGAGTTGCCCCCAAGCGGTCCAAATTCCGTGAGTTGCCCCCAGAATTGCCCCCAAAAGGGTTGGCTGTCAAGTCCTTCAGGATGAAGCGGTTGAAACGTCAAGGCGCGTTCTTTTGCTTAAAATTCAGATATTTAAGCACACGCAGGCGCATTGGAGCGTAGCGAGGGGCGGTCGGGCGCGGGTGGTATTTATGGCCAGGGGTGGAATTGAACCACCGACACGCGGATTTTCAGTCCGCTGCTCTACCAACTGAGCTACCTGGCCGCCGAAGGGAAGGTAACTATTAGACCCGGCCGGCGCGCAATGCGTCAAGCAAGCAAGCGCTTAACTCGTTGATTCTTGAAGCTGATCGCGCCGACAACGTATTCAATAGATGATGCACGATGCGGGGTTAGAGGTGCCACGGTTCAGACGCGGCCGGTTGCGGCGTACGCCGGAACAACCGCGGCAGCAGATGCTGCGGATTTCAACGGCCGCGGCGCCGGCCTTCGGATGCCCAGCGCTGATGGCAGGCGAAATGCATATACAGCATCCGCGTGACGCCGTCTGAGGCAAGCTCGATCTGGTACTCGATTTCATGCGGATTGATTCGGCCACAGCACAGGTCACAACTGGCGCCGGTGCCGCGGCTTGCCCATGTTCGTAAGGGTTTTTGGTAGCCCAGCGGCTGCGGGCTGCCGTCTGAAGTTGCAATGTTCTCGCCGTGCGTGTGCATGACGCGCCTCTTCTGGGTGTCTGAACTTTCCTAACGCTGCAACCTGTCGATTGGATGACAGACGGCTTATATTAACTTTTGGGAGCGCTAAAGCCCTCCGGCGCCTTGGATCCTGTACCGAAGAAAAATTTCTCCATCTCGGCCACTAGGAATTTACGCGCTTTGGGTTCGATCGGCGTCAGGCGGTATTCGTTCAACAGCATGGTCTGATGGGTGATCCAGCGGGCCCACGCTTCCTTCGACACATTCTCGTAAATGCGCTGGCCGAGCTCGCCCGGATATGGGGCGCGATCGAGTCCCGGCGCTTCCCGCTTCAACAGCACGCATTGCACGAGACGGGTCACGCTCAACTCTCCAATCAACCGGCCGCGGGTGCATCGAACAGCGTCGCATCCGCCAGGCGATCGAGCAAGGTTTTGATCGGTGCCGGCAAGCCGATGCGCGCGGGTTCGTGTGTGTTATACCAGAGGCTCCGGCTGTCATCCATGACGCTCACAGGTCCGCTGCAACGCGTCAATAAGGGCGCGATGACGAGATCAAAATGCGTGAAGCTGTGCTGCATCAATTCGAGCTCCTGAGGCTCGCCTCGCGAGCGCTTGAGCGACTGATCGGCGAAAACCCTCGCGGCGGAAAGCGTATCGAATTCAGGCAGGCACCATAAGCCGCCCCAGACACCGCTCTCCGGCCGGCGCTCGAGCAGCACCGTGCGGTCTTCGCGCACCGCGACCAGCATGAACACCTGCCGTGTCCGACGGGCACGCGTAACCCGGCGCGGCGCCGGGAGTTCGTGTTGCCGCCCACTGCGCCGCGCGAAACACCCTTCGCTCAAGGGACAGAATGCGCAAAGCGGCTTGCGCCGCACACACACGGTCGCCCCCAGATCCATGATGGCCTGGGTGTAGATAGCGACATCCTCCTGCGGCGTGCAGCGCTCCGCGAGCTGCCACAGCCGCTCGATCGTTGCACGATCGGTCGAAGCACCGGGCACCGCAAAGTAACGTGCGAGCACGCGCTTGACGTTGCCGTCGAGGATCGCGCAGGGCTCGCCGTGACTGAGCGCGAGGATGGCGCCCGCGGTCGAGCGCCCAACCCCGGGAAGCTTCATGAGCTCAGCGATGCTGCGCGGAAATTCCCCGCCCAGCTCATCGCAGATCAGGACCGCTGCGCGGTGCAGGTTGCGGCCGCGAGCGTAATAGCCCAGACCCGTCCATAGATGCAGGGCGGCGTCGATCGGCGCCGCGGCGAGCGCTGCGACATCAGGAAAGCGCTTGATGAAACGCTCATAGTACGGAACGACGGTCGCCACCTGCGTCTGCTGCAACATGATCTCGGAGATCCAGACGCGGTATGGCGTGCGCTCCTTCTGCCAGGGAAGATCGTGCCGGCCGCGCCGTGCGTGCCATTCAATGAGAGCATGGGTAAGGCGCGTGTACGGGGTCTGCACGCGGTGATTCTAGCAACGGCTGACAGCCGTTCGAACTTCAGGAGTGCATGAAAACCTGCGCGGCGGCGGCGCGCCCGCAAATCCGCTCCGGCATTGGCTCCCGGACAAAAAAGACGCCGCCGGACACGTACACGAGAGGGGGTCACGAGCATCGTACCGGCGGCGTGCCTGGTCCACCTTGGTAGGTCGACTCACTTGTGGACGTTGAGGCGACATCCACGAGCTATACGCTGCAATCCATGTGCCAACCCAAGCCCCAAGACATTTTATCAATGCGGTCAAGGACCTAGCTCTTAAGCGCTTGGGCTGTGCCGCTCGCGGGAAGCCTCGCGTGATCCGTGTTAGAGCACGGCGCACTTTCCGCGCACGGATTTTGTGCATGGATGAAGACGCGAGCAAATTTTCGGCTCTTACCACCGCACAAGCGGCGGCAAGCTCATGAGGTAAGCCTCCGGATCCGCGTCGGTACCAAAACCGAACTGTGTGCCTTTGTCATATACCAAGTTGAATTCAACATAGCGGCCGCGCTTCACAAGGAGCTGCTCGCGCTGCGCATCATTAAAGGGCGTGTCCTTGCGCCGTGCGACGATCCGCGGATATACGCCAAGGAAGGCCTCGCCTACGGCGCGTACGAATGCAAAGTCGCGGGCCGCATCGCCGCTTGCGAGCTGATCGAAAAATATTCCGCCTACTCCGCGCGCCTCCTGACGGTGCGGCAGGAAGAAATATTTGTCACACGCTTCTTTGAACTCGCGATAGGCCTCGGCGCGATAGGTATCGCAGGCACCACGCAGAGCGTCGTGAAACGCGGCCGTATCTTGGGCGTCTGGAAAAGTCGGAGTGAGGTCGGAGCCGCCGCCGAACCAGGCGCAGCTGGTACTCAAATAGCGCAGGTTCATGTGCACCGCTGGCACATGCGGGTTCTGCATGTGTGCGACCAGTGAAATGCCGCAGGCTTGAAAGCGTCCCTGCGATTCTTCCGCGCCCGGAATCTGAGCTTTGAACTGCGGCGCAAGCGCGCCCCAGACGTGGCTCACATTGACGCCGACTTTCTCAAACACACGCCCGCGCATGAGGCGCATCGTCCCGCCGCCCTGCAGACGATGCCCGGAAGGCCTGCTCCATGGGCGATCCGTGAATCGGCTGTCGTCTTCCAGCACTTCAAAGGCGCTGCAGATGCGCGCCTGCAGATCGCGAAAGTAGACGGCGGCCTCTCCCGCAAGATCCGCATCAGCCACGCGCGCTACGCTCATGCACGTGATCGATGAGCCGCGCGACGGCGTCCGGGTCGGTGTCCTGCCAGATGCCGTGGCCGAGATTGAAGATATGACCGGGCGCGCTGCCCGCGTCAGCCAGCACCGCATCGGCCTCGCGACGCAAATCCGCCGCCGATGCAAAGAGCGCGGCCGGATCAAGATTGCCCTGCACGGCTTTTGCAGGACCCAATACGCGGCGAGTCGCGCCGAGCGGGCTCCGCCAATCAATACCCACTACGTCGACATCAAGTTCGGCGACTGCCTGCATAAGCGCTGCGCCCTGATTGGCGTAATAGATGAGCGGCACGCCAAGCCCGCGCAGGGCTTTCACGGTGCGCTCTACCGCAGGCTGTGCAAAGCGGCGAAATTCCTTGACGGCGAGGAGCCCCGCCCAGGATTCGAAGATCATGAGTGCCTGCGCACCCGCCGCGGCCTGCGCTGTAAGGTACGCGGCCATGGCATCCGCAAGGTGCGACAGCAGGCGCTCAGCGGATTCGGGATGCGCGTACAAGAAGGCGCGCGCTGCCGCGAATTCCTTCGAGGGCCGTCCGCACACGAGGTAGCAGAAAAGCGTAAACGGCGCGCCGGCAAAGCCGATGAGCGGCACGCCGCGCGGCGCATTGGCACGCACGAGGCGCACGGCCTCAAGTACAAAGGGCACGTCGCGCTGCGGCACAAGCGCCGGCAACGCATCAATCTGCGCATCCGTACGGATGGGCTCGTGAACGACGGGGCCGGGCTCGAACTTAAGCTCTATGCCCATGCCCTGCAGCGGCGTCATGATGTCGCTAAACAGGATTCCCGCATCGAGCTCGTAGCGCTTGAGCGGTTGCAGAGTCACTTCGGCGGCAAGCTCAGGTGTGCGCGTCAGCTTGACGAAGTCGACTTGTGAGCGAAGCTTCCTGTACTCAGGCAGGTAGCGCCCCGCCTGGCGCATGATCCATATCGGCGTATAGGCCGTGGGCTGACAGCGGCAGGCGTCAATAAAAGTGCTCACGCGCGCAACCACCGGCACATATCCGGCGCGTAATACGTGATGATGAGATCGGCGCCAGCGCGCGAAATACCGGTGAGACTCTCAAACACCGCCGCGCGCTCGTCAATCCAGCCGCGTTCGCTTGCAGCCTTGATGAGACTGTACTCCCCCGAGACCTGGTAGGCGACCACGGGAACCAGTACCGCATCGCGCACACGCGCGATTACATCCAGATACGGACCCGCCGGCTTCACCATGACGAGATCCGCGCCCTCTTCGATGTCGAGCAGGACTTCGCGCAGCGCTTCGCGGGAGTTTGCCGGATCCATCTGGTAGGAGCGCCGGTCGCCAAAGGCCGGCGCAGACTGCGCCGCTTCCCTGAAGGGTCCGTAATAGGCCGAGGCGTATTTCGCCGCATACGCGACGATGGGTGTGTTCACATGTCCCGAGCGATCGAGGAGCTCACGGATCGCAAGCACACGGCCATCCATCATGTCGGAAGGCGCGACGGCATCGGCGCCGGCGCGCGCGAAGTTGAGCGCAACCTTTGCCAGCGTTGCAACCGATGAGTCGTTGTCGATTTCACCCGAGGGCAGCACGTGGCCGCAGTGGCCGTGATCCGTCGCCCCGCACAGACACACGTCCGCCCAGACGAGGAGCGTCGGACAGGCCTCTTTGATCGCGGCGATCGCCTCCGGAACGAGGCCCTGCGGATCAAGCGCTGCGCTTGCCTCGGCATCCTTTTGAGCTGGCGCCGCAAACAGGATGATGGCGGGGACGCCCGTCGCCAGCGCCATCTTCGATTCCTTTACCGCCTCATCCACCGAGAGCTGGCAGATGCCCGGCATGCTCACGACCGGCCGGCGCACAGCACGTCCCGGCACAATAAAGAGTGGATAGATGAGCGCATCGCCCGTCAGGCGCGTCTCACGCACCATGCGCCGCCAGATATCGGACTGGCGCACACGCCGCGGTCTTTGCAGAGGATGTCCCATCGCTATGGCCTCGTTTGCAGCAAACGTAAAGTCGTATTGGCAAGTCCAGCGAGCGTCGCCGACTCGGCGAGCACGGCAATCGTGCCGCGTTCGGCGAGCGCACGCGCCGTCGTCGGACCGATTGCGACGACCGCCGCGTGATTGAGCAGCCGCGCGAAATCAGGCGCACCGAGCGCGCGCTCGAGTTCGACGACCGCCGAGGGACTTGCGAAGGTCACGGCGCCGATCACTTCGCGGTCGATCCAGGCGCGGCAATCGCTGACGTCAAGGGATGCGGCCTCGGTGCGATACGCCTCGACCTGCAGCACTTGGGCGCCCATCTGCGTGAGCCCCTGCGCAATGGTCGGCAACGCGCGCGAGCTTGCCGGGTAGAGAATCCGTGCTCCGGCGCAGCCTTCTGTCGCGAAGGCATTGACGAGCGACGCGGCATTGGCTTCATTCGGCATGAGATCCACGCGAAAGCCGCGGCCGCGCAGTACTTGCGCGGTGGCCCGCCCGATCGCGGCAACGCGCACGCTCGCCGGCAGGCGCGGACACGAATTGATCACGGCCGTGACGGCAGCACGGCTTGCAAACACAATCCAGTTAAATTCCTCAATACGCGCAAGCGCCTGCTCAAACGCAGCGCCGCTCGCGGCGGTCACGCTAACAGCGGGCCACAGCAGCACTTCAAGGCCCAGCGTGCGCAACTGCGAGCTCAATGGGCCATCGCGCGACTCCGCGCGCGTCACGACGACGCGAGCGCAGGAAGAACCCGGCGCAGTCACGGCGCGGCCACCGCGTTGCCCACTCCGCGCACGTCGGCGATCAGCCGCTGTGCTCCCTTTGCCAGGAGCTCACGCGCCAGGCGCCTACCCAAAAGCTTGGCGTTCGCGGCTCCTGCCGCAATGCTGCCTTCAGCCGTCAACAGCGATGAACCGTCGAGCGCGCACACGGACGCGTGCAGGTGCAATTCCTCACCGACGAGCGTTGCCAGCGCGCCCAAGGGCACCTGACAACCGCCCTCGACGCTGCGCAAGAGTGCGCGCTCTGCGCTGGTCGCTAGCCGCGCCGCGCGATCATCGAGTGGCGCGACCCAGCGTTTCGCGTGCAGATCATCGGCGCGTACGCACACGCCGATCGCACCCTGCGACACGGCCGGCGGAAACTGCTTGAGCGGCAGCTCGCAAGTGATGTGCCCTTCAAGGCCCAGGCGCGTAAGCCCGGCGGTGGCGAGAATGATCGCGTCATAGGCGCCGCTTTGCAGACGCTCAACGCGGGTGGAGACGTTGCCTCGCAATTCAAGCGCGATAAGGTCGGGGCGCAGGCGCGCGAGAAACGCGCGGCGCCTGAGACTGCTTGAGCCGACGCGCGCGCCGGGCGGCAGCTCCTGCAACAAAGCGCCGCTCTTCGTTAAGAGCGCATCGCTCGGATTCTCGCGCGCAAGTACGGCGCAAAGCTCCGTGCCCGGCTCGAGCAGCGTCGCCAGATCCTTCAAACTGTGCACCGCGATGTCGATTTCGCGTGCCAGCAGCGCGCGGTCAATTTCCTTGGTAAAAAACGCTTTGCCGCCCACCGTCCACAACGGCACGTCGGTGCGCTGATCGCCTTCGGTTCTGATGTGCACGAGCTCGACTTCTGGAGCGTCGGGCTGGCGAGCGATCGCGGCCTCGACATGCCGCGCCTGCCAGAGTGCGAGCGCAGAGGCGCGCGTGCCAATGCGCAGCAGAGCGTGCCGCGTCATGGCTCGCCCTCAATCAAAAACCGGTAGCCCACGCCCCACACGGTCAGAAAGTGGCGCGGGCTGGCCGGATCGCGCTCAAAGCGCTTGCGCAGGCGCAGGATAAAATTGTCGACGGTGCGCGTCGAGGGAAAAACGTCGTAGCCCCAGACACGCTCCAGCAGGTCCTCACGCGAGACGATCACCCCGGGCCGCTCGGCCAACACTTTTAGGATCATGGCCTCTTTTTCGGTGAGCTCCTGCGCCGCACCGTTCCAGGAGCGCGCGCGAAACGCCCGAAAATCAACCTCATTGCCGCCAAAGCGCAGCACTGCGCTCGCCGGGGTCGCAGACGCTTTTCGATACCACTCCCAGCGACGCAGGATGGCGCGCACACGCAGCAGAAATTCGTCGAGATGAAAGGGCTTGGCGAGATAGTCATCGCCTCCCGCCTCAAGGCCGAGGACGCGGTCCTGCAGATCACCGCGCGCGGTCAGAAAAAGCACCGGCGTGTTGTTGCCCTCTGCTCTCAGCGTACGGCACACCGTGAAGCCATCGACGTGCGGCAACATCACATCGAGCACCACAAGCTCGCAGGAGTGCTCGCGCAGCCATGTCAAAGCGAGCCTGCCGTCAGCGGCGACCTCCACCGCATAACCTTCCGCGCGCAGATTCTCGGCGAGCCCGGCGGACAGATGCGGATCGTCTTCGACCACCAGTGTCCGCACGGCCGTTGTTTGCGGCGCGCTCATTCGGACGGCCGCGGCGCCGCCGGCCAGGACAGCACGAAGAGCGCGCCCCGCCCGACTCCGGCGCTTTGGGCGCTGACACGGCCGCCCGTCAGCTGCATCAGGCGCCGCACGATGAAGAGCCCAAGGCCCGTGCCGTAGTAACTGCTGCCGCCGCCCGGATGCAGACGGGAGAACTTTTTGAACAGCCGCGCCGTGTCAGCGTCGCGAAAGCCGACGCCACTGTCGCGCACGGAAAGCTCCACTTCGCCATCCGCGGCGCGCGCGGCCACCGTCACCGTGCCGCCACTTACTGCGGCAACCGCCGCGAGCGCGTTCTCCAAAAGGTTGCGCACGACTACATCCACCGCGAGGGCATCGGCGAGCACGGTGAGCTCGCGCGGCACGTCCGCGGTCAGCGCGATGCGCTCCTGATGCGCACGCTCCTCGAACTGCGAGACGACGCGGCCCACCGCGACGGCGAGTTCCACAGGCTCACTTTTCAGATCCACCCGGCCGCGCTCGAGTCGCACGCTATCGAGAATCCGCGACACCATGGTTTCCATGCGGGTGAGATCCGAAAGCATGCGCTCAATGAGCGTGCGCGACTGCTCCGCGGACACTGAGCGCTTCGCCATCGTCTCAAGCGAGAGCTGCAGACTTGCAAGCGGCGTCTTGAACTGATGCGACACGAGTGCGAGGAAGCTGTCCTGCTCCTGCAGCACCTGCGCCTCGGCGCGCAATGCGCGCCAGATCACCCCGACACAGAGCGCCAGCGCGAGCAGAAAGAAGCCGCTCTCCCACGCATATTGATTGACGCGGCGATGGCGCTCCTGCACCAGTGCAGCGTCGACGGCCGCCGTCGACTGCGCGCGTCCGTTCGTGATCGTTACCTCCGGCAGGAGCGCGCGCACACGCGCCAACGGCGCTCCGGCGTCAAGCAGTGCTTGAGCGGATGCGACTTCCCGGGCATATGCGATGCGCGCAACGGCGAGTTTCTGCGTGCCGTAGTCCTGCTGGTCGTAGAGCCACCAGCCGACCTGAATGACGGACACGATCACGAGCAGGAGTACCGTGATCTGAAAGACTCGCGTGGTCTTCATGGCGGATTCGATGCGACGCCGAGCGACTCCTTGAGCGCGCCGGCGAAGTACTGCAGGTCCTTCTCGCCGAAGCTTGCCGACAGGAAGCACACTTCGTACGCCGAGGGCGGCAGATAGACCCCGCGCGCGAGCATCGCGTGGAATAGCGCCGCGAAGCGCGCGATCGCGCTTGGCGAAAGTGTCGCCGCCTGGCGCGGCGCCTCGCCCGCATGAAATGACAGCCAGAATAACGAGCCCGCGCGCACGAGCCGCAGCGGAAACGGCGCCTCCGCCAGGATGGGCTTGAGGAGCGCTTCAAGCGCCGTCCCGAGTTCTTCCAAGCGCTGCCGGACGGCGGTGGATGAGAGGAGATCAAGCGTCGTGAGGCCCGCCGCCATGGCGACCGGATTCCCCGATAAAGTGCCCGCCTGATAGGCGTCACCATCCGGAGCAAGGTGGGCCATCACGCCGCGTGAGCCGCCGAAGGCGCCGACCGGCATGCCGCCACCGATCACTTTGCCGAAGGTTGCCATGTCGGGTGTGATGCCGCTGAGCTCGGCGACTCCGCCGCGCGCCAAGCGAAATCCGGAAATCACTTCGTCAAAAATGAGGAGCGTGCCGTGACGGGCGGTCGTCGCGCGCAGCAATTGCAGAAACGCGCGCCGCTGCAGCAACAAGCCATGGTTCGCTGGAGTGGGCTCGATGATGACGGCCGCGATGCGATCACCCTCAGCTGCGAACAGCGTGCGCAGCGCCTCTTCGTCATCAAGTGGCAGCACGCGCGTCGCAGCCACGAACGCCGCGGGCACTCCCGCCGAGGACGGCCGCCCGAAGGTTGCAAGACCGGATCCGGCCGCCACCAGGAGATGATCCGCATGCCCGTGATAGCAGCCGGAGAATTTGACAATCAGGTCGCGCCCGGTCGCGGCGCGCGCCACGCGGATCGCACTCATGACCGCCTCGGTGCCCGACGAGACGAAGCGCACCTGCTCAAGTCCCGGATAGGATGCGGTGATGCGCTCCGCCAATTCCACCTCAGCCGGGCACGGCGCGCCGAAGGTCGTGCCGTGCCTGCAGGCCTGTGTCATGGCCTCCACGACCGCCGGATGCGCATGGCCCAGGATGAGCGCACCCCAGGAGTTCACCAGATCGAGGTAGCGCCGGCCGTCGACGTCGAACAGATACTGCCCCGCGCCGCGCTCAATGAAGAGCGGCGTGCCACCGACCGCGCGAAACGCCCGCACCGGTGAGCTCACGCCGCCGGGAATCACACGGCATGCACGCTCGTAGAGCTCGCTCGAGCGCACGCCGCTTGTTGCCGTTTGCGCATTCGTGTCGTTCATG
>Ga0066793_10000859_pt1 | contig 12848 bp, 12 predicted proteins | sample PersoiDNA2013189_FD_83876 | JGI IMG/M metagenome (GOLD analysis project Ga0066793, IMG submission 83876) | Permafrost soil microbial communities from the Arctic, to analyse light accelerated degradation of dissolved organic matter (DOM) -... | ecosystem: Environmental > Terrestrial > Soil >...
CGCGGTGCTGGTGGTCTGCTCGCGCGACAAGGCCAAAGAGCTCGGCCTGGAGCCGCTGGCCACCGTGGTCTCGCACGGGATGGTGGCGGACAAGCCCGAGAACCTCGCTATGGTCCCGGCCAACTCGATCTCCAAGGCGCTGGCCAGGATCGGCAAGGGCGTCGGCGACGTGAGCCTGTACGAGATGAACGAGGCGTTCGCGGCGGTGTGCTGGCATTCGTCGCTGATGCTGGGGCTCGACCCCGAGACGGCCGAGACCACCAACGTGAACGGCGGAGCGATCGCTCTGGGCCATCCCGTAGGGGCCAGCGGTGCGCGCATCGTCATGAGCCTGGTCAACGAGCTGCGGCGCAGGGGCGGAGGCCTCGGCGCGGCCGCCATATGCGGCGGCGGCGGCCAGGGCGACGCGGTTCTGGTCGAGGTGGAATAAAGCTTAAAGATAAGGAAAAGCATCTAGCGGAGGAGGCGTGATGTTCCAACTGAACGAAGAGCAGAAGATGTTCCAGCAGTCGATAAGGCAGTTCGCCAAGGACGTCGTCGAGCCGCGCGCGGCCGACATCGACGCCAAGGGCGAGTTCCCCTGGGACATGGTGGAGAAACTCAAGGAGAACGGCTTCATGGGCCTGCCGTTCGCCGAGGAGTATGGCGGCGAGGGCGCGGACCTGCTGACCCTGTGCGTGGCCATCGAGGAGCTCGCGAAGGTGTGCGTCAACACCTCGCTCATCATCGCGTGCCAGGAGCTCGGCTCCACCCCGATCAAGCTGGGCGCGAACGACGAGCAGAAGAAGAAGTACCTGCCTCAGCTGGCCTCCGGCGAGAAGCTGGTCGGCTTCGGCCTGACTGAGCCCGAGGCGGGCTCGGACGCGGCGGCCATGAAGACGCGCGCGGTGAAGAAGGGCGACAAGTACATCGTCAACGGGACCAAGTGCTTCATCACCAACGGCGGCGTGGGCGAGATCTTCTCGGTCTTCGGCATGACCGACCCCGACAAGGGCGTCAAGGGCATCTCCGCGTTCATAGTCGAGAAGAGCTTCCCCGGCTTCAGCGTCGGCAAGCACGAGGACAAGATGGGCATCAGGGGCTCGTCCACCACCGAGCTCATATTTGAGGACATGGAAGTCCCGGCCGAGAACCTCCTCTGGCAGGAGGGCAAGGGCTTCAACCTGGCGATGATGACCCTGGACCGCACCCGCTCCTCGATCGGGGCGCAGGGCCTCGGCGTCGCCGCCGGCGCGCTCGAGACCACCATCGCCTACATGAAGGAGAGAGTGCAGTTCGGACGCCCCATCGCGGCGCTGCAGGGCCTGCAGTTCATGGTCGCCGACCTGGCGATGCAGGTCGAGGCCGCCCGCGCGCTGGTCTACCGTGCCGCCTGCGCGGTCGAAAACGAGGAGCCCGGCTTCAGCGCGCTATCGGCGATGGCCAAGTGCTTCGCCACCGACACCGCGATGAAGGTCACCACGGACTGCCTGCAGCTCATGGGCGGCGTCGGCTACATGAAGGAATACCCGATGGAGCGCATGATGCGCGACGCTAAGATCACGCAGATCTATGAGGGCACCAACCAGATACAGCGCGTGGTCATCTCGAGAGCCCTGCTGGGCTGAGAATCAGCGTAACGAAAATACTGAGCCGCGGCTTCAGGGCCGCGGCTCTTTTCGTTAACTGGTAGGCGGGCTATCGGTAAGCGCTAATGGGGACGGGGAAGGGTAAACCTTTTGCTCGCTGGTCCTCGCGTCTTTGAAATCGGCAGACTCTCTATGCTCCTCAGACGCTGCGAATCGCTCGCAAAAGGCTCACCCTTCCCCCGTCGGGAGTTCCCCCCTATGAAAGATAATCAAAGATGACTACTGACCAGTAGGAATGATTGGTTGCGTGCAATCGAAAATGCAAAAAGGGGACAGGCCCTTTTTGCATCCTAGCGTATATCCAAGCGTCAGTCGTACTTCACGTAAGACCTGATGCGCTCGATGGTCTTGTCCAGGAACTCCTCGTCGGTAAGCTTGATCTTGATGGCGTCCTTGGGGCAGACGGTCGCGCAGCGGCCACAGGCGCGGCAGTATTCGCCTATGACGGCGCGCTTGTCCTCGACGGTGATGGCCTGGATGTAGCAGTGCTTGGCGCAGGTTCCGCAGCCTTTGCAGTCGTCGGTCACCTCGATGGAGATGCCTTCGAGTTTGGGGAACAGGGGCTCCATGCGCTCCTGGGGGATGTGGCGTACGAACCGCGTGACGCAGCAGCACTCGCAGCAGAAACAAACGGTCAGCAGGCGGCCGCGGTCCTTGATGGCGAACAGCGCGTTGTCGATGCGGGCCTTGCCGACTATGGGGACCAACCCCGCGTCCACCGCCTTGCGCGCAGCTTCCTTGGCTTCCTCCGGCGAAACCTCGCGTGCATTGGAGGAGGTGGTCTCGATCGCCGAGTCTCCCATCAGCAGGCAGCCGATCTCGGTGGGATAGTCCTGGCAGTCGTAGGCGAGCCGGCAGCCGCAGTAGTTGAACAGCACCCTGTGCGATGCCTCGTCGATAAGGCGGTCGAGGACGGCGAGAGGCATGGGCGTGTCCTCGGGCATCTCGATGTCCTGGTTGATCGGCAGCCAGCGCATGTCGGTCTTCTCCGGCCGCATCCAGGGATGGCGCTGTATGCCCGGCAGCCACGTCAGCTTGAAGATGTTGGAGACGAGGTCGAACATCGGGCGCAGCAGCCAGGGGTTCTTCAGCCCCTCGACGGTGTCGTGTATTTTCGAAGCCATCCGTCCTCCGATCGTCGGGCCGCGAAGCCCGGTATCAGGATTACCGTCACAAAGTCTACACCATTAAATCCCGACCATCTGCGCAGAGCTGTCGAGACGCCGGCGTTACGTAACGAATACATTCCGCATATTCGATTACACGCCAACAGTCATTCCTACTGGTCAGCAGTCATCTTAGATTTTCATATATAGATTTGGGGGGTGTCCTAACGGGGGCGGGGTAAGCCTTTTGCGCAGCCTCCACAGCGTCTGAGGAGCATAGAGAGTCTGCTGATACCAAGACGCGAGGATAAGCAAGCACAAGGCTTACCCCGCCCCCTCCCATTCCCGCTTACCGATTTCCCGTCGACGAGTTACGCCTACACGCGGCACTCAGGCGCTAAGAGCCTTCGTCCTTGCGCTTCGACGCCAGCCGGGCGCGCCAGCGGGCGAGCCTTTCGCCTATCTCTTTCTCGAAACCCTCGTCGCCGGGGTGGTAGTAGGTGTGCCCGGCAAGCTTCTCGGGCAGGTGCTCCTGATCGACGATGTGGCCCTCGAAATTGTGGGCGTACTTGTAGCCCTTGCCGTACCCTATGTCTTTCATGAGGCGGGTGGGGGCGTTGCGGATGTGCAGCGGGACAGGCAGCGCGCCGTACTTGCGGACGTCCGACTTTACCTCGCCATAGCCCGCATACAGCGCGTTGCTCTTGGGGGCGGCCGCCAGGTAGGTGACGGCCTGCGCCAGCGCGAGCTCGCACTCCGGCATCCCCACAAAGTGACACGCCTGCATCGCGGCGACGCAGAGCGGCAGCGCGGCCGGGTCTGCGTTGCCCACGTCCTCGGAGGCGAAGCGGATCAGCCTCCGCACGATGTAGAGCGGGTCCTCGCCCGACTCGAGCATCCTGCCCAGCCAGTAGATGCTCCCGTCGGGGTCCGAGTCTCGCAGCGACTTGTGCAGCGCGCTTATCAGGTTGAAGTGCTCCTCGCCCTGCTTGTCGTACAGCAGGGTCTTCTCCTGGGCGACCTTGAGCACGATCTCGGATGTCACGTGGTTGTCTGAGCGCTCGCGGACCATGAATGAGGACTGCTCCAGCAGGTTGAGCGCGATGCGCGCGTCTCCATCGGCGATGCCGGCCATCGCCTCGATAGCGTCGTCGTCGACCTCCAGCCCCTCGGAGCCCAGCCCACGCTCGGAGTCGGCGAGGGCCCGCGACACTATCCTGCCCAGGTCGTCCGGCTCCAACTGCTTGAGCACGTAGACCCTCACGCGAGACAGCAGAGGAGAGATGACCTCGAAGGAGGGGTTCTCGGTGGTGGCGCCGATGAGGGTTATGGTGCCGTCCTCCACGTGGGGCAGGAAAGCGTCCTGCTGGGCCTTGTTGAAGCGGTGTATCTCGTCGACGAAGAGGATGGTCCTGGTGCTGTTGAACTTGCGCCGGTCCCTGGCCTCGGCGATTATCTTGCGCAGCTCAGGCACCCCGGCGGTGACCGCGCTGAACTTCACGAAGACCGACTCGGTGGCGTTTGCTATGATGCGGGCCAGGGTCGTCTTGCCCGATCCCGGGGGCCCCCAGAATATCATCGAGGAGATGCGGTCCTCCTCGATCGCCACCCTCAACGGCTGACCCGGGCCGACGATGTCGGCCTGCCCTTCGAACTCGTCCAGGTTGCCCGGCCGCATCCGATCGGCGAGCGGGGTGCCCTCCATGGGCTCATCCGGCGAATCGAACAGGTCGCGCTGCCGCTCGCTCATGGCCGCCCCCTGTTGGCTGCTGCAAGGGCCGCGAAGGCCTCGCGCTCGTGCGAGCAGATCTCGTCCGCGATCGGGTGGGCACTGGCCACTGCGGCCGTCCCGTCGGCCGAGAGCTCCTTGAAGGTGAAGGAGAGCTCGGACCACATATCGCCTATCGCGATGAACTCTTTTCCCAGGGGGGCAAAGTCGTCGGGGCCTGTCCGGGAAGCGGCCTCGAGGAGGAAGCGTCCGTACATCCTCCTGAAGTTGCCGCCGTAGCCGGTCCCGCCTTTCTCCGCGCTCACGTACACGAGCTTGCACTGCATCTCCAGCGCTTTCGGCGTCATGTAGGAGGGCCAGCCGGCCATGTCGCCGGCGAACGCCTCCACGCCTGCGACCCCCAGGCCGACTTCGGTCCCGACTTCCGCGAAGTAGGAGCGGCCGTCGTCCAGGCCCAGGTTCTGGCGCGCGGCCAGCTCCACCGCCGCGGGGACCGCTTTCACGAGCGGCACCAGCGTCGTGGGCACGTCGAAGGAGTAATAGGCGTTGTCGGCCGGGCGGGGGAGGAAGGACGCCGAACGGGCCTCGGCAAGGCTGGCCAGCGAGCATTCCTGTATGTCGTCGCGGTCGTTGTCGGCGACGAAAGCGACCTGCCGGTCGGTGTCGTACCCGACCAGGATTATCCTGTGAGCGGGAAAGTGCCTCTTCGCGCGAAGGTAGTCGAGGTAGTAGACGTCGGCGTGGATCATCGCCGGAAGGCCTTCGTCCAGCATGGCCTTGACCGCCGCCCAAGCCTGGTCGGGCTCGAGGCCCGTCACGAGCTCCATGCCGATGCCCAGGTGCGCGCAGATGTTCTGCTCCAGGTCCGGGGTCCTGCCTCCGATGTAGACCGGCGGGAAAGCTTCCTCGTTCTTGTAGTAGAGGAAGTCGATGCCGGCGCCCAGTCCGAACATCATGTCCTCTGTGAACTCGTGCCCGTAGAACCGCAGCATGTCGCGCATGGCGGTGCTTCCGCAGTGCCCGCCCGGGGCGTGCTGAAACTCTTCGATGAACACTCCAGCCAACGGCCGTCCTTTCCTCGTAGAACATCATTCTAGACCACGGCGGCGACTTTGACCTTGACGCACTACCGATGCACCGCCGGCTTTGCGCGGAAGGTACGCCAGGAATCGCGTACGGTTGGCTGCTGAGGAAGTGACGCACCATCCGTATCTACTGATATTTTGCTTCGCGGGCGCCTGACCCCGGTGGTGCGCGGGCGCACCCCGCGGAAGTTTTTTGATATATTCTCTGGAAACACAGGCGGGTGGTAAGGTTGGCAAGCGACGGGGAGAGCAGGCTCGAGAAGGTAAGGGCGAAGCGAATGAGGCTCCGTCGCATCGGCATCGCGGCCCTAGTGGCGCTGGTAGTCGGGCTGGTGGCCGGCGTCGGAGGCAACCTGATCTTCGCCAAACCGAAACCGGCAGCAAAGGTGGTCACGGTCCCAGCGAGCAGGAAGAAGGCCACGACAAGACAGACCGCCGAGCCCGCGGGCGGCAGCGCGAAGGACAAGAAAACCCCTGCTCCAGCGTCGGCCCAGTTCACCCCGTCCCAGGCAATGGCACACGCCTTCGCGCTCTCCGAGCAGGTGGGGGTCAGGCCCGCCGGGTCGGTGAAAGAATCCGCGGCAGCCGACTACATAGTCGGCAAGCTGGGGGAGTACGGCTACACGGTCGAGGAGCAGCCCTTCACGACCTCCGACGGCTTCTCGTCCCGCAACATCGTGGGCACGCGACAGGGCAGCAAGGACAACTACATCGTGGTCATCGGCGCCCACTACGACAGCCCCGGCGGGAGCAAAGGGGCCGACGACGACGCTTCCGGGGTGGGCACGGTCCTCGAGCTCGCCAGGGTCTTCTCCACCAGGACCCTCGAGCCGACCCTGCAGTTCGTGTTCTTCGGCGCCAACCAGCCCGGCGTCCAGGACAAAGACGTCCGCCTGGCGGGCTCGGCGCGCTTCGTCGATCTGCTGGGGTCGCTGCAGAAGAACGACATCGTCGCGATGATCGATGTGGACTGCGACGGCCAGGGCACCACGCTGGCGCTCAAGTCGCAGGGGAGTGGGCTGCAAAGGCTCAAGGACAAGCTCGAAACCTACGCGCGACAGAAGAATCAGCAGGTCTCCTCTATGAAATCGTCGGCCGATAGTGATAACATCCCGTTCGAGAACTCCCAGATACCGGCCGTGTGGATCGGTTGGTGCGAGCAGGACGGGTCGGTGGTGACCGATAACACCTATGCCAGCCTGGCGGCGGACAAAGTCCAGTCGGTGGGGGTCCTCGTTGAGAGCTTCCTGCAGAGCCTCACCTCTGATGACCTGGAGGAGCTCAAGTACTGATGGAGAAACCGGGAATTATGAACGAATACGAAAAGAACCCGCCTGGCTTCCTGCAAGGCACGGAGGTGGCAAGGGTGAACCCCGTGGAGCAACCGGGGTTCGAGCTGCAACTGCCGCTGCTCGAGCAGGAACCCGAGGTGAAGAAGAAGCTCCTCATCGCCATGACGGTCATACTCGGTGTCTTCATAGCGGGACTCATCGTCGGTGCGCTGCTGGGAATCTTTATCTGAGACGGGTCGCCGCGGCCAATCATCGTAACTGACTACCTGTTGAGCAGGTCGTTTCTGACGTAACCCTCGCCCTGGATGTCTTTGCCGCTGGCCGTGACGGTTCCCTGGACCTTGGCCCAGGCCTTGCCGTCTGTGCCGATCGCGTCCCCGAGGATGACGACCTTTTCCCCACTCTTGAGCTGACCCACGATCGCGCCGTTGGGGTCGGCGGTCGAGCGCATCCTGACGCCGGAGCCGCTCACGGTCGCGGTGACCGCGGCAGGCGCGACGGGCTGCGTGGTCTGTGGCTGCGAGGTCTGCGGCGTCGACGACGGGGAAGTGCCTTTCGGCTGGCTCGAAGGGGCCGTCTCGTGTTTGGCCAGCGCCGCCTGCTTGGCCTTCTGCTTGGCCGGCTTGCGGAAGGTGTCGGTTATCCGCCAGCCGAACGCGAAGCCGACCGCGAATATTCCCACCAGCACCAGCACCAGCACCGCCACCAGCGTGCCCTCGGCGGCCCTGGTTTTGGTCTTCTCGCGAGACGCCGCACGCCCGCCCGCCTTCGACTCGCGCGTCCCCTCGTCCGCACCTCCGACGATGTACTGCCAGGCGGTCATGGTCGCGTTGTCGCTGGAGTCGCGGCTGAAAGCAAGCCTCACCAGTTGGCTGGAGCTCCGCTGGACGTTCATCGCCGAGAGGAGGTTCTCCACCATCTCTTCCTCGCTCACGATGCGCCACAGGCCGTCGGTGACCAGGACCACTATGTCGCCGGGGACGATCTCGACCTCGTTGTAACCGATTGCCGCCTGCGGCTCCTGGCCCAGATAGGTTCCCAGCGTCTGTATCGCAGGCTGAGCCGTCCCTGTCTCGGCCGCCTGCGCCTCTGAGACCGGGAAAAGCGTCGGCGCCTCCGGCGACGCCGGGGGCGGCGGCTCCTGCTCGGGCGCGGCGGCCGCCACGCCGGTCGTGGGCGTGAGGTCGTATAGCCTGCCCGTGTGCAGCAGGTAGACCCTGGACGTGCCCGCGTGGCCTATGTAGGCGCGCTTGGCGTCAGAGATCACCATGGTCAGCGAGGTCTGAGGCTTTGGTTGGCCCTCCGGGACCTGGGTCTCGAACAGCTCGGTGTTAATCCTGGCGAGGTTCTCCCGGATCAGGGCCTCCATGTGCTCGCTGTCGAGCTCCTCCTCGGCGATGACGGCGGGCTCGACCAGGTCTCGGAGTCTGTCCAGGGCCTTTTTGGCGGGGTTTTCCGCCCCGGGAGCATCCAGCGGAGTGTCGGCGACGCCCAGGTAGGAGACTATGGGCAGCGGGACCCGCCTGCGGCTGTAGTCATAGATGAAGTGGGCGTCACGGGGCACCTGCGTCTCACCAAGGTGCGAAGCGGAGCCCATGTTGCTGGCTTTGGTGTCAGGCAATGATCCCTCCCTGTCCAATAATGTGCCCTATTATATTGAAAGGGAGTGGATGCGCAAACAATACCGAATCAGAGGATTTCCGCGACGGCCGGCGTCTCAGAGCTTCACCTTCAGGGCCTTCTCCATGTCGACCTGACCCTTCACCACCAGCGCGTCGTTGCTGGCCGCCACAGTCGTGACCGTGAACGGCAGGTTGTCGCGGATCACGAAAACCGGATCGCTCGCCATGATCTGGCGTATCACGCTCTGGGCCTGGGCAGTGGACTTTATCCCGGTGACGGTGATGTCAGCCGGATCGAAGAACACCTGCTTGCCCGCCTTGGGCGTGAGGTTGCCCGTGGCGGTGATCCCCGCGACGGCGTAGCCCAGGTTCATCTGTCCGCGGACCTGGATCTTTCCATTAGACAGGCTCAGGGCCGGGTTCAGCACGTAGGAATGTGTGGTCGAGAAGAACCGCATGATCTCGTTGGGTGTCACCACGGCGGTGAAGGTGCCGTCCGGCCACTTGTTGCTCTTGAGCTGGATGGTCTTGAAGTTGATGTTCTCGATGGTGATGTCGCTGACCTTGATGTCCAGGCTGGAGTAGTCCTTGAACACCAGCCGTATCGCCGGGAACGCGCTGACGGTGGCGCTCACGTTCTTCGCCTGCGGGTACTTGTTCTTGACCTTGCTGGCGATGTAGGAGGAGGCGATCTTCGGTATGACGATCTCGCTCGCCACCCAGACCACGACGAGCACCAGCACCACGATGATGAGGACCTTCCATCCCCGGCGCATGCGCTTCCACCATCCGGCCTTCTTGGGGGAAGGGGCTGATAGGTCTGGTGAGGTTTCCTGCATCTATCTCACTCTCAGGACTTTTTGGTGAGTACAACCAGCGCGTCGACCGCCACCGGCTCGCCGTCGGCGGTGATGATGAGCGGGTTCACGTCGATCTCGCCTACCGCTTCCTGCTCCAGCCCGATGCGCCCCAGCCCCACCAGCGCCTTGGCCAGCTTCGCCTTGTCGGCGGGCTTCATGCCGCGGACAGGCCCCAGGATGGCCCTGGCCTTGATGTCCTCCATCATCTGCATCGCGTCGTCGACAGTGATGGGGGCGACCCTGAAGGAGGTGTCCTTCAGTATCTCCGTAAAGATGCCTCCCAGCCCGAACATGACGCAGGGGCCGAACTGCGGGTCGCGGATCAGGCCGATGACCAGCTCTCTCTCGCCCGGCACCATCTTCTGGACCAGCACGCCTTCTGAGGGCGTGTCGCCCAGGTTCTTCATGATCTGCTCGAACGCCTCGCCGACCTCGGCGTCGGTCTTGATGCCGACCACCACCAGCTGGCGCTCGGTCTTGTGCGAAATCTCGGGGCCGCAGGCCTTGAGGACGACCGGATAGCCGATCTCGGAGGCCGCCGCGACCGCGTCGGCGGAAGAGCCGACCAGCTTCTCGGGAGCGGTGGGCACGTCGTATTTAGCCAGCAGCAGCTTGGAGTCGTGCTCGGAGAGCGCGCCCTGCGAGCGCTTGAGCGCCTCGGTCAATATGGAATCATTCGCCATCGATCTCTACCTTCCGATAATGTATCCGTCCGGGTCTACTTCCTCGCGGAGGATTCTCAGCTCCTCGTCCGTGGGAGGATGCGTCTCCTCGAGGCTGTCGGCTAGGAGCAGCTCGAACCCGCAGTTCTCGAGGACCTTCTCCACGGTGACTCCGGGGTGCAGCGACTCGATCTTCATCCTGCACGTGTCGTCGTCGTAGCCGAGGATGCAGAGGTTGGTGATGACCTTGTACGGCCCCGTTCCCTCGGGAAGCCCCGCGGCTTCCCTCGCACCCTTACCAGTAAGGTAACCCGGCGTCGTTATAAAGTCCACCTGCTCCACGAAGCGGTGGTCGTCCATCGGCGTGATGACGATGGTCTTCCAGCAGAGGCTGGCGAGGTCGTTGGCGCCTCCGCTGCCGGGGAACCGCACCTTGGGCTCCTGGTAGTTGTCTCCGATCATCGTCGAGTTCAGGTTCCCGTACATGTCTATCTGGGCGCCCCCCAGGAACGTGTAGTCCACCATGCCGCGCTGGCAGGTCTCCATCACGTCGTTCATGGTGCTCGCGATGAACGCCTGGTGCGAGGTGCGCGAGTCGCCCACCGATATGGGAAGGCCCGGCAGCAGCGGGGCCACGGAACCTGCCTCGAAGATAGTGATCACGTTAGGGCAGTGGAGCTTCTGCGCGAGCATCGTCGCCGCCATCGGCACGCCGGTCCCCACGAACACCGTCGAATTGTCCTCGAGCATCCTCGATCCAACGCAGACCAGCAGCTCGAGCGGGTTGAAGTCGGTCATGTCCGTATCCTCCTAGCCGTGGTTCGCGTAGATGAGCTTGTCGATGGCGCGCAGCTCGCGCATCTTGGCGACGCCGCCGATCTTCTCCAGGTACTCCTCGAAGTCCTTCACGCCATAGACGTAGTCCTTGTAGAACCCTTGAGTGCCCTCTTCGGTCTTGACGGTGTCGAGGTACATCTTGAAGAAGTCCTCGTCGAACCAGTATTCGCCCGGCATGTTGCCCGGGTGGCTGCCGTAGGGGACCTCGACCACGGCGTCGACGCACCAGTAAGGTATGGTCGTCGCCTGCGGGTTGGACCTGATCTCGTCGTGAGTGATGAGCCTCTCGCAGGTGATGATGAGCTTCTTGGAAGCCCTGGCCAGGTACGGGTCGGACACCAGTATCCCCTCGGGGATCCGGCAGTTGCCATACGTGTCCGCTTCGTGCACGTGGATGATCCCGCAATCGGGGTAGAGCGCCGGGAGCGCCGCGAACGTCTTGCCCGTGAACGGGCAGGTCACTGTCTTGGCGGCCGACCTCTGGAACGTGTTGGTGCCGAGCATGTTGCGCGAGGGTATGAACGAGAGACCGGCGGCGCCGGCCGCGAACCTCCAGGCGAGGGCGCTGTTGGACCAGTCCGTCTTGCGGATGGCCTTGGTCTGGAACGCCTTGCGCGCGCTTGCCGACAGCCCCCTGATCTCGTAGCCGATCACGTAGGAGATGTCGCAGCGGTCCATGCAACCGGAGGATGCCAGCAGGTCGCTGTCGTAGATGGACGTGTGTCCGGCCATACCCAGGTTGCGCTTTCCCTGGCGCACGATCTCATAGAGTATCGCCGTTGGTATGCGGACGTGTCCGAACCCGCCGACAGCGAGGTAGTCTCCGTCGCGGACGTTCATGCTCACCGCCTGCTCGACGGTCGTGACCTTGTTGACCATGGCGCGGTTCTTGTTCTTGAAGAACGCCCGCGCGTGGTCGGGGTCGGGATCGACGAACAGCTCTTCCTGGCCTTCTGTAAGGCCCACCAGTTCATCGTACAAGGTATCTTGCCCTCCTTGTCATGTGTCACGCACCGGCCGTGAATCTTACACGGGCCAATGTGCGGTATCCTCAGGCTGAAGCCTGCCCGCTAAGGTTTCTTGAGCCCCAGCATCTCGCGGGCCTCGTCGGGCGTCGCGATGGTGCGGTCCGCCATCTTGGCGATCTCGACCGCCTTGGCCACCTGGTCGAAGGAGCCCTCGGAGAGCTTTCCCTTGCTTATCCAGATGTTGTCCTCCAGGCCGACGCGTATGTGTCCGCCGTTGACCGCCGCGTGGTAGGCGCTGGCGAAGCAGGCGGGGCCGACCCCGCAGGAGCTGAAGGTGGCGTCCTGGGGTATCGTCTCCAGGAACAGCCCGTAGTTGCGGGTCGCGAAGGGCATGCCGCCCAGCACACCGAAGACGAACTGGAAGTGCAGCGGCTCCTGGAACACGCCCTGCTCCTTGATGAACAGCACGTTATAGAGGCCGCCCATGTCGTAGACCTCGAACTCCGGCCTGGTGCCCGCGTCCCTCATGACGCCGTTGTACGAGACCAGCTGATCGAACGTGTTCTCGAAGACCATCTCGAACAGTATCTTGTGCTCTTTCCAGTCGCCGACGGCGAAGTTCATGCTGTTGGTGTTGAGCGAGGCCATCTCGGGCTTGAATATCTCGATGACCTTGATCCGCTCCTCCTTGGTGGCGATGGGCGAGATCGCCGTCGACAGGTTGATGATGAGCGGAGTCTCGGCGCGGATGCCCTCGACGATGGCCCCGAGTATGTCGAGGTCGGGGGTCGGGAACCCGGTCTCCGGGTCGCGAGCGTGGATGTGGACGATGGAGGCGCCCTTCTCGTAGCACTTGATCGCCTCGGCCACGAACTCGTCCCTGGTGTACGGGACATTGGGGTTTTGCTCTTTCCTCGTCGCAGCACCGGCAAGAGCCGCTGAAATGATGCACTTCTCGGATGACGCTGCCATCAAAAACCACCTCCACTACCCGGTTTCCTATGTGCAAAGCATGGTATATATATCACAAAAGCAGGCAAATGAATACTTGAGTCGGTC
>Ga0066793_10000860_pt1 | contig 12840 bp, 9 predicted proteins | sample PersoiDNA2013189_FD_83876 | JGI IMG/M metagenome (GOLD analysis project Ga0066793, IMG submission 83876) | Permafrost soil microbial communities from the Arctic, to analyse light accelerated degradation of dissolved organic matter (DOM) -... | ecosystem: Environmental > Terrestrial > Soil >...
CATTGAGGGTATAACGATTGATGCCCCCTTGCTTTATGACGTTCAGATCGTAATGCGATCCTATACCGTTTTCATAAACTCGGTCCGGCAGCGTGTAGAGGTACGTGATGCGCGTCGTCGAATAGGGCTGTAAAATGAATCGCGACGAAAAGACCGTGAAGTTCTCGTTGTTGGTTATCTGGGGCCCTATGAACTGGTCGGTACTATTATGCACAGCCAGAAGCTTGGCCCCGGGAGGTACCACCGCCTCGGCAAAAAGGTCAGAACTCCACCAGTCTCCATTGGTATACGTCAGCGTCAGGTTTGAGACGGTGGAACCATCCGAAAGCAGCTGCACGCGGTAGTTTATGGCCCTTTCAATGCCGAAATCCGATTTTCCATTGCCCAAGTTGGTCTCGACGACTGAGATGGAATCCGCATTAGGCGCTCTGCTCTGGTTCTGACCGTCCGCGTTTTGTAGTATGAGTCCAACTTCGGGATAGATAAAAAAATGTTTTTCGTCGGCTAACGTTCTGAGCGTGTTGTAGAGTGCCAGTTTCTGCGGAACGCTCGCATCGGCCACGAGGCCGAAGACGCTGTAAGTCAACGTCGACAAGATATCGGCCATTCGATCGCCTTTTTCGGTCGCTGAGTAATACTCCAACCGGTGAAACACGTTCTCACTCGTTATGACGTCTCCAGACGCTGTTATAGGCCCTGTTATGGTTAAAATTGCTTGAGCGGCGGCGAAGTCCAGTCCAATGACCCCGTCGACCCGCTGTCCGGTCGTGTTGTACCAATCTGATTGCATCTTGGGGGCAAACGAAGCAAAGTCGTATTGATTGTTCGAGTCAAAGAGCCTCGCACTGTCCACGTTGAAGAACGTCATAAAGCTCTCAGGCCCATCTAGGGGGACGAACGTTCGCAACTCTTCGCTTGTGTGGCTGTAGTAGTACTGCACGTGTGTTATGTGTCCATTGTGGATAGTAAGCACGCCAACAACCGAAATCAAGCCTCCGGTACCTCTTATCTCTGAATTGTCCTGTAAGACGACGAGATACGTCTTATCACCTAAGAAGCCTGTAGTGCTCAGCCCGTCGACCATTGGAAAGAGCAGCGCGGCGAGGACGATTCCAAGCGTCGCTAGGGCGATCCATCTACCCTTATGGGATTTATGCGATGCACACATGTCTATATACGGTATGCTCATTCTTCTCGTATAGCTTTATCTTGGCTATTCACTGTGCGCCTTCGGGCGGTGCTGCAGACAATGTGCTGCAGGTGTGCGGTTTTACGCCCGTTGAACAAGGCGCTCGACGGAGCTCGTGTGACCTTAAGGCACAAAAAAGAGCGGCTTGAGCCCAAAACAGGCGAGGTGGCGTATTAATGCTGCGTCCCGCCCGTTGTTGGAGAACGCCTTTGCGATTACGATTAGCAAAGTATAAGTATTGTCGACCTTATGATTTAGTTGCGATAATAGTGAAACGACATGTTTACAGTGATCGTCGTGCAGCCCCTTTCAACCGGGTGCAGCCGATGCAGTGATTGAAAGATGTTACAGTGATTGAAATATTACATACGTGAATAACAAATATAAAAGGAAAGGCAAAAAATGAAGAAAATAGCCATTTCTATATTGGTACTAGCTCTTGTTGCCGCGTTTTCGGCTGTAGGCGTCGTATCTGCTGCTGATAGTTGTGCAGCTACGACGACGACCTGTGCGTCGACGACGAGCGCTCAGTGCACGAGCTGCGTCACTTCAACGTGCTGCATTCCGTGCCCAACAGCGTGCCCAACAGCGTGTCCAACAGCGTGTCCAACAGTGTGTCCAACAACAGTTCCGACAACGACATGCTGTGTCGTGACCACGACTACCTGTAAACCGGTATGTCCGGTCCCATGCCCGCCGCAACACCACTTCGAGCCTTACCACACGCCGTGGGAGTAAGGACGACGATAAATAGTGCTGGGAATAACGGTCAGAACTTTTGGGTGAGTAGCGGTATCGGCTGAACGGTGAGAGCTGGCGGTTGTGAATCAACTGACGGTATTCATTAACCAGCTCGGCGCTTAGGCGCTTTGGCGCCTTTATTCTTTATTTTTTTATTTGGAAACTGCAACATTTCTATCTTCTTAATTCTTAAACGACTGAATTTTCTTTACGGGGACGATGGTCTTTCGCACGGCTTTTTGTGTTGATTACCCTGTTTTTTGAGCATGTGAGCGTTTAGGGGGGGCATCCTCAGATCATGCTCTCATACAGATGCCGCTAAATGCTTTGTTTTGGCACGCACGTTGTCTGTTTGGGGCTAAGTGCGTGTGAATCTGAAATTGCCGCGACCTCGTGCTGCCGCTACAAGTATCGATCGGTACTAACCGGCGGGAAAATCTGCTCTGAGACGATCAGCGAGAAGGGGCCAAAGCGCAGGACACGGTGCATAAGCTGTGGCTGCAATTTGCGCCATAAAAGCGGTTTTGCCGTTTTTTTGATCTGTGCGCTGAGCCAGGGCGGATTTCAAATCATCGCGTGCGTTAACGCCTTCATTTGAGTAAAAAAGGCACTATCAGTTTATTGCATCCACAAATCGCCCGTCCTCCTTATCGGGAAAAGTATCCCAGAGGATTCGGCGCGTACTAGGGCAGAGGCGTGCAAGGTCATCCATTCTTGGCGCCGACGCCTTTGTAGGTGAACCCAAGCTTTGCGGCCGTCTCCGGGTCAAAAAACCGCCTACCGTCGACGATGACCGGGGTGCGCATGAGCCCCTTGATTTTACGAAGGTCGAGCCCGGCGAAATCGCGGTGTGCCGTCATAAGGACGAGCGCGTTGGCCTACGCGTCTTCGGTCCGCTCATCAGCGATCTCCCGCCCGGCGCGGTTCCACACCCTCAACACACACCACACGAGGGCGGCAGCCCCCACCAGAATCGTCGTCCCGAGCCAATTGTTAGGTCGTATGAGGTTAAGCGTCCACGTCTCCCAGCTCAGCGGATACAGCAGCATGAGCCCCCCTGTGACGCTGATTAACAGCACGTCGAGCGCATAATGCATCATCATCCCGAAAGCGAACAATAGGAAAACGCGTTTTCGCATCCCCGCTTCAAAGAGCAGCGCACACAGCCCGCAGACGAGAAGCGTTCCTGCCGGGATGTGGAAGAGCATAAGCGCGTCCCCTGCGTTGGCCCAAATCAGTCGCAGCGGCAGGTACAGCTTGAAAATGTCCGGCAGCAAAGCGCCGATCATCACGAGCACGGTGTTACGTCCGCCGAACATGGGCCACTTGAGCGCAAGGAGCGCGCAAACGATAAAGACGAACGCAACGTGTGCCATCCAGTCCACCGTCACGCACCGTCCCGCTCTTGTGAGCCCGGTTTCCGTGGCCTTATTACCCATCCGCGCCGGTCAAAACGCCAGCGTGCAAAAAAGAGCACGCTCACAAAGATGAGCGCAATAAATGATCGAATGTAGACGAGAGCGCTGAGCAGCGCTGATGACGCGTACATCGTCGCTGCGCGCAGCTGATGTCCGGGTTCGAGCGTGCCGACGACCGTAACGCCATCCCCTCGCTGTACCGCTGCCGATGAGAGGATCGTGTAGGTGCCGTGCTCCCCCTTAAGCTCGAATGACTGAGCCCCCGTGGCGACCACTTCGCCAGATATTAAGACGTTGCGCCCGACAGACGCGTCATAGTTCGCGCTCACCTCGCTTTCGCGCAGGTAATCGAGGTGGTACGATACGTTGGCATAGTAATACGCTGCCAGAATGATGAACGCGCAGACAAGCACCGCTGCAAGAAGCCAACGCCGCATACTAGTGACTTTCTGATGTTGCGACATATACTTTCTGCCACTAAACTAAAGCCAGGATAACGTCAGGCGTGCACCCGCTGGATTGAAAATAGTATGCAATGGAGAAGCAGATGAGCTGCTCGTCATCCGCTACTCGATAGAAGCTCAGTCTAACTAGCTGCGATTTTCCAAGTACTGAGCGAGTTCACGCCGCAAGTCCTCACGTTCCATTTCGCAAAGTCGATTACCACTTTCAAGTACCCCAGTTTGTCTCCGGCGTCGTATCGCTCCCTTCGATCAAATAGACATGTACCGCTCTTATGTCCAACGTCACTGAGCTTGGGTCGCAAGATGCTATTATTCGAAATGAAGTTTCAAGAGGCGCCTCTATAGTTAGGATAATGAGTTTCGAGACATCTTTTTGCCCTCCCACTCACCCCAGCAGCTCGCCGAGATCCCTCGCGATTAACGCCGGAAACTCGTCTTCACCCAAATCGTCGATCTGCTCGCACGTCGTTTACGTAACCACGACTTTCGGACGTTTGTGGTCAGGAGGAATTGCTGAGGCTGATGAGGCCTACATCCTATTGTAATTGCTTCGTCCTTCCTTCAAGACGTGATCGTTTGATGCGGCGCTGCCTTTAGTCCGCGATTCCCCTCGTCGTGCCGGTTGGGATTCGCCCGCATCTCAAAGAGAACACCAGATCCGAAAAGGACCGCCCCTACCACCACGAGCGAAACGCCGTCGAGCGCAAGTTGCGCGACGTCGTGCAGCTGTGCGAACTGCGCCACGAGCGCACCCGCGCTTATGAGGACGCCGAGCGGCAGGGCAATGATTCCCGCACCATAGGGCACGATAATCGGGCGAAACCGCTGCACGACGTATCGGGCCTTCAGTCGCCCAAAAAACCCTCGCAGGAGCATCGGTGCCACTTTTCGCACGTACTTTCCATAGCGAATCGATGACCGCTCCCGTCCGTAACGGGCGGGCATCACCACATCAGCCGTGTGAAGGCCTGCCGCACTGAGCTTGATGAGCATGTCGTTGCAGTAGCCGTAGTAGGTGTATATCGTGTCCAGATTCAACGTGCTCAGCGCCTGCCGAGAGATCACCGTGTACCCGTTTTGTGGATCTGAGATGTCCCAGTAGCCGCTCGCGAGCTTCGTCAACGTCGTCAGCACGAAATTGCCGAACTGGCGCCATCTGCTCATCCCCTTTCGGTACACCCTGCTTGCGAGGCGGTTGCCCTTGGTGTAGTCCGCATCGCCTTCGATCACCGGAACGAGCAGACGGGGTAACTCCTCAGGGTCCATCTGGTTGTCGCCCCCCATGACCGCGATCAAGTCCACCTGATCCGCCTTTGCGAGCCGGTATCCGGTGACGATCGACGCGCCGACCCCCTTGTTGACCTCGTGCCGAATAAAGACGATGCGCGGATCGTTGAGCGCCACAATTTGCTCAGCGGTCCGATCACTGCTGCCGTCATCGACCACGTATATGCTCGTGACGTAGTCCGGGACGCCCTGAAGCGTCTCCTGGATGAGCAGCTCTTCGTTGTAGGCGGGTATCACGACGGCTATGGTATAACGTTCTAAGGTCTCATCGTGGCCAAGTTCCATGCATTCCCCTTTTACAGCGCCCGCACAAGCAGCCGGTGGACCGCCGACGCGGTCAGATCAGCGCCTCATCAAAAACGGCATTGTGAGCTCATCGTTCGAATCCCCCTACCTGAGCGCTTTTTTGAGCCGGTGGAGCAGTGAGCCCTTCGTCGGCGCTTCTTTTCGCCCCAGCTTGTCAACGGCATCGGCGGCGGATTTTCGCACGAGTTCGTCGGTATCGTGCCTCAGCGCAGCAAGCGGCTCAAGCGCGTTCACATCGCCTATTCTCCCCAGCGCGATCGCCGCATTGGCGCGCACGTACGGGTGCGGGCTTTCGAGGGCGGCGATCAGGGGGTCCGTGGCCGGCGCTCCGATGCGTGCCAGCGCATCGGCCGATTTCAATCGCACGTCGATGTGTCCGTCGTTGAGCGCTTCGATAAGCGGCGCAACCGCCCGCACATCACCAATCGAGCCGAGGGCGTCTATCGCTTTGAGCCGCACCTCGACCGTGGGGTCGTCCAGCCGCGCGATCAGCGGGGTCACATCGTGCACCGTGCCCGCCTTGCCGAGCGCCTCAGCGGCCCCGCATCGGACGTGGGGGTTCGGATCGCTCAGCGTCTCTGCGAGCGGCCCAACCGCGGGCTCTCCGATACGCGCGAGCGTCTCGCCGGCCCTCCAGCGCACCCGCTCATCGTCGTTCCCCAGTAGTGCGATGAGCGGCCCAACCGCGGGCTCTCCGATACGCGCGAGCGCCTCGGCCACCTTCTCAAAGATAGCGTCGCCGGCGAGGGCTGCAACAAGACGACTCACTGCCCGCGCGTCGCCAATGTGACCCAGCGCCTCGGCCGCATTGCCGCGCACGAATCCATCGGCATCGTCCAAGAGCCTCATCAGCGGTTCAACCGCCCGCGCGTCGCCAATGTGACCCAGCGCCTCGGCCGCATTGCCGCGCACGAATCCATCGGCATCGTCCAAGAGCCTCATCAGCGGTTCAACCGCCCGCCCATCTTTGATCATCCCCAGCGCTTTGGCAACGCGCGGCGTGGTCGTCGTTGACCCGCGGTCAAGCGTGGCGATCAGCGCCTCGGTCGCGCGGTCGCCCATCTTGCCGAGCGCCACGAGCGCGAGGCCCTGTACGAATCCGTCCCGGTCGTCGAGGGCCTCGATGAGCACGGGTATCGCTTGTACGGCGCCGATGATGCCAAGCGCGGCGACCGCATTCCCTCGGATGAAACGGTCGTCGTCGTGCACGACCCCCATGAGCGGCTCAACCGCTTCGGTCCCGATCCGCCCGAGCGCCTGCGCCGCTTTCCATCTGACGTTGCCGTCCGGATCGTGGAGCAAGCTGAGGAGGGGAACGACTGCCGCCGGGTCCTTGAGTCGACCCAACGCTTCGGCGACGCGCTCCCGCACGTATTCGGCGCTGTCTCCCAACGCGCTGATCAGCGGTCCGACCGCTCTCCGGTCGCCGATTTTCCCCAGCGCCTCTGCCGCGCGCTCGCGGACATCCCACATCGGGTCGTCGAGCGCTCCTGTCAGAGGAAGCACGCCTCGCTCATCGCGCGTCTTGCCGAGCGCTTCTGCGGCCATTTGGCGAACCGTTTCATCACGGTCGCGTAACGCGGCGATGAGCGCGTCGGTTGCGCGGCGGTCGCCAAGCTTCCCGAGCGCCACTGCGGCATCCGACCGGGCGCGCCACTTCGTGGAGAACTGCAGGACCTTCGTCAAGCTTTCCACGTCTCTCGCGCGACGCAACTCTTCTACGTCCGGCTCATCCAGATTCAGTATTGCCATACAGTATCATCTTCGTTTTTTTGCAGTGCCACGAGGGTTGCTAAGCGTTTCTTTGCCGATCTTTCGCAAGTGCCCGCAGGTCGCCTCTTGTCGAACCGGCCTCAAACGTGCTTTATTTGGATCGTTCGTTTATTAACGTTTCTTCCGCTCGCGCAACGGCCTTGACACCGCAGATAACCGTACGAGGCGGTTTTCAGGAGATATACGTCAGAAGCTTCCGCAATGCGATGTCGTTCGAGCTGACGACAAACCAAAGCTCTTATGAATGCGCTCGTCCCACTGCTTACGCGAAGAATCGGTCTCTCGACAATCTCCAAACCGCCACGAAACGGCTGGTTGGATGAGGCAGACGCACAAGCGGCGAGCTGACGGTTATATGGGTCACTCCCGCTCTGCCAGTAGGGCGTGCTGGGAGTGACATGAGAATAGGCGTTTTCGTCAATACCCCGGGGCAGCTTCATTTTTACCGGAACATTGTGAAGGGTCTTGAGGACCACGGACACGACGTCTCCGTGCTCGTGCGAAAATATGGCGAAATGCACGACCTGCTTGACCAGCTTGACGTCACGTACTATGCGTATTCGTCCAACCCGCCGTCCAAGCTGGGAAAGATGCTCGCGTTCCCCGGGGACCTCTCGAGGGCCCACGCCTACCTTAAGCGCCAGCGGGTCGAGGTCGTCACCGGATTTGGCATTTACAACACCTTGGCAGACCGGCTGCTAAAGACGCCGGACATCGTGTTCACCGATTCGGAGCCGATGGTCAACAGCCTCTCCTATGCGGTTCAGTACCGCGTGTTTACCCACTTCACCGACGCGATCATCACGCCCGCAGCATATCGGCAAGATCTGGGGAGCAAACACCTCCGCGTGGAAAGCTACAAGGAGATGGCGTACTTGCATCCGAATTACTACACGCCAAATCCCGACGTTTATAATGTGCTTGGCATTGCGGAATCGGACGATTTCGTGCTTCTGCGTTTCAACGCGTTCTTCGCCGTCCACGACGTGGGCATACACGGGTTCACGGCGGAAGAGAAGATCGACTTGGTCAATCGTCTTGAAAGCGCGGCGCACGTGTTCATCTCATCTGAGGCTGAGGTTCCGTCGGCCCTCAAGGACTATGTGATGCCCCTGCCAAAGGCCCGTATCCACGATGCGATCTACTACGCGAAACTCTTGGTCACGGACACGCAGACGATGGCCACCGAAGCGGCGCTGCTCGGCACCCCCACCGTCCGAAGTAACACGTTTGTCGGGGAGCGAGACATGGGCAATTTCGTTGAACTTGAGCAGCGGTATGGGCTGCTCTTCAACTACCGGGAGCCGCACAAGGCAACCGAAAAGGCGGTAGAGCTTGTGCACCAGCCTGACGTCAAAGCACAGTGGCAGGTGAAACGGGAGCGCCTGCTCAGCGAGAAGATTGACATTGCCGCGTTCATGCTCTGGTTTATTGAGCAGTATCCGGAAAGTCGCCGGGAGTTTGCCGACAACCCGGACGTGCAGTACCGATTTACATGACCATGAAAGTCGCGAGCATCGTCGGAGCCCGGCCGAACTTTGTCAAGCTCGCTCCGGTATCAGAAGCGCTGCGGAAACGATGTGACGAAGTCATCATTCACACCGGGCAGCACTACGACTATGAGATGGACACGCTCTTTTTCGATGAGCTCCAGCTGCCGGCCCCTGCGTATCACCTCGAGGTCGGATCAGGGTCACACGGCGCACAAACGGGCGAGATGCTCATCGGGATCGAAGCCGCATTGCTCCGTGAGCAGCCTGATGCCGTGCTCGTTTTTGGCGACACGAACACGACGTTTGCCGGAGCGCTCGCCGCCGCGAAAATGCAGATGACGGTCGGTCACGTCGAAGCCGGCCTGAGAAGCTTCAACCGCGCGATGCCCGAGGAGATCAACAGGGTGCTCACCGACCATTGCTCAGATCTCTTATTCTGCCCCACCGAGACGGCGGTCGGCAATTTGGCGGCGGAGGGTATCACGACGGGGGTTTCGCTCACCGGTGACGTGATGGTTGACGCGTTACGCACGCACACCCAAATGGCCGAGACGAGCTCACGCGTGCTCGATGACCTGGCGCTCACGCCGCGCGAATACTGCCTCGCCACGATTCATCGACCGAGCAACACCGACGTCGAGCGCAACCTAAAGAGCATCATCGAGACGTTTGCTAGGATTGCGAACGTCGTGTTTCCGTGTCACCCGCGGACCGAACGTTTTCTGAGAAAGTACGGGCTCTGGGAGTATGCAATGAGTCACCTGAACGTCATTAGACCGGCGGGATACTTCGACATGATCGTGCTCGAAAAGAACGCCCGGCTCATTCTCACCGATTCGGGTGGCGTCCAGAAGGAAGCGTACATCCTCAAAGTGCCGTGCATCACGCTGCGCGACGAGACGGAGTGGGTGGAAACGGTCGAAGACGGGTGGAACATCCTCGTCGGAAATGAGAGAGACAAAATAATGGACGCGGTCGCTCACTTTTCGCCCCCGCGCGCGCAACGACACGTTTTCGGGCGCGGAGACGCAAGCACCCGAATAGCGGCGATCCTCGTTGAACACGCGCTCACGTGACGCGGTGCAGCGGCAGCCGTACGCACGGCGCGGCACGCGGAATCAGCACCGCACTGCCTCTCACCGACTGAATACAGCCGTACCAAGGGCTACCGATATCAGAAGATTTATAAGCCTGAATGAACGAAAAGAGGCGAGAGGAGCAAAACGGTGTCCATCAAGCGGCGCACTGCAGTGGTAGTACTCTTTGTGTTTTTGTTACTTGCCTCGGTCAGCACCGTTGCCGCTGCGTCAGCACCTCCAATGCAGTGGCAAAAAACGTTTTCGGGCAATGCGTGGGCGGATGCGTCTGACGCTATTCAGACTATTGATGGGGGCTATTTCATCGTCGGCTTTACGAATTCTTCCAACCTGAGCAAGAACGACCTGTACTTTCTCAAGACCGATGAAAATGGCAACAAGCTCTGGGATTTAACGATCAACGCTACTGGAGGCGAGTTTTATCGTTCCGTTCTTCAGACCCGAGACGGCGGCTATACCGTGAGTCTCTATCGAAACGCAACGTCAACAGTCGGTCACGACGTATGGATCATTCGGGTCAAAACGGATTTGGTGACGTCAACCGCGACGAGCAACGTCACGCGGCAGGAGGGTTACACGCCGGTCATCGAATGGACACGTCTTTTCAAATCCATCGATGCGGACGGGAATTTCATCATACGGCCGCGTGAAGACGGGTACATGCTGCTCAGCGAGATAAACTCCACCATGCTGCTTTTTAAGCTCACCACAGACGGGAACCCCCTCTGGCAGAAGAACTACTCCGTCGGCAACCAGACGCTCATTCGCAGCTTCCGACTGACTGAGGACGATGGCGTGCTCATCGGTGCGTACAACAACTCTTCTGGGACGAACAATCTTGCTGCGTTGAAGCTGAAGTCCATAGAATCGCTCCTTAACGGCAGCAGCAATGCGAGTCAGAACCTCGAACTGGAGTGGAATTGGAACTACGGCAGGCCCGGCTACTTCTTGCAGGCGGCGAAGCTCGCCACGGAAAGCTACTTTTTATCCGGCGATACGAACCGCACGGGCAACGGCAGCCAAATGTACATTCTTAAGACTGATCTGAACGGTAATTCACTCTGGGAGAACGGGTACGGGGGTAGTGAGGACCAATTCCGCGCGGTATATACGACAAACGACAATGGCTTCCTTGTATCGAGTTATCGGGGCGCCGACCTCTATTTAGTTAAGACGGATGGAAATGGAACGGCGCTGTGGAACAACACGTACGGCGGGCAGAACGTTTATCTCCGCTACGTTGAAGAGAATCCCGATAGCAGCTTTCTTCTTGCCGGTAACGCTAACCAGGATCCGAACAAGATGACCGACTATTATCTCCAGAAGATCGACGCGAACGGGACAAGCCTCTGGGGACAAGCGTACGGAAGTAATCAAGACGATAAGCTCGGGACCTTTGTCGATTCGAATGACGGCGGCGTGTTGCTTGTGGGCCACTCTGCGTACGCCGGAGGCGATAGCAGCGCCATTTACCTTGTGAATGTTGCCCCGGAACAACCATCCCAGGGTCTCCTGGGATCGATCCTGTCCTTCCTGTCAAATAGAACGCCCATTGCGATAGCAGCAGTGGTGATCGTTGCGGCAGTCGTTATTTATGGTGCGTGGCGCTATATGCGTTAAGACCCCTCTCGCACGCAGCGCGTTTCTATCTGACGCTGGACGTGTAGTTGATCGTAACACGGTGAGCGCGCGCAAAAAAACGTTTAAGGCATGCTTGCGCACGGATAGGCGTATGTGGGGCAAGCTCCTCTTTGTGGCAGCACACGAATGGGGAAACCGTCATTTCTATCCGCTTTATAGGCAGCTCGTGCGCAATCAGTGGAGGCCCTACGCAGAACTGAAGGCTGAGCAGGAAAAGGCCCTTCGACTTATGGTGCGCTTTGCGTACGAAAACGTCCCGTACTATCACACCGCATTTCGGCAGCGCAACGTGCAGCCTGATGACATCCGCGTCATTGAGGATCTCGAGAAGCTTCCCGTCATCACGAAGCAAATCATCAATCAGCACTGGGAGCACTTCAAGCCACGCAACTTGGACCGCATGAAGTACACGGAAAATGCGACGGGCGGCACGAGCGGCACGCCGTTCACCTATCGGCTCGGAAACTACGATCGCTTTTTCAGCGCCGCGCTCACGTACCGCGGATGGGGGTATGCAGGGTACCAGTTAGGCGATCGGATGCTGATGCTCGCTGGCGCATCGCTCGACGTCGGAAAAAAGTCTCGTGCTGCTGCGCGCTTCGAAGAGACGTTGCGAAATGTCAAGAAGCGCTCATCATTTGACATGAGCGATGAAGCCCTCCAGACCTATGCCCACACCGTCAATTCATTCAAGCCGAAATTCGTACGCGGGTATCCGTCAGCACTCCACGTCTTTGCGCAGTGGATTGAAGAAAACGGCATCGGCATCCACGCCCCGAAAGCCGTGTTTACCACGTCAGAGAAGCTGTTCCCGCGCATGCGTCGCACGATGGAACGCGTCTTTGGATGCGACGTGTACGACGGGTACGGTCTCAACGACGGGGGCCTCAGCTCCTACGAATGTGCAGAGCACTGCGGCATGCACGTCGACACCGAGCGCAGCGTCATGGAAATCATCGACGAAAACGGTCATCAAATTGATGAGGGTGAGGGCACCATACTTGCGACCGCCCTTCACAACTACGCGATGCCGTTTATTCGCTACGATACGGAAGACATAGGCGCGTTGACGGCTGACAGCTGTCCTTGCGGACGGGGGTATAGGCTCCTGCGTGAACTCGTTGGAAAGAGCGTTGACGTGCTTATCACCCCCGAAGGAACGCACGTGCACGGCTGGTTTTTCGCCTTGCTACTTGAGCACGCTAAGGGCGTGAGGGAGTATCAGGTTGTGCAAGATACGATCGACACCGTAACGATACGAATCGTGCCGGACGTGGGATTTGACAGCCACGAGATGGACGTCATCAGGAAACACGTGCACGAAAGAAGCGCCGGGTGGCACGTTGAGCTCGCACTGGTCGACCGCATCGACCGGACGCAGGCCGGGAAGTACAAGTACATCGTCAACCGCGTTACCAGTTAGCAAGCTCG
>Ga0066793_10000861_pt1 | contig 12836 bp, 10 predicted proteins | sample PersoiDNA2013189_FD_83876 | JGI IMG/M metagenome (GOLD analysis project Ga0066793, IMG submission 83876) | Permafrost soil microbial communities from the Arctic, to analyse light accelerated degradation of dissolved organic matter (DOM) -... | ecosystem: Environmental > Terrestrial > Soil >...
CGCCCAGCTAGCTCAGTTGGTAGAGCACTTCCATGGTAAGAGAGGGGTCAGGACAGATCGTCCGGCCCCTTCAACACACAGAAAAGCCAGTAGTAGAGCTGGTTTCTGACCGTTCTCCAGTTCTGGGCAGCGACGGCTCAGGGGTTCCTGGGGGCGTCCTGGGGGCGTTCAGGTGTCCCGCCCGGTCGCTCCCGGTCACGAGCCTGAGCGGCCCCACAGGATGCAGTCTTGCCCACGAGCGCCCGGCGTTCGGACATGGGGGCAAACATGCCCGCGGCTCGACATCTCTCTGGCGGCCAGGACGCGCTCCCAGCTCCGCGCACGAGGCCGCCGATGACTCCAGAGCCCGCACTCAGCGAGCGAGGAGCACGAGCCCGATGGCACCCTCAAGCGCCCCCGACACACCTCCTGCCGCGGATCAGGCCGACCCGCGGCAGGAGCTGCGCGAGGTGCTGGAGCTGGCCGGCCAGGAGCGCACCGGCGCTGTCCTGTCGCTGCTGCGCGAGCTGCTGAGCATGCCCGCGCCCGAGCCGGCCGGGCCCGACCTGTTGACGCTCGATCAGGTCGCCAAGCGCTGCCAGGTGCATCCCCGCACGATCCGGCGCGCGATCGAGACGGGCGACCTGGAGGCCGTGCAGTTGCCGATCCGTGGCGGCCTGCGCGTGCGGGCGAGCACGCTGGAGGACTGGATCGCCAAGCACACGGGCGCCGAGCCCGCATCCCCCGCCCACGGCGGCCGTCGCAGACCCGCCGCGAAAAGGCGCAGCGGGCGGTTGGAGCTGAGCGACGTATGAGCCGCCCAGCCGCCGCCACCACACGCCCCCCAGCACCCACCTCTCAGAAGGAGCCGATGAAGATGAACAAGCCCAAGCCGATCCCAGGAGTCGAAATCCGCGAGCGCCGCCGCCACGGCGAGACCTACTACCGCTTCCGCGTCCGGTTCACGAACGCCGCCGGACGCCGCGATGAGGAAACCTTCGACACCCCCGAGGAGGCGCTCGACTTCAAGGCGCAACTGCGGCTGATGAAGCGTCGCGGCAACCTCTCCGAGCTCGACGCCGGCCAGCAGACCCTCGAAGAGCTCATGGTGGACTTCTGGCGTCTGTATGCCAAGCGGCGTCTTGCCGAGGTCACGCGCCGCAAGTACCGCGGGACCTGGAACAAGTACATCCACCCGCTGCTCGGCCCGATGCAGCTGCGTCAGATCACGCCGATGGCGCTCTCAGAGTTCATCGCCGAAATGGAGGACGCTGGGGCGAGCGCCGGCACCATTCGCGCCGCCCTGGGGATGCTGCAGAGCATGTTTGCCCGCGCCGTGGAATGGGGCCGGGCGAGCATCAACGTCGTCAAGCAGATCAGCAAGCCGAGCGCGCCGCGTCTGCGCGCGATCGTGCCGCTCACGCCGGAGAGCATCGAGCGAGTCCGCATCGCGATGCTCGAGCTGGACCCTGTTCGCGGGGTCCGCGACGCGGCGCTCGTGAGCGTCCTCGCCTACACGGGAGCGCGCCCCGAGGAGGCGGTTGCGCTGGACTGCAGGCACATCGGGGAGAACACCGTCCTGGTCGAGCAGAAGGTGTGCTTGGGGGTGCTGATGCGCGGGCAGAAGACCAACCGCCCGCCGCGCTCGGCGCGCCTGTTCGCGGTGGTGCGCTGCGACGTGCGCTCCTACCAGATGGCGTGCGGTGTCAGGGAGGGGCTGCTGTTTCCGTTCGAGGGCGGGCCGTGGACGGACTCCTACTACAGAAACTGGCGGGTGCGGGTGTGGCAGCCCGCGTGCGTCGCGGCCGGTGTGGGACGGATCGAAGTGACCAAGAAGCCGGGCGGCAAGACGAAGCGCACCTACCGGGGACCACGGCCGTATGACCTGCGCCACAGCCTCGCGAGCCTGTTGATCCACGAGGGCGAGATGTCGGTTGTGGAGATCGCCAACTCCCTCGGGCACAGCACCGAAACGCTGCTGCGCGTCTACGCACACGTCATCGCGGAGCTGAGCAACAAGCCCAGGCTCAACGCCGAGGCGGTGATCGCCGAGGCTCGCCTGAAGCTGTCCGGTGAAACGGTCGGGCGGGCCGCGTAGCCGAGCACCGCTGGCACGCGGGGTTGGCGGCGAGCACCCGTCCGGCAGTCGCTATTGCGCGACGCTCGCCGCCGTCCCCGGCCAGCGGCTCGCCGGGCGGGGACCGTGCCCCCTTGCTACTGGGCGTCCTCGGCGAGGGTCGCGGCCGTGCGCCAGTGCGCGGCGGCGAGCGCGCTCGCCTGCTCGCTGGTGCCGGTGAACGCGGGCGCCATCCAGCCGGGTTCGTGCCGCTTGAAGGGGAGCTCTTCGGGGTCGACGTCGATCTCGGCGAACCCGTCGAGTCCCAGTCCCATGCCGACGATCGCCGCGGTACTCACCGGCGGGTAGCCGTACAGCAGCCCGGCGCGCGCCCACCCGCCGGGGTCTTCGGGCAACCCATCCGTCATCACGTCCTCATCGCCAGCGAATCGCGGTGAACGGCAGCGCCGCGACGCGACGCAGCTCTTCGCAGACGCGGGCGAGCACGCCCTGCTCATCGCAACCGGCGAGGTAGGCGCACCAGTCACAGATGAGCGCCTCGACATCCAGGCGCTCGCCGACGGCGCCAGTCATCGCGATGATCAGCGTCCCCGGATCGGCGGCGCGGCGCAGCTCCATCCCGTCCTCGAGCGTCGCGGCAGCCAGCGGGGCGAGGTCGGCGCCGCTCGCGATGACCGTGAGCGGTTTGCCGGAAGCGCAAAGCCGCGGAAGATCCTCGAGCACGCTCCGCGCCGTTCCGGCCGTGAGGTTCGCCGCATCGTGCGCGGCGCTTGCAAAGCACGCGTCGAGCCTCGGCGCCCGGTAGACGACATAGAAGCCGCCACCATGATCTACCGCGAGCTGCTCGCTCCCGGCCGGGCACGGCGGAAGACGATCAAGCGTCGGATACCACATCAGCTGCCTATTCGTTGCGGGCCTCGCGAGGAATACAAACGCTTAAGCCTTCACGGGCGCCGTCCGGCACCCCGCCTCAAGCGCGAAGCCCCGGCCTCAGTGCAGGTCGAGGTCGATGCTTGCTGCTGTGACTGTTGCCGCTCAGGCTGCTTTCCCATGTGAGGTCCGGTTGTGGACCCCGCGGGGAGTTCTCGCCGGGTCGAGCCAGCGCCCTGGCTTCCTTCGCGGCCCACCCTGCACACATCGGCGGGCCTTACCCCCACAGCGTGCAGATTGGCAACGCGAAGATCCGCTCGGCGAGCTGGAACGGCCGTGGGCCCGTGTGGAGCACCGCACCGGCGAGGAAGCGGTCCCCAAGCCGGTCGCGCATCCAAACGAGATGCCTCCCATCGGAGGCCTTGGGGGCCGCGGTGGCCTTGATCTCGATCGCGACGACGCTGTTTGCCGGCAGTTCGGCGATCAAGTCCACCTCGTGTCCGCCATCCCTGGCGCGCAGGTGATGCAGGCGTAGCCGCGACGGGCTGAGCTCGACCTCGGGCCTGATCTGAGCGAGGACGAACGTGTCGAGGATGCGACCGAGCAGATCGCCGTCGCGGAGTACGGCCGCCTCGTCGAGGCGTAGCGCTGCCGCGATCAGCGACGGGTCCACGAGGTAGCGCTTGCCGGTCTTGACCAGGCGCGAGAGCCTGTTGCTCACCCATGCCGGCATCGTGTCAAGCACGAGCAGGTTCGTGAGCAGGCGCTCGTAGGCGATCGCGGTCTTGCGATCGATACCAGCCGCCTCGTAAAGGGTCTTGCTCTCGGCCATCCCAGCGGTGCTGAGCGCAAGCGCCTCAAAGTAGCGCCGCAACAGGCGTGGATCGCGGTGACCGTAGAGCGTCTCGACGTCCCTGGTCAGGAGCTGGTCAACGTAGCCCTCCAGCCACGCGCGCCGATTGGCTCCAGCGAGCTGCAACGCCGCGTCGGGGAAGCCGCCGCGCAGCGCGAGCTCTACATAGCCCAGCAGGTCCGGCGGGTCCGTCGATGGCGGGAGCGCGTCCATGTCGGCGCGCGCGAGCCGCTCGAGAAACGGCTGGTCCACCGGCCGGCCAGTCATCTCGCGGACAGTCAGCCCGTACATCTGCACGCGCACGAGCCTCCCGGTGCCGGGCCATGTCTGCGTGTCGAGATCGGCGCGCACGCTCCCAGTGAGCAGGAAGCGCCCGGCACCGGTCTCGTCGTCTACGGCCCGCTTGACGGCGCCAAGCACGCCGGGCACCGCCTGCCACTCGTCGAGCAGCACAGGTGTCTGGAGCGCGCGCAGCGCGACGTCGGGATCGGCGCGGAAAGCTCCCGCCTCGGCCTCGCTGTCCAGGCGCACCACCGTGCGCGCATGGCGGCGCGCGGTCGTCGTCTTCCCGGTGGCGCGGGGACCGACCAGCAGCAGCGCAGGTAGCTCCGCGAAGAGCTCATCCAGGCGCGTGTCGGCCAGGCGGGGAATGTAATCGGCAGAAGGCACAGATGCACGATACCGCTTTTGCGGGCTCCCCATTCCCGCTTTCGCGCACAAACCAGTCCCGCTTTCGCGGGTTCGTCGATCCTGTTTCGCGTTGTCGCCACCGAGCTGGCAGCTCCCATCCCAGCAGCACCCCGACAAGGGGGAAACAACGCTTCACATGGGAAACTATCGTGCGTGGCAACAGCGGCAGCTGCTCATGGCGTGACGTGCACGTCGACGGTGTTGCTGGCGCCTGGCGCATAGGGGTAGCCCTGCGCGCCGGTGTGCGGAAGCGCGACTCGGAACGTGTAGGTCGTCGGTTCGCCGGTGGCGTGAAAACGGTAGCTGTAGCGGAACCCCCCCTTCCTGTTCGCGACGACCTGGTCGAAGATCCGCCAGCTCCTGCCCTCTTGGACTTCGACGTCGAGAGCCACACCCTCTGGTGGATATGGCCCGCCGGCCACTGTGCCGGCCCAGTGGATTGTGTGCTCGTTGCTGGAGCTATGGGGGGTGATCCTGAGCTTGATTCGGGGGCGAATCCTGATCGCTGCGCTCGCGCTCGCCGACGGGCCGGGATCGTCGCTGAACGCGGTGTAGGAGAACTTCAGTGTCCGATCCGGTCCAGTCGGCACTCTGTAGGAGAACGATCCATCCAGGGCGGTCTGCACGAAGCTGTTGATCGCCGCGGTCGCCGGGCCGCCGATCGTGGCGATCAGGACACGGGCACCACGGATCGGGACGGTGCCGCAGTGCAGCACGCCCCTGACGGCGGCGGTCTTGCCGTAGAGGATGACGGGCGGCTTGGTCTTGGCGTTGACCGTGAGGTTCAATGCCTCGCCGGCGCATGGAGACTGGCCGTTGGCGATATGCGGCGCAGAAAACCCGGTCGCGCCAGTTAGCGCTGACGACAGCGTCGTGATTGGTTGGTTCTCGACAGTCACTGGCGACGGCGAGCTGACGGCGACCGCGTTGCCGGCTGGATCGTAAGCCTTTGCGGTGACGTAGTAGGTACCGTTTGGCAGCCTGGTCGTGTCAACCGGATACTGGTAGTTGGAGAGATTTTCGCAGGGGACGGCCTCATAGAAAGCGCAGTGGGAGGTCTGCGTGAAGTCTTGTGTCGATGAGGGGCTCACGCTGTTGCCTGCATAGATCTCGACCTTCGCGATGCCCGCCGCGTCCGCGGCATTGAGCGTCAATGGCGCTGTCCCGCTCTGCGTGGTCCCGTTCAGCAGTCCCGTGTTGCCAAGGCTGAGCGTAGGGGGAGCATCGTCCTTTACTGACACGATTGCGCCGTAGATCTTCAACACTGTGTCGGGGCCGGATGGGCTGACCGGGTCGTGGCCGCCCGTCGTGCAACCACTGGCGAAGCCGCAGCCGATCACATACGCATAGGTGTGCGGAAGCGAAGCCGCCAGGTCGATCGAGATGTAGTTGCTCGGCACGATCCCGTTTTCGGTCGTGTCGCCCGACCCGGCCGCTCCGTGCGGAACTTCAGCGGACCCGTCGAACTCGTCACCGACGGACGGCAGGATGCCGTCGGCCTCGTTCTGTGCATAGTTGCGCTGCGAAGACCCGCCGGAGCCGAGGCCGTAGTCATACAGGGAGCGCCACAGCTGCACGCGGCTGATGCGCAATCCGGCCGGAGCTTCGAAGAACACCTCGCCGTAATCGCCTGCGGGCGCGATGTAGCCGCTGCGCGAGATGACGCCAAAGCCGTTATCGCTCCCGCCACACTGATCGAACGGAAGGTAGTAGCCGCTGCCGTTGTTCTCGGCCAACGACCAGGAGACAGCGGAGTCCCCGGGGTTCAGATACGTGCCCTGGCCCGCGTAGCACGCGTACACGTCATAGCTATCCGCTGTTGCCGCGACACTCGTGGTAGAAGCAAGCGCAGCAGCCACACCGACCGTCGAGACGACGATCACGACCGCAAGATGGACTGCTCGCGTGCGGATGCTCAACCTGCTCACCTCCCGTGAGTCATGGTTCTGCGGCGGCTGCTCATGGTGTGACGTGCACGTTGATGCTGTTGCTGGCGCCCCAGGTGTAGGGGTAGCCCTGCGCGCCGGTGTGCGGAAGCGCGACCCGGAACTTGTAGGTCGTCGCTTCGCCGGTGGCGTGGAAGCGGTAGCTGTAGCGAAACCGTCCCTTGCTGTTTGCGACCACCTGGTCGAAGATCCGCCAGCTCCTGCCCTGCTGGACTTCGATGTCGAGCGTCACTCCCTGCGGGGGATATGGTCCGCCGGTCACTGTGCCGGCCCAATAGATCGTGTTTCCGTTGCTGGTGTGGTGGGGTTTAATTCTCAGCTTGATCCGGGGGCGGATCCTGATCGCGGTGGTCGCTGTTGCCGACGGGCCGAGGTCATCGCTGTACGCCACATAGGAGAAGCGCAGCGTTCGATCCGGGCCCCGCGGGACTGCGTACTCGAACGAGCCGTCCAGGGCGGTCTGCACCGAGCTGTCGATCGCCGCGCTCCCGGGGCCACCAAGCGTCGCGATCAGAACACGGGCACCACGGATCGGGATTGTGCCGCAGTGCAGCACGCCCCGGACCGTGACCGTCTTGCCGTAGGTGACGACCGGCGCCGTGCGCCTGCCGTTGACCACGAGCTCCAACGCCTCCCCCGCACAGGGATTCCCGTTGGCGATGTGCGGGCCGCGACCGTTGATCGACCCGTTGACGCCGACCCCCGGGTTGTTGATCGTGACGGTGTGGTCATCGACGATCGACGCGTTGCCTGCAGCGTTGACGACCCGCATCGCCAATTCGTGTGTGCCATTACTGACCCCGGTCGTGTTCCATTGGATTTCATCAGACACCGTGGTTGGGCACGCCGCGAAGTTCTGGTAGGGACAGGTTGGGAGGTAGTCCTTTTGCGCGACGGACCGGCCGCCCAATAGGAGCTGAACCAGGCGCACGCCAGAGTCAGAGTCCTGGGCGTTGTAGGTCAGCGACTCTGTGCCTGCCAGGGTCCCGGTTCCCGCGAGTGCTCCCCCTGTGACGGTACCGATGGGCAGGTTGCTGTCCGCAAGGGTGAGCTGCGAGCCCAGGAGCTCCAGGTCGGGGTTCTCCCCGCCGCCGAACACGCAGCCGTTTCCGGCGTCGTCATTCGAGCAGTAGTCCGCCAACGTCAACTCAGTTGTGGTGGAGGGAAGCACCCATTCGTCGGGGGTGATCGCGCTGTTTTTTGGAGTGCCGCTTTCCTCGACGAGACCGGTGTTCACGAACGCTAGGGCGAAGGTGTCCGCACCCGAGCTCTGATGCGGCACGACCCACCAGATCCGCGCTTCGCGGATCGTGATACCGCTGCCGGCGGGAACCACCACCTGGACGCCATCGAGCTCCCCCGGAGACATGCTGCCACCCTCAGGTCCGATCCAGTTGCCCGGTCCCCCCGTACAGCTGCCCTTGGTGTTCTGCGGCGCCCCGAACACCGTCCATGGACCGGGGTTGCCATTGGCGCCGGGGGCCGACGGACAGTTGTTTATCACGTAGGTTCCCGCGTGCGCGTTGCTCGCCATCAGCAGGGCGAGTAGGGCCGCGAGGGCCGCGAGGACCGCGACGATCGCCCACGGTTTGATCTTGACGGGTACACCTGGCACTGGCGTGCGGTGATTCGCGGATAAGGCGGCGGCGGCAAGCATCAGGGGTTGACGTGCACGTTGACGGCGTTGCTGGCGCCTGGGGTGTAGGGGTAGCCGCCCGAGCCGCTGTCTGGCAGCGCCACGCGGAACGTGTAGGTCGTCGGTTCGCCGGTGGCGTGAAAGCGGTAGCGGTAGCGGAACCGACCCTTCCTCGCGACCACCTGGTCAAAGATCCGCCAGCTCCTGCCCTCCTGGACTTCGACGTCGAGCGTCACACCCTGCCGTGGATAGGGGCCGCCGGTCACCGTGCCCGTCCAGTAGATCGAGTGCCCGTTGCTTGTGTGGCGAGGCCCGATCTTCAGCCTGATCTTCGGGCGGATCAGGATCGCGGCTGTCGCGGACGCCGACGGCGCGGGGTCGTCGCTGTAGGCGGTGTAGCTGAATCGCAACTGGCGATCGGGACCGGCGGGCAGCTTGTAGGAGAACGAGCCGTCCAGAGCGGTCTGCACCGAGCTGTTGATCGCCGCGCTGCCCAGGCCATCTACCGTCGCGATCACGACGCGGGCGCCACGGATCGGGACGGTGCCGCAGCGCAGCACGCCCCTGACCGTGACCGTCTTGCCGTAGGTAACGACGGGCGGCCTGCGCCTGCCGTTTACCACGAGCTCCAACGCCTCCCCCGCACAGGGATCGCCGTTGGCGATGTGCGGGCCGCGACCGTTGATCGACCCGTTGACGCCGACCGCCGGCGGGCCGCTCGTGGTGATCGTGGCGTTGTATGCGATCGTCTGGTTGCCGGCGGCGTCGTCGACGATCAGCTCGAGCGAGTGCTGGCCCGCGCTCAGCAGGTTGGTGTTGAGTGTCAGGTTGCTGCTCACCGCGCTCTTGCATGGCTGTGCGTGTTCGAAGGAGCGCTGGCCATCACGCGTGAGGTTCAGGGACTGGCATGCGCCGCCGTTGGTGTCGAGGATCTGCGACACGAGGGTGTGCCCGTCGACGAGGAGCGAGCCGCCGTACACGCCTGATTGACCGTCGCTCGCGTTGAAGGAGACCGCTTGCGATCCGGCGAGGGTGCCGCCCGCGACGAGCGGTCCGCTGACGCCGCTGACGACCGGCGGGGTGTCATCGACGAGGTCGATGTCCGCCGCGTACACGTTGTGCTGCGAGGAGAGCGTCCCGCCACCGGACGCTGGGCATTCGCCGCCTGGGCCACCGCCGCATGCGGCGCTCCACTGGATCTGCGTCACACCGCTGAGGCTGCCGACGCCGACCGCGTTTGACGGGTCGAAGGCGCTGTTCGGTGTCGCACGTGAGGCGCATCCCAAAGATTGGGCGCACAGGCCTTGCACTGAGGGCGGGCCGGGACTGTAGTCCAGGTTCGACACGGGCGCGCCGTAGGGCTGCACGGCGGTGTCCGCCTCATAGCGCCAGAGAGTGAAGCCGCCGATCGTCAGGCCAGCGGGAGCACTGAACGCGTTCGAGGCGCCGCTACCGTAGGGATGGGAGACTTCGCCATCCATTGACGCGTAGAGTGCGCCGCCGCCGGCACAGCTGTTCCCCGCGAAGACATACGTGCCGCCGGTCGCGTAGGTGACGTCATCGACCGGTGCGGCGCGGCCCGCGCCTGGCCCGTAGGGAATCCGGCAGAGGAAGTCGTGGTAGCTGTTCGCCGCGGCCGGCGACGCGGCCACGAGGAGGCCTACGACGCCGAGAAGGACCGCGGCGGCGGTGCGGCGCTCGCGGTGCCCGTGCCTGGGTGTGCTCATCCTGTCCATCTCCTCCGTTGCGCGAGAGACACTCTGCTCATGGTCACTCGTCGTCGGAGACGGCGCTTTTCCCCCCAACCAATTTCCGTGTCCTCCGCACGGCCTGCCTTGGCGTGTCCTGCTGGAGATATGGGTCCGATCGTCCATGCGTACCCGGCGCTTCAGATGAAGGCATCAATGTAGCCCATCGGAACCCCAACTGTGCGCCTCGTCCCGGCTATTCGTCGGGCGGGGATCTCGTCAGTGTGCGCTGCCGGCGCGATGATGGTGAACGTAGCGGGTCATCGTCTGAGCGAGCCAGTGCGCGGTCCGGTGATAGAGGACCGTAACGCGGCTTGTCCGCGCGCCGGGGGGCAGTCCCAGGACGGCGGTCCACTTCCCGTGGGCGACCCGAACGGTCTTCTGGACGCTCCGTGAGCGCGTTCCGAGCGTGTAGTGGACGATGATCGTGACGTGCCCGATGAGCGTCTTGGCGGCCGCGCCGCGCACGCGCAGCGCGCGCTTGGCCCGCGTGAGGCTGAGGATGCGCAGGCGCGGGCTAGCCTCCGTGGGCTTGCTCGGGGTTGTGGGCCTCGGCGGAGGAGGCGTGGTTGGTGGGCCAGTCGGGATCGTCGGTACGATCGGAGCGCTGTTTTGGACGGTGATCTGAACGGGGCCGCCGAGGGTCTGGTTGCCGGCGGCGTCGACGACGGCCGCCTGGACCTGATGCGGGCCGTTGGAGAGCGTGCTCGTGTCGAGGCTGAACTGGCTGCTCGAGCTGGCCGGGCAAGGCGCGGGCCGCGTGAAGTCACAAGCGGACGCCTGCTGGGCGACCTGGGTGCCGTCGACGTAGACGCGGGCGTACTGCACGCCGCTGTTGTCCGAGCCGTCGATCGTGCCCGAGAGGGTGCCGCGCACCAGACCCCCGGTGAACAGCGCGCCGCTGGTGGAGGTGATCTGCGGCGCCTGGTCGTCGGTGACGGTTACAGTGGCGCTGTTGAGCTCGACCCGCGCGTCGTGCTCGGAGAACCCGTTAGCGCAGACGGTGAGCTGGACTGGTGCGGGGTCGCAGACCAGCTCGATCGCGAGGCTCGTCGTGTTAAGGCCGGTGTGCACGGCTTCACCGGAGACCTCGCAACCGCCGCTGCTGGCGTTAAACGAGCAGGTCTCACCAGCGAGCACGTTGCCTCCCGCGTCGACGATCTGCGGAACCCACCCTTCGCCTTGCTCATAGAGATCGCGATCCATGCTGATCGCGCTGATCGTGGCGCCTGATGGAGCGATGAACTGCCAGCCGGCTACTGCGCCCGCGGGGACGTTCGTGCTCAGCTGCAGGATGTCGGCGGCGGCGAGCCCCGACGTGGTTGGGCTTCCTTCAGTGACGTCTTTGCTGCCGCAGTTCGCGCTCGTTTCCAAATATGCCGTGTTGGTGTTCAATGGCTGCCAGGAGTTGTTGATCAGCGGCGTCGGGGCGGCGCAGGCGGCTACCTGGTAGGTGCCTGCAAACGCGGTCCCCGTGGCGATCGCGCTCGCGCCGAGCGGCATCACGAGGGCCAGCAGCGTGCGCCTCATCGGATACCACGCAGGCGGAGGCCTGTGCGCTTGTCGTGTGTGGCGCGGTTCACGATCACTGCCGGGAGCTTGGTGTGCCCGGCCAGGAACCTGGCCACGATCCGATCCCACCGGCTCACGCGCAGCGTGCTCGTCCTGTGCCCGGTGGTGGCCTGTGCGAGCGTGATCATCCTTCCCCGCCCGCCGCGCCCCTGCACGACAAGCTGCAACCGGAGGCCCTTGGGGATCTCAGCGACGGTGATCGTCAGGGCGTGGTGCTTGAACGTGATCTTGGTGATCTTCGGCTCGGGCCGACGTGCTGGCTTGGACGGGGTGAGTGTCGCCGCGGGAGGACCCGGGCTGCCCGGCTGGGTGGGCGAGGCGTTTGCCGCCCGGTAGGCGGCCATGCCCTCGCTGACGATCTGTCCAAGGCCGCACGCATTGAATGCCGCGGCCACGTCGAGGTTCCCCCCGTTGGTGAGCGTCGAAGTGATGCACCCCTGCGCCTGAGAGTAGGTGAGCGTCGGGGCGTAGGCGCGCATGCTCGCCTCCGCGGTGGAGACGATCTCCCCCGCGTAGCTGGTGCCGTTTGCCCACGCTGGCGATCCGTCATCAGAGAACGCGATTTCGATGCCGTTCCCGCCACCGTCGGGCTCAGTCTGGCTGCCACAACCCGGAGCGAGCAACCCAACACCAGCGCCGCTGCTGCTGAAGGAGCACATCACACCGACGCTCGCCGGATTCGCGTCGGAGGCACCGACGCCCAGCACCCCCTGCACATCGGCGGGCGCCTGCGCCGGACCGCCTTCGTTGCCGGCCGCCGCGACGACGCTCAGGCCATGCGCGTTCGCTGACTGAATATAGTTCTCCAGGGTTTCAAGATCGCTGCCCGTGGGCTGCGTCCCCGACCCGAGACTGAGGTTCACGACCGTGATCGGCATCGAGCTGCTCAACGCCTGGCAACGGTAGATCGCCACGGCGTACTCGGAGAAACCGAACGTGGTGTGTCCCGCGGCCAGCGCCTTGAGGTTGTAGATACGCACGCTGCTCGGGGCGAGACCCACCATCCCCCATCCGTTCGCGGGTGCAGCGGCGAGCATCGCCATGTAGGTGCCGTGCCCGTCAGGGTGCCCACCGGGCAGCGGCGGGTTCAGCGCAGCGAGTTCATCTTCGGTGTTCGTGCCCGGCGAAAGCGCATAGCTGCCGGCCAGGATCGGAGTCGTGTCCGGGGAAGGACTAACCCCTGAGTCCACCAAGCAGATAATCCCGGGGGTCGGTGGCGGGGGCGCGTACTGCAGGAAGAGCGCATCTGCGGCTGTTTGCTGCACGGTTCCCGCAGGCACCCCGACCTCGGCCGACGCTGGCCCCGACAGCGCCATGCAGGCGAGCAGGACAACGCCCGCGAGGACTGTGGTACCGAGAATTCTGCGCGCAGCGATGCGAGTCATGATCACCAAGATAGAGCTCCCCAGATGACGACTATGCGGTGTCGGAGCCGGAAAGGCAATATTTGGGCGCTTCCCGGCGC
>Ga0066793_10000862_pt1 | contig 12831 bp, 11 predicted proteins | sample PersoiDNA2013189_FD_83876 | JGI IMG/M metagenome (GOLD analysis project Ga0066793, IMG submission 83876) | Permafrost soil microbial communities from the Arctic, to analyse light accelerated degradation of dissolved organic matter (DOM) -... | ecosystem: Environmental > Terrestrial > Soil >...
AAAGGATGTTTTTGCCAATTATGAAGGAGATATGCGGGATATGACAATCACACAGGGACGCTTGCTTATTAAATTGATTGACAGGGAGACCCAGAATACGTCTTATACCCTTATAAAAGATTACCGCGGAAAGTTTGCAGCTGCTTTCTGGCAGGGCGTTGCCCGTATTTTTGGGACAAACCTGAAAGAAGAATATGATCCATATGGTGACGACGCGCTTATTGAATCGATAATCATTGAGATAGATGCCGGCAGGTTATAGTAATAATTAGTGAACAGAACTGATAAAATGAAACGCATTTTTATCGCATTGAAAGTTGAAGCCGGAGAAACTCTTTTAAAGATGGTCTCATCGCTTAAGTCGGATTTGAGTAAAGATTCAATCAAATGGACAAGTATTGATAATATCCATATTACTCTTGCATTCCTTGGTGATACGGAGGAGAAACTGATAAAATCTATCAGTTCAATGCTAAAAGAAAAATGTAAAGGATCAGGGAGTATTCAGTTGATTATCATAGGCTTAGGCGTATTCAGGAATCCGGGTGATCCTCGCATCATATGGACCGGAGTGGAGCTCTCTGAAAAATTAGTGCGTCTTAATGAAGCGATTTTGGATGGATTGAGAGGATTGAACATTAAGATGGAGGACCGTCCTTTTAATCCTCACCTGACTATAGGCCGGATTAAGCATCTTAATAATAAGGAGACTCTCAGGACTTTGTTAGGGCAATATCAAGATTCTGAAATACAAATAATTCCGGTTAATGAGGTTATCCTTTATGAAAGCGTCCTTCTTCAATCAGGACCGGTATATAAACCATTAGCTAAATTTAGTCTGGAGTAAATTAAGTTCTCCTTTTCTCCCTTTCATTCTTAATATAAAACATGAGTCTCGTAACTTAAATCCCCTGTCCCTTAAATATAATGACAATAGTATAAAAGGCTATTTTCAGATCAAAGAAGAAGGACCTGTTATTGAGATAAAAAAGGTCATATTCCATCCGTTTGATCATTTCATCAACATTAGATGCATAGCCGTATTTTACCTGTCCCCATGAGGTAATGCCGGGTTTAATGAGTTGAAGTTGTTTATATCTGGGTTCTCGTTGTATAATCTGATCAATATAAAACTGCTGTTCAGGTCTCGGCCCTATAAGCGACATCTCGCCTTTCAGTACATTTAAGAAATTTGGGATCTCGTCAAATTTATGCTTTCTCATAAATCGTCCAAGAGAGGTTATCCTTTTGTCTTCTTTACCTGAAATTAGGAGTATTTCCTCTTCATTACCCCAGTGCAATGTCCGGAACTTGTAGATAACAAATGGAGTTCCATTTCTTCCGATTCGTTTTTGTGAATAAATGACAGGCCCTTTTTCTGTCAACTTAATTGAAATTGCAAGTATCACTATAACAGGGATTAGTATGATCAGGCATAGTAATGTTACTAAATAATCAAATATTGTTTTAAGTATATAGTGTAGATTCTTTATGGTCCCATTCATGAGCTAAATATACAAAAAGAAATGAGTGCAACTTCAGGTGATTCCTGTCTTCATTTTTTATACTTTTGTCGGAAATAAAAAATTGATTCGGAAGTTCATATGACAGATACATTTGAAGCAAAAGGCAAACGAAAAAAACTTGTAGCAGAGCTTCGACAGAAAGGGATTACAGATGAAGAGGTACTGAGAGCTATTGATACCGTTCCGCGACATCTTTTTATGGACCCTGCATTTCTCATTCATGCCTATGTAGATAAAGCTTTCCCCATAAGATCCGGACAGACAATTTCACAACCTTATACTGTTGCTGTGCAAACTTCTTTACTTAGGGTAAAAAAAAGAGATAAAATTCTTGAAATAGGAACCGGATCAGGATATCAGGCAGCGATCCTTGCCGAGATAGGAGCTAAAGTTTATACAATCGAGCGCTTCAGAGAGCTTTTTTTAATGGCCCAGAGGGTTTTAACTTCACTCGGATATTCTGCAGATTTTTTTTATGGTGATGGTTACGAGGGAAAACCCCAGTATGGTCCTTTTGATGGTATTGTTATCACAGCAGCTGCACCTGATGTCCCCGAGGTGCTCCTCCATCAGCTTAAGACCGGAGGAAGGCTGGTTGTGCCCCTGGGTAGTTCAAATACGCAGGTTATGACTGTTGTGGAACGCACCGGACCTGATAATTTTGAACGTTCAGAACACGGGAATTTTGTTTTTGTACCTATGCTGAAAGGAACCGTAAATGGAAAATAATTTATTATGAAAATATACAAACTTATTTTTTCTCCAATTGATGTAAATACCTATATACTTGCGGATGATTCCGGAGAATGTGCAATAATAGACTGCGGCTGTTACGATAAAAAGGAATCTGACAAACTTGAGAAATTCATAAAGGAAAAGAATCTGAATCCGGTTTTACTGTTAAATACACATTGCCATCTTGATCATGTTTTTGGAAACAGGTTTATACTCGAAAGGTACGGCTTAAGTACTTTTTCAAGCGAATTTGATGAGATGGACAGGAAAAATGCGAGCCAGCATGCTATACTTTTTGGTTTGTCAATGAATAATCCACCTGATCCGGCAGGGTTTATTTCAGATAATCAAATTGTTGCTTTTGGAACAACTGAACTTGTTGCCCTTCATGTTCCTGGTCATACTTCGGGAAGCCTTGCCTTTTACAGCGAAAAGAACAATTGCGTTTTTACAGGCGATGCACTCTTTGCCGGCAGTATTGGACGAACGGATCTTCCCGGTGGTGATTATGAAACGCTTATAGCAAGTATAAAGTGCAAATTGTTTGTACTTCCTCCTTCAACTTCCGTATATCCGGGTCATGGAAATGAAACAACTATCGAAAAGGAAATGCAGTCAAATCCCTTTTTTGTATGATTAAAATCCTATAAATTGTGTATTCTAATTCTTATTATTATCGTTCTGAATTTTTCGGCTAATACCAATTTTTTTATCAATTAAAATGAATTCTATGTTATCAGATAAGTTTGTTAACCGGCATAATGGACCACGCGAACACGAGTTGCCACAGATGCTGAAGACTATTGGTGTAAATTCGCTTGACGAGCTGATTGAAAAGACTGTTCCGGAATCGATTATGCTTGAAAAGCCTTTAAGACTTCCGGAAGCAATGAGTGAATTCGAATATCTTAATCATATTAAATCTCTTGGGCAAAAGAACAAAATGTACCGTTCATTCATAGGACAGGGGTATTATGGTGTTTCTCTTCTATCGGTCATTATCCGTAATGTGCTTGAAAATCCTTCATGGTACACATCTTACACACCATATCAGGCTGAAATTTCCCAGGGGCGACTTGAAGCACTTCTGAATTTTCAGACTATGATCATTGAACTCACCGGGATGGAGATCGCCAATGCATCACTGCTCGATGAATCAACTGCTGCTGCCGAGGCTATGATTATGATGTATAATGCCAGGTCCAGAGCTTCAGTGAAAGCCGGAGCTAATAAGTTTTTTGTTGATGACGATATTTTCCCGCAAACCCTTGATGTTATAAAAACGCGTTCAAAACCACTTGGAATTGAACTTGTTACAGGGAAATACACTACTGCTTCATTTACTCAATCTTACTTTGGATCTTTAATACAATACCCTGCTGCATCAGGTCAGGTACGCGACTATAAAGCATTTACTGAATTAGCTCATGCAGCAGGAGTTCTGGTAGGAGTAACCGCTGATCTGATGAGCCTTGTTATACTGACTCCTCCGGGAGAATGGGGTGCTGATATTGTAGTTGGTTCAAACCAGAGGATGGGGCTTCCTATGAGTTTCGGAGGTCCGCATGCAGGATATTTTGCCACAAAAGACGAACTAAAACGAAGCATGCCTGGCAGAATTATCGGCGTATCGGTTGATGCCCAGGGAAACAGTGCATTAAGGATGGCTTTACAGACAAGAGAACAGCATATAAAACGGGAAAGGGCTACGTCAAATATCTGCACTGCCCAGGCACTGCTTGCTACAATGTCGGGTATGTATGTGCAATATCATGGTCCCGAGGGACTGAAAAACATCGCAAATCATATCCATAATGCAGCATGTACAATAAGTTTCAACCTCAAAGAATCTGGAATCAGACAGCTAAATTCTGTGTTCTTCGATACTTTAAAGATAAGTCCAGGTACCGGTGTTTCAATAGATACAATTAAAAAACTCGCACTTGAGGCAGAAATGAATTTCTATTATCCTGATGATGATTCAGTGATCATAAGCACAGATGAGATTACGACAATAAAAGAAATAGACACCATAGTAAATATTTTTTTAAAAGCCGCAGGAAAAGAAAGAGTTAAGGTCACATCTTACTGTCATTGTGAAATTCTTGAAGATAAATTTCTGAGAAAATCATCTTTCTTACAGGGTGGAACTTTTAACCGATATCATAGCGAGACTGAGATGATGAGGTATATCAAGATGCTCGAAAGAAAAGATTTTTCACTTACACATTGTATGATATCCCTTGGATCCTGTACAATGAAGCTTAATCCTGCAAGTTCAATGTTTGCGATGAGCTGGCCTGAGTTCGGAAATATTCACCCTTTCGTTCCAAAAGATCAGGCACTGGGTTATTATCAGATTATGGATGAATTAGGGGAAGCACTTAAAGAAATAACCGGATTTTCAGCAATTTCATTTCAGCCGAATTCCGGAGCTGCCGGGGAGTATGCCGGTTTAATGGTAATTCGTGAGTATCATCTGACTAAGGGAGAAGGAAACAGAAATATAGTTTTGATACCCTCGTCAGCTCATGGTACAAACCCGGCTAGTGCAGCTATGGCCGGGATGCAGATAATTGTTGTGGAATGTGATGAAAAAGGAAATATTAGTGTTTCGGATCTGAAGAAGAAAGCTGAGGAAAATAAAAATAATCTTGCCGTATTTATGATCACATATCCTTCCACCCATGGTGTGTTTGAAGCAGCGGTAAAAGAAATGTCTGATATCATCCATGAAAATGGAGGACTTGTTTATATGGATGGTGCAAATATGAATGCCCAGGTCGGGCTTACCAATCCTGGACATATCGGTGCAGATGTATGTCACCTGAACCTTCACAAGACCTTCGCTATACCTCATGGCGGAGGCGGACCGGGAATGGGTCCTATACTTACAAATGATAAACTGGCTGAGTTTCTTCCTTCACATCACTTTGTTAATACGGGAGGAAGTCATGGGACCTCAGCTGTAGCAGGTGCTCCTTTTGGAAGCGGGCATATACTTACTATTTCCCATGCCTATGTGATGATGCTGGGTTCATTTGGATTAACCCAGGCTACAAAATATGCAATACTCAATGCTAATTATATAGCTGCATCATTAAAGGGATGGTTTAGAACCTTATATACCGGAACGCAGGGATTTGTTGCACATGAGATGATTCTCGATTGCAGAAATTTTAAAACAGAAGCAGGTATCGCTGAAGCTGATATTGCTAAAAGATTGATGGATTATGGATTTCATGCACCTACGCTTTCATTCCCGGTTCATGGCACATTGATGGTGGAACCTACTGAGTCAGAGTCACTTCAGGAGCTTGATAAATTTATCTGTGCTCTGAAATCAATATGGAATGAGATCGAGGAAATAAAGAGTGGCAAAGCTGACAGAGAAGATAATGTTTTGCATAACTCACCTCATACAGTTAAGGTAGTTACGGCAAATGAATGGAATCACTCCTACGATCGCCAGAAAGCTGCCTTCCCTCTTAACTGGGTGGTGGAGAATAAATTCTGGCCGTCTGTCGGACGCATCGACGATGGTTACGGAGATCGTAATCTTGTTTGTACATGTGATCCGATTGATGTTTACAGGCAGGAGGCACTAAATAAATAATTATATTTTTTTCTAATTAATTAATTTATCAAATTTAGTAAATTTTAAAACCTTATTTTACCGATTTGATTTGTTATGCGCAATTCATCGTGGAATGATCTGGTTGCTATGATCGACGGGAAAAAACTGAACTATTCCCCTGTAGGGTTTATTATTGATAGTCCATGGTTACCAGACTGGTATGGGATATCAAAAATTGATTTCTATTCATCTGATGAATACTGGCTAAAATCTAACCTGAAAGCTATAAATACATTTCCGGAAGTATGGTTTCTCCCCTCATTCTGGTCTGAATATGGTATGTGTACAGAACCCTCAGCCTTTGGTTCGCGAATGATATTTCTTGAGAAAAACCTTCCTCATGCAGAGAAGATCCTAATCGGTATAGAAGGAGCAGATTTACTTCCTCAACCGAATGTAAAAACTGATGGATTATTACCTTTCATGATCAGTCGTTTGAAAAATAATCAGGAAGCTATTATAAAAGCCGATCATCAGATAAGATTTGCCATTGCCAGAGGCCCTCTTAATATAGCCAGTTTTCTCATGGGGACGACCGAATTCCTGATGGCAACCGTTATGGATCCAAAAGGAACACACAGACTTCTAAAAAAAATTACCGATTTTATCTGTGATTGGCTGGCCTGGCAGAAAGAGTGCTTCCCATCTATTGATGGTATTCTGATACTTGACGATATAATAGGTTTTGTCGGTGAATCAGAATTTATAGAGTTTGTTATTCCATATTTAAAAAAGATCTTCAGTTCTATAGGGGCTAAGGTAAGATTTCTTCATAATGATGCTGATGGACTGATAACTGCTAAATACCTAAATGAGATGGGGATTAATATGTTCAATTTCTCTTTTGAGCATACTTTCTGTACAATTCGTGAGCTGGCAGGACGGGAGGTTGTTCTTGTTGGTAACATTCCTCCCCGGGATGTTCTGGCAGTAGGTACTCCTGAACAAGTTAAAATGGCTGTAAAAAAGGCGTTTGGAGAAGTAGCTGATTATAGCAGGATTGTTTGGTCTGCAGGTGGTGGCATGCCTCCCAATGTTAGTACTGAAAATATCTGTGCTTTTATTGATGCTGTTAAAAAGCAATCTGATAATCTATAATCATGAAAAGCATCCTGATAAGTCTTTTGTTTATTATTTCTCTTTCTCCTCAGGGAATTTCCCGGAAAACAGAAATCCTTCATCTATACGTTAGATCAGGCAATTATGTACGAATAAATACTCCTGTAAGTTATGGGATGGAAGGTGTTTCAATAAGTGATACGGCCTTTTTTCAGTTATTTGAAAAGGTTAACGGAAAACTTGTTCAAAAGATTTTTCAGATTGAAGCCGGTTATATTCCCCGACTATGGTGGATACTGGACGGAACAACTAATTCTGGTAAGATCAGGGAATATTTTTTGTATATAGGTACGAGCCAGAATTGTGAAAATAAAATAACTACTGTTGTTACTCCAGAATCAATTGTGCTGAAGAATGGAAATTCAGAAATACTTCATTACCAGACAGCACTCCTTTATCCTCCAGCCAACGTAGATACTGTATACAAGCGAAGCGGTTTTATTCATCCATTAATTACCCCTTCAGGAAACATATTGACCAGAGTAAACCCTCCGGACCATTACCATCACGTTGGCATCTGGAACCCCTGGACAAGGGTCAGGATTGGCAAACACGTAACCGATTTCTGGAATTTATCTGAAAAACAGGGCACTGTAAGATTTGCCGGAATAAACTCAATTGTTAATGGACCGGTATTTGGTGGTTTCTCGGTAAAACAGGAACATATTGACTTTCAGGGCAAAAAACCTGAAGAACTTGCTATAAATGAGGTTTGGGATGTCAGGGCCTGGAATGTAGAACCTGTTATTGGATTAAAGGCATGGCTTGTTGACCTTTCTGCTTTTCTGTCAGTGGCTGGCGATTCTGCTATTGTCTTTGAAGCTTACAGATATGGAGGTGGTATAGGTATAAGAACAAATGAAGAATGGACAAAAGATAACAGTTCAATACTTACATCTGAAGGTAAAAACAGGAAAGATGCTGATGGATCACGTGCAAGATGGACTGATCTTAACGGGACTTTTAAAAATAATGGTCAATCGGGAATAGTCTTTTTCTCGCATCCTTCCAACAGGGAACATCCTGAACCAATGCGCATATGGCCTGAGGATGCAAATAATAACCGTGGTGATGTCTATTTTGAATTTTGTCCGATCAGATATAAAGAATGGGTACTAAATCCAGGCAATGTTTACAGGTTAAAATACAGGATGCTGGTCTATGACGGTAAAATTGACAAAGCATCGGCTGACAGGATCTGGAATGATTTTGCCTATCCGCCGGTTGTGGAAGCATTAAGTAAATGATCAGAAGGCAGTGAAAAATTTGCCTCCCTGGCATGAAGGCATGAAACTGTAACAGGAGTAAAAGTTGAATATTCTGTTGAGCATTGGCGTCTTAAGGTCATTTTGGTAAAAAAATAGCAATAGTCTTGAAACAAAGAATATGAAAAAATATTTATTATTATTACTCGTTTCATTGGTTTTAGCTTCCTGTGGGCCAGGCGGTTCTAAACAAAAATCTATAAAATCTGAAGTTTCAATGGAAAAGAAGTACCAGGTAAAATTGATAACAGTCGACCCGGGTCATTTTCATGCAGCTCTGGTTCAGAAAATAATGTACGACCAGGTTTCTCCCGAAGTGCATGTATATACACCTCAGGGACCTGATTATCTGCAACATCTGGAAAGAATAAAGTCATATAACAACAGACCTCTGAATCCGACATCCTGGAATGAGATAGTATACACAGGTCCTGATTTTTTTGAAAAAATGATAAATGACAAAGCTGGTAATGTTGTTGTTTTATCGGGGAATAACAGGAAAAAGGCCGAATATATAACGAAATCGATAAATGCAGGTCTCAACGTTCTGGCAGATAAGCCTATGATTATTAGTCCGGAAGAGTTTCCGGCTCTGGAAGCTGCATTCGCCACTGCAGAGAAAAAGGGAGTTCTTCTTTACGATATTATGACTGAGAGATATGAAGTGACCACAATTCTTCAGAAACTATTATCACAAAATGCTGGCTTATTTGGTGGTTTAACTACGGGAAGTAAAGAAGAACCCGCAGTTACAAAAATAAGTGTTCATCATTTCTCCAAGATTGTTTCAGGATCTCCCCTCCTGCGGCCGGCTTGGTTTTTTGATGTTCAGCAACAGGGTGAAGGCATCGTTGATGTAACAACACATCTTGTTGACCTGGTTCAGTGGGAGTGTTTCCCTGAACAAATTCTGAATCCTTCAGATATAAATATGATAAGTGCAAAAAGATGGCCTACTTCAATCTCTAAGGAAGAGTTTAAAGGAGTTACAGGGCTTGTTGATTTTCCCGATTTTCTTCAGAAAGATGTTAAGGACGGAAAGTTGATTGTATTTGCAAACGGCGAAATGGTATATCAGATAAAAGGGATCTTCGCAAAGGTTTCTGTTGAATGGAAATATCAGGCTCCTCAGGGGGGTGGTGATACGCACTATTCAGTTATGCACGGAACAAAATGCGATCTGATCATCAAACAAGGGCCTGAGGAAAAATTTTTACCAACACTGTATATTGCAAATATTAAAGGAGTAACCATGAAAGACTTCTCTTCAGAATTAAAGGAAGTTATTAAGACCTTACCATATGATAGTCTTCAGATAGAGGCTACTGACAAAGCCACTCTTAAGATTAATATTCCAGTGAAATACATGGTCAGCCATGAAGAACATTTTGGACAGGTGACCGCTAAATTTCTTGAATATCTGAATGCGGCTAAATTACCTGAATGGGAGGTGCCGGGAATGATTACAAAGTACTATACAACAACCGCTGCACTGAAACTTGCTAAGGAAGAAATTAAATAGGCACAAGCATATTCTCAACAGCCATAGAATATAATTCTTCAAGTGATAACCCAGCCGCAACAGCCTGTTTCGGGACAATACTCTCTTTCGTCATCCCGGGTATTGTATTTATCTCAATAAACCATGGCTTCCCTTCGACAACAATAAAATCAACTCTGACAATTCCCTTACATCCAAGAAGATCATAAACAAATCTGCTGATTCCTTGTATCTCGTTTGTAACTTCTAAAGGCATATCAGCAGGTGTAATTTCATCGGATTTCCCCGGAGTATATTTTGCTTCATAATCGAAAAACTCATTTTTACTGATAATCTCGGTAACAGGAAGAACGACAGTTTTGTTTTTTGTTTTAACAACTCCGCAGGCAACCTCTCTGCCATTCATAAAAGTCTCAATCAGCACTTCATTGCTTTCTTTAAAAGCGGTTTCAATTGCTGATAATATTTCTTCTTTCTTTTTCACTTTCGTAACACCAAAACTCGAGCCGCTGTCATTTGGTTTAACAAAACAGGGTAGTCCAATCTGGTTGATTATGTTTTCTGTGTCCAAAGTGTCTCCTTTTCTAATCATTATTGCATTAGCCATTGTTATCCCGTACTCTTTAAGAAAGAGCTTGCATGCCTGTTTATTGAAGCTAAGAGCAGAGCAGAAGGCGCTGCAACTGGAGTATGGAATACCCATAATGTCGAAGTACCCCTGGAGCAAACCATTTTCACCCGGGGTCCCATGGATTGCAATAAATACTCCATCGAATTTAATTTTGTGTTCGTTATGTGCAAGACTAAAATCGTTCTTGTCAATATTGTGATAGCGACCTTTCTGATCTTCCCAATACCAGTTGGTTCCCCTTATTACAATAATATAGACTATATATCTGGAGGATAATATTTTACCTACTTCCTCAGCGCTCTTTACAGATATCTCAAACTCGGAGGAATCGCCGCCTGCTGCAATTGCAATCGTCTTCATATTTTGTTTAATAATTCATGTCAAAAATAATCATTTATTATGTGAGTATCGAGAATCGCAGATATAAATCCATTGATTTTCTTCGTTTACCCCGACCCCATGGGGAGCGAAGAACCGACGACACGAAGTGGAGGAGCTCGACGAAGTCAAAATCAATTTACTACCCTTGGGGATGGGGTAAATAAATTGATTTTCAAGCGATTTTGGATTTTATATTTATGGTTACCGATAGTCAAAATTTATTATAATCTGATTGTAGTAATAACACGCATATGTATTACCTTTGATGGGAATTTTAAAAAATAAATAAAAATGAAAAGAGGTTGTCTGATTTCGATAATAGTAGTTGCTTTTCTGGCACTTATTGTTTTGGGTGTAATTCTTTGGGGCACAAAGGTATACAATGGTATGGTTACCATGCAGGAGACTATTACAAGTCAGTGGGGTAATGTTGAAACACAATATCAACGCAGGTCGGACCTCATCCCTAACTTTGTAAATACGGTTAAAGGTGCAGCCAATTTTGAACAAACTACACTTACCCAGGTTATTGAAGCCAGAGCAAAAGCTACATCTGTTACTATTGACCCTACGAAAATGACTGAGGCCAATATGCAACAGTTCCAACAGGCTCAGGGGCAATTATCATCTGCATTGTCAAGACTGATGGTGGTTGTGGAGCAATATCCCGCGCTTAAAGCAACTCAGAACTTCAGGGACCTTCAGGTAGAACTTGAGGGAACTGAGAACAGAATTTCCACAGAGAGAAGAAAATTCAATGAGGTGGCTCTAACATATAATACTTATATCAGAAGATTTCCTCAGAGCTTTCTTGCAGGAATGTTTTCATTCCAGATTAAGCCATATTTTAAGGCTGAAGAAGGTGCTGAAAAAGCACCCCAGGTTAAATTCTAAAAATTTATCTATAAAATCAAATGAAAGCTTCAACGTTCTTTTCTAAGGAACAACAGGCTCAGATCCTTGCTGCTGTGAAGGAGGCTGAGATGGAAACATCAGGCGAAATAAGGGTGCATATCGAATCTTCACTCAATGGTGATGTACTCGACAGAGCAGCATGGCTCTTCAAAAAGCTGGGGATGCATAAAACCACGGAACGGAACGGTGTTTTATTTTATCTTGCGGTTAATGATAGAAAATTTGCTATCATTGGTGATGCAGGGATTAATGCAAAAGTTCCCGCCGGTTTCTGGGATGACATAAGTGAACTTCTTAAGAAGAATTTCAAAGAAGGCAAGTTTACCGAAGGACTTTCAGAAGGAATTTTACTTGCAGGGAAACATCTTAAAATGCATTTTCCTCACAAGCTGGATGATGTAAATGAATTGCCCGATGAAATTTCATTTGATAAATAAAATTAAAGGGAGTTAAGATAATGATAAAAAAAAGTTTGTATTTTTTGACCCTTTTGGTTCTATTCTGCACAATCAATATTGACAGGGTTTTTTCACAAAATATTCCTGCCAGGCCAACTCCTCCCAGATTAGTAAATGATTTTGCCCGGATGCTAAAAGCTGAAGAAGTAAATATGCTCGAACAAAAGCTGGTTGCCTTTGATGATTCCACATCTACACAGATTGTAATTTTAACAGTACCAACGCTCGACGGCTATGATAAGGCAGATTATGGCCAACGGGTAGGCGAGAAATGGGGCGTCGGTCAGAAAGGCAAGAATAATGGTGTGCTTATATTGCTTAAGCCAAAAACAGCTGATTCAAGGGGTGAGGTACAGATTTCCACAGGTTATGGCATTGAGGGTGCTATTCCAGATCTTCTTAGTAGTGAAATAATTGATCGAGAGATTTTGCCTTCATTCAGAAATGGAAATTACTACGAAGGACTTGATAAAGCCACTAACACAATGATGTCACTGGCCAGAAAGGAATTTTCAGCCTCTGAGTACCACGGCAGAGCAAAGAAAAGTTCAGGTAAAAATATACCTTTTGGACTGGTAATATTTATAGTGTTCATTATAATTGCCATGGTTTCAAGAGGATCCGGCGGATCAAATAGCAGGCATCTAAGCACAGGAGGATTAC
>Ga0066793_10000867_pt1 | contig 12811 bp, 12 predicted proteins | sample PersoiDNA2013189_FD_83876 | JGI IMG/M metagenome (GOLD analysis project Ga0066793, IMG submission 83876) | Permafrost soil microbial communities from the Arctic, to analyse light accelerated degradation of dissolved organic matter (DOM) -... | ecosystem: Environmental > Terrestrial > Soil >...
CGGTCACATCGAGCGGCCGTGCCAGGCCGAAATACGCCGGCACCTTCTCTTCCAGCGTCGTCTTCGGCCCGCGTCCGTCCTCGCTTCGCACCGCCGCGGCGAGCGCGGCCAGGCCGACGTCGAAACCTCCGCCCCATTCGCCGCTGATCTCGCCGATCGCCGCGAAGCGCACGCGGCGCCCGTCCGGCGCCACTCCGACGCAATTGATGCCCGAGCCGCAGACGACGGCGACGCCCGAGCCCGTGTTCGTACCGGCCCGCAGCACGGCGAAGGTGTCGTTGCCGGCGAGCATCCTCTCCGCCCAGCCGCACCCGGCGGCCAGCGCAAGCAGCCTCTCCTCTTCGGCCGGGTAGTCGAGACCGGAAAGCGAGATCTGCGCCAGCTCGGCCACGGGCTCTGGCACCGGGAAGAGTCCGGCTCCCAGGCAGGCGCGCTCGACGAGCGTGGAGAGCGTCTCCAGGCAGCGCCGGGCGCCGAGCATCTGCGGCGAGGAGACGGGGCCGCGCACGAGCGAGAGCAGCGACCCGTCCACGCGCGCGAGTGCCAGATCGGTCTTCGAGCCGCCGCCGTCCACGGCCAGAACGAGGCGTTCGTTCACTGGCCCTCTCCCCGGACGAACTGCGGCAGATGCGCGGCGCCCGCCTCGAGCAGGCGCTCCAGCAGCTCCTCGACCAGCGGCAGCTGCCCGATCAGCGGGTGCGCGAGCAGGGCCTTGCGGGCGATGGCGCGATCGCCCGTGATCGCCGCCTGCACGGTGAGCCGCTCGTAGGCCGCCACGTGCTGCACGAGGCCGAGCAATTCCGGGGCCAGCGGCTCCTGCGCCAGCGCCGCGGCGCCGCTTGCCTCGATCCGCGCCGGCAGCTCCACCACGTCGTCGTCGGCGAGCCCGGCCAGCGTGCCGTTGTTTTGCACGTCCACAACGTGGACGTCGCCGCTAGAGGAGGCAAGCGAGGCGATCAGCCCAGTTGCCGCCTCGCTGTAGAAGGCGCCGCCTCGCTGCTCGAGCAGGGCGGGCTTCTCGGCCAGCTCCGGGTCGGCGTACATGCCGAGCAACTCGCGCTCGACCTCGGCCACCTCGAGCGCGCGCGGCCTGCCCCGGCGCTCCTCGGCCAGCACCTGATCGTGCAGGTAGAAGTAGCGCAGGTAGTAGGAGGGAACGGCGCCGAGCTCGTCGAGCAGGCGCCGCGGCAGCTCGATCTCCGCGGCGATCTCCTCGCCGTGCGAAGCGAGCAGCTCGCCCAGCACGTCGGCGCCGTCGAGGCGCACGGCGCGCACCCAGGTCAGGTGATTGAGACCGACCTGGTCAACGGCGACGCGTTCCGGCGCGACCGCAAGCAGGCGGGCGAACAGCCGCTGCAGCGTGATCGAGACGTTGCAAAGACCGATCGCCCGATGGCCCGAATCGAGGAGCGCGCGGGTGACGACGCCAACCGGATTGGTGAAATCGACGATCCAGACCCCGTCGGCCGCCCGCGCCGCAGCCCGCTCCGCGATCTCGAGCACCACCGGAACCGTGCGAAGCGCCTTGGCAAAGCCGCCGGCGCCGGTCGTCTCCTGGCCGATGCAACCGAATGGGAGGGGCACCGTCTCGTCGCTCAAGCGCGCCTCCTGTCCGCCGACGCGGATCTGGAGGAGGACGAAGTCGGCCCCGTCCAGCGCGCGATCGAGATCGCCCGTGAGAGTCAGTCGCCCGGCGAAGCCCTGGCGCGCAAGCATCCGCCCGGCCAGCCCGCCGACTATCTCGAGCCGCCCCGAATCGATGTCCTGCAAGGCGAGCTCGCTCACGTCGAGACGCTCGCGCTCGCGCTCCAGGCAGGAGACGAGCTCGGGCGTGTAGGTCGAGCCGGCGCCGACGACCGCGATCTTCATCGCTCTAGCGTAAGACCACGGGGGGACGAACGACAACCGCGCGCCGCGAACCTAGAATCCGAACGACCGGTCACTTTCGAGCGAGAGGAGAACGATGAAGCCCGTCCGCCTCACCGTCGCCGTATCCGTCGCCCTTTTTGTCGCGCTCACGTCCGCTGTCGCCATCGCCTACAACGGCCATCTGGTCAGCGCCGGCTCAGCCAAGAACGGCAAGAGCGTCGCCTTGCACAGCGGCGACCAGCTCGTCGTCACGCTCAAGGGCAACGCCACGACCGGCTACGCCTGGAAGGTCAAGTCCGCGAAGAAATCGGTGCTGAAGCCGCGTGCGGTGACCTACCATCCCGACCCGAACCCGACGCATCTCGTTGGCGCCGGCGGCGTCTACAAGCTCCGCTTCAAGGCGCTGACACACGGCACGACGCTGCTCAAGCTCGTCTACGCGCGGGGCAAGGATCTCAGCGGCTCCTACAAGCTGCGCGTCGTCGTGAGCTGAGCCGGCAGCGGCCTGGGTGTCAAGGCACCACCTTTCTTCGCCCGCCACCAAGCCACCCGCCCGTGGGGTAATTGCACAGTAGCGAGCAATTGCACCGCAAATATGCCGATTCTGTGCCAGTTTCGGCAGTGGTCGTTAGTCGCCGGATACACCGAGGCGGGCGATCTCGCTCGCCATAAATGGCTATCAACCCCCGAACGACAGGCGTAAGATCGCTGCGAGGTCCGCAGAAAACCCCTGATCCTAGGAGGAAACTGCGCATACCTTCACACGCATTCCTGAGGGTCTCAGGCGCCGTGTCCTACTACTTGTGACTCTCGTGCTGGCGCTGGCCGTCGTCGGCACTGCCGTCTCGGCGAGCGCAAGCACTAGCTACCGCGGCAAGGTGAAGAGCGGCGGGAAACTCAGCTTCCGCACGACGGCCACCTCGGTGGTCGGCTTCAAGGCCTCGGTCAGCCCGCTCTGCATCTCGGTCGCCGCAGGCAGCAGCATGCTCAAGATCTACTTCGTCCGGCTGCAGTCTCCGACGAAGCTGAAGAACGGGCGCTTCACGATCAACTTCCACGGTCCCAGCAGCACCTACATCACCGTTACCGGGAAGATCAAGGGCAAGTCGGCCAGCGGGCGCATCAATGTCCGTTACACGCTCACAAGCGGCACGGTCATCTACGCCTGTTCCCAGAAGACGACCTGGACGGCCAAGAAGGCCTAACAACTCGAGTCAGAATGTAGCGGCCCCCTCGGGACTGGCCCACTGCCAGGCGTCGTGGTAGGGCGCTGCCCGTTACGAGCCAACTCGCGGAGCAGACCGCTACGCTCCCCCACGAGATGACCGGCACTTCCACCCGCACGCTACTGACCCGCCTGATGTTTCTGTCGATCGCCGCCTCGCTGGTGACGATCACGATGAAGACGGTGGCCTGGCGGATGACCGGATCGGTGGGGCTACTCTCGGACGCGGTCGAGTCGCTGGTCAACCTGCTCGCGGCGATCGTGGGGCTGGCCATGATCCGCTGGGCGACGCTGCCGCCCGACAAGGAGCACGCCTTCGGGCACGAGAAGGCCGAGTACTTCGCCGCGGGCGCTGAAGGGATTTTCATCCTCGGCGCCGCGGCCTCGATCGGCTGGGTGGCGGTGGACCGGCTGCTCCACCCGGCGGGGCTGGAGTCGGTCGGGCCCGGGCTGGCGGTCTCGGTCGGGGCCTCGCTCGTAAACCTGGGCGTCGCCATGACGCTGATCCGTGCCGGTCGCCGGCATCGCTCGATCACCATCGAGGCCGACGGGCGCCACCTGATGACCGACGTCGTGACCTCGGCCGGCGTCGTCATCGGCGTGCTCGCGGTCGCGATCAGCGGCTGGCACCCGCTTGATCCGATCGTCGCCATTGCCGTCGCGCTAAACATCGTCTTCACCGGCGTGCGCCTGATCCGCCGCTCGGGTGCGGGGTTGATGGATCGATCGCTGCCGCCCGAGGAACTGGCCGGGGTAGAGGCCGCACTCGCTCCCTACCGCGCAGACGGAATCACCTTCGAGGCACTACAGACGCGGCGCGCGGGCCGCCGCTCCTTCGTCTCGTTGAAGGTGATCGTTCCCAGCCGCTGGACTGTCGCGCGCGGTCACGTCCTGCTCGAGCAGATCGAGCGAGACGTCGAGGCCGCCGTTCCGCACGTCTCGGTGACGACACATCTGGAGCCCGCGCCCGACAGCGGCGGGCCTGAAACACCGTCCGGGCGCCCGACCGGCCCGCGCCGCCGACGACGGAATCGCCTGCTGGGGAGATGAACAACTCCGCCGGCTCCCGCGCTCTCGAGCGCAGAACAAATAACACAGCGCTTACACAGTCCACAGCTGACTCTTAGCTCGCGGGGCTATGATGCCGCCCAATGCGTGCTCATCGCCGTACATTCACCGGCTCGGCGCTCGGCGGACTGCTTGCCACCGCGCTGATCGTCGGCGTCTCCGCGGCGGCGGCCACCACGGCCACCACGCAGGCTGCCCGTAGCGTCAGGATCAGCGCCAGTTTGAGCGAGGCGCCGTTCGCGCCCAGTGAAGTCAACTCGGTGCAGGTTCTCTATCGCCTCTCGGCCAAGAGCACCAGCTTCGGCTACCGCCTCTCGGTCAAGAAGGGCTCGACCTGGCGCGTGCTGAAGAGCGTCACGCTACGCGGAGGTTTCAAGGGCAGCCGCAGCCTGTCGGCCGGGAAGTTATTCCCCAAGCGGAGGGCGATCATCGGCCACTACCGCGTCGAGCTGCGCGCCGGTACCGCGCACACGACCCTCAACTTCGACGTCGTCAAGACTCTCAAGATCTCATCCCTCGCGGTCGCTGCCGGTGGGTCGCACAGCTGCACCATCGTCGCGGGCGGAGGAGCCAGGTGCTGGGGAAGCAACGGTCACGGTGAGCTGGGCAACAACTCGACTGCGAACAGCGCCACGCCCGTCACGGCCAACTCGCTCAGGAATGCCAAGGCCCTCTCGGCCGGGGGCTTCACCACCTGCGCCGTCATTTCCGACGGCACGATCAAGTGCTGGGGCGACAACGCCTACGGCAAGCTCGGCACCGGTCAGAAGCAACCGACCTTCAGCTCGTTCCCGGTCGCGGTCAGCGGGATGAAGCACGCCGTCGCCGTCAGCTCCGGCGCCGACCACTCCTGCGCTCTGCTCGCCGGCGGCACGGTGCGCTGCTGGGGCCGCAACAACTCCGGCGATCTCGGCAGCAGCAAGAGCTCGACCGCTACCCCGCTCAACGTTCCCAAGCTCGCCGGCGTGACCGCAATCAGTGCCGGCTCTCGTCATACCTGCGCTCTGCGCTCGAGCGGCAAGGTCGTCTGCTGGGGCAACAATCAACTCGGCCAGCTCGGCAACGGCAAGACGAGTAACAGCAGGAAGCCCGTGACCGTGAGCGGACTCAAAAAGGTCGTCGCGGTCAGTGCCGGCAACGACCACAGCTGTGCCGTTCTGGCCAACCACACGATCAAGTGCTGGGGCCGCGGCGACACGGGCGCGCTCGGCGACCAGTCGACCAACCACGGTCACAAGGACAAGAGCGGCATCGACTTCCGCCCGACGCCCGTCGCGGTAAAGGGAATCGCAACCGCGACCTCCGTCAGCGCGGGCGCCGGCTTCAGCTGCGCCCGGCTCTCCAGCAAGCAGATCTGGTGCTGGGGCGACAACTCGAGCGGCCAGCTCGGTAACGGCGCCACCGCCGACAGCTCGATTCCCCAACCAGTGAGCGGTATTTCCGCGGCCGTCGCGGTCAGCGCCGGAGACGGGTTGATCGGCAAGGGCCACGCCTGCGCGCTCGTGTCGGGTAGCAAGGTCAAGTGCTGGGGCGCCAACGACGTCGGTCAGCTCGGAAGCGGCGGACAGAACTTCAGCGCCACGCCCGTCGACGCCGTGATCACCAGCGCCAGCGCTATCGCCGCCGGCGGTGTTCACAGCTGCGCTCTGCTCTCGAACGGAACCGTCGCCTGCTGGGGCTCGAACACCGCCGGCCAGCTCGGTAACGGCTCCACCACCGCCAGCGCAACGCCCGTTCCGGTCACTGGAATCACGGGCGCCGAGGTGGTTGCCGCCGGTTCGTCGCACAGCTGCGCCGCCCTCTCTACGGGCGCCGTCGACTGCTGGGGCTCGAACACCGCCGGCCAGCTCGGCAACGGCTCCACGACGAGCAGCCCGACTCCGGTGGTGGTCACCCCGCTCACCACGACCGCCATGGCCGTAGCCGCCGGTTCTTCACACAGCTGCGCGCTGCTCACCGACGGAACGGTCGAGTGCTGGGGCTCGAACACCGCCGGTCAGCTCGGCAACGGCTCCACAACGAGCAGCCCGACTCCGGTAGTCGTCACCCCCCTCACCACAACCGCCAAGGCCATCTCCTCCGGCCACGCACACTCTTGCGCACTGCTCACCGGCGGAACGGTCGAGTGTTGGGGCGACAACTCGGCCGGCCAGCTCGGCAACGGCTCCACCACTTCCAGCCCGACTCCGGTGCCGGTCACGGGCCTCGGCATGCCCGCCAAGGCCGTCGCCGCCGGCTACGACCACAGTTGCGCGCTGCTCTCCGACGGGACGGTCAAGTGCTGGGGCGCCAACACGGCCGGGCAGCTCGGTAACGGCTCCACCACCACCAGCGCAACGCCCGTTCCGGTCAGCGCCATCACCGGCGCGCTCACCATCAGCGCCGGCGCGTCGGACAGCTGCGCCGTGCTTGCCACGGGCGTCGTGGACTGCTGGGGCGACGCCGGCAAGGGCAAGCTGGGGAACGGCTCGACCACGAACAGCTCCAACCCGGTCGCGGTGACAGACATCACGGGAGCGCTCGAAGTCAGCGCCGGCGCCACGCACAGCTGCGCCCTGCTCACCAGCGGCGCGGTCAGGTGCTGGGGTGACAACGCCGCCGGCGAGCTGGGCGTCGCCGCACTCGACTACAGCTCGAACCCGGTCACGGTCGTCGGTATCCCCTAGCGGCCTAGCCGGCGTCTGTCGAAAGCGCGGCCTGCGGATGGCGCGACACCTCGACGCGCGGCAGCCAGTCGAGCCAGCGCGGCAGGTACCAGCACCTGTCGCCGAGCAGGCTGAGCACGCTCGGGAGCACCACCGAGCGAACGATCGTGGCGTCCAGGAAGAGCGCGACTGCCACGCCGAAGCCCATCTGCTGGAAGGCCACCATCTCGCCGCTGGCGAAGCCGGCGAACACCGCGATGATGATCAGGGCCGCGCCGGTGATGATGCGCGCCGTCGAGGCTACGCCCGAGCTGACGGCGTCGCGGGTTGAGCCGGTCTGGTCGAAGCGCTCCCGGATCCGGCTCATCAGGAAGACCTGGTAGTCCATCGAGAGCCCGAACAGCACCGAGAAGAGGAACAGCGGCACCCAGGCGTCGATCACCGGCACATGCTGGAAATGGGCGGCGGCCCACAGCTGTGCCCCTTCGACGCCAGGCCCCACTCGCATGAGTCGGCGGCCAAGCTCGCACTGCTTCCCCCGGAGGAATTCCCGTACCTGCTCGAGGCGCTCCCCTACTTCGACAGGTGCAAGGACGCCGACTGGGCCTTCGAGTTCGCCCTCGAACTGATCGTCGGCGGGCTCGAGCACCAGCTCGAAGGCGCCTCTCCGCAGCTCGACCCGAGCCAGCGCAAGGGCTGAGCCCGCTCAGTTGAGGTGGGTCAGCCCGCTCACGTTCTCGGAGGCGGTCTTTCCTTTCTCGAGCGTTACGTAGAAGCGGCGACCGGTCGTGCTGTACTCGAAGAAGGTCGCTCCGCCGGCGCGGTCGAAATAGCCGATCTGGCCGGCCCGCGTGTTTAGCTCGACCCAAGCCGGCGTCCCGCTCGATTTCGCTCGCGCGAGAAACCATGTCCGCCTATCATCGTTGGAGTGAAGTACTCGCTCGCCGCCGTTGCCGCCCTTCTGGTCGTTCTGGCCGGATCGCCGTCTGCATCCTCCTCCTCGGGGCTTAGGGGCTTTCAGACGCCCTCTCGGAACATCGTCTGCGGCGGCTACACGGGATCCCAGCCGGCCTGGCTGCGCTGCGACATCTCAAGCGGCCTCAGGCCAAAGCCGACCCGTCCCAAGGGCTGCGAGTTCGACTTCGCCGGAACTCTCACGCTGACCGCGAAGGGTCGCGCCGCGATCGGTTGTGTCAGCGACGCCGTGTTGCCCAACCCGACCAAGGCCCATGTGCTCGCCTACGGCAAGACCTGGCGTTACGGCCCGTTCAAGTGCCGTTCGACCAGGAAGGGGCTCACCTGCCGCAACCTCAAAGGCCATGGCTTTTTCCTCAGCCGCGAGCGCTGGAAGCGCATCTAGCAGGCGCCTGACACTCCGCTAGATCATTCACCACCCGCGCCCGCTCGACGTAGCCCTGGTTGCCGCAGCTACCGTGAAAGAACGCCTGTAGAGGCGCGTCCGGCTAAAGATGAATACGGGCTTCCAGGGGGTAGTTCGATTCACGTGGCGTCTTGTCATTCTCGGCCCCGCCTCGCCGTCTTCGGTCTCGTCCTTCTAGGCATGGTCATGCTGCCGCTCGGCGGCAGGATCGTCTCGTCTCCGGCGGCGGTAAAAAAGGCGCCCGGCGCGGGAAGGGTCACGGCCACGCTGGACGTTAAGACGCTGGCGCCCATTCAGGCAAGCGAGATCAGGCTCAACTACGCCTTCCGGCGCCCGAGCGCCCGCTTCTCATACGTGCTCCAGCGCAAACAGGGCGGAAGGTGGATCGCGCTTCACTCCGTCGCGCTCAAGGGCCGCTTCAGGGGCGCTCACGCAACCTCCATCAAGCACATCTTCGGCCGCCGGGCGATCAGGGCCGGCAGCTATCGCCTGCGCCTCCGCGCCGATCGGAACCTCGTCTCGCTCAGATTCTCGATCTTTGCCGCCAAGTCCGTCGCGGACGCCACAAGCGTCAGCGCCGGCGGCGCGCTCACTTGCATCCTCATCCGCGGCGGCGGCGTCAAGTGCTGGGGCGATAACGCCTTCGGCGAGCTCGGTAACAGCTCTCTGACGAGCAGCTCGACGCCTGTTTCGGTGGGCGGAATCATGAGCGCGATCGCCGTGAACAGCGGTTACAAGCACTCCTGCGCCGTCTTCTCCGCCGGCACGATCAGTTGCTGGGGCACCAACGAGGTGGGCGAGCTCGGCAACGGCACGCTGACGAGCAGCTCGAGCCCGGTTTCCGTGGCCGGACTCAGCGGCGTTGTCGCCAACAGCTCGGGCGCGGGCCACACCTGCGCCCTGCTCACGGGCGGCCCGCTCTACTGCTGGGGCGACAACGAGGCCGGACAGCTCGGCATCGGCAGCGTGAATCGAACCAAACCCTACGGGGTCGCGAACCCCGTGCGGATCGACGCCGTCTCGAATGCGGTGGGCGTCAGCGCCGGCTTTCTGAATACCTGCGTTCTCATCTCCGGCGGCTCGATCGACTGCTGGGGCTACAACCACGACGGTCAGGTCGGAAACGGACAGGTCAACCACGTTCGGCCGTACACCAGTCCGTCCCCCGTGCGCGTCTCGGGAATCACGAATGCCCGCTCGATCAGCGCCGGTGCCTTCCACACCTGCGCCCTGATCGCCGGCGGCACGGTCAAGTGCTGGGGTTTCATCACAGCCAGCGATTTCGCCCCCAAGGCGCTACTGGACAGCGCCTATCCGCAGCGGGCGGCGGGCATCAAGAACGCCATTTCGATCAGCTCCGGCGGCTTTCACACCTGCGCCCTGATCGCCGGCGGCGCGGTCAAGTGCTGGGGAGCGGATCAGTACGGACAGCTCGGTGACGGAAAGCTGCAGGACAGCGCCAAGCCCGTCAAGGTGATCGGAATCAAGCGCGCCATCTCGATCAGCTCCGGCGTCCTTCACACCTGCGCGGTTCTCGCCGGCGGCGCGGTCAAATGCTGGGGCGGGAACGACGACGGCGAGCTCGGCACGGGCACCCTGACGGCCAGCTCGGTCCCGCTCAGCGTGGTTCAGCCGACAAAGAGCCCCGCCCGTTAGGACGCGGCGCAGAGCAGCGCTGAAGTGGCTCGCGCCGCAACCGCGCGGCGCTTCTCGCACCGGCAGCTGCGCCGATCGCTAGGATCGTCGGCGATGATCGCCTCAATTTTCTGGTACCTGATTCCCATTTGGGTTCTGCTCTTCCTTCTGCTCCTGCTCGGAGTCTTCGCCATCCTGAGCCGAATCAAGGGCGGCCGCTACATGCGCCCGATCGTGGCCGGGCTGATGAAGGTCCCGCTGCTCGGGCGTGGGTTGAGAAAGCTCTCGGAATCGGCCATGGAGCGCTCGAACCCGCTGCTCGCCAGCGCCGTCAAGAAGCTCGAGCGAGCCGGCGCGATGCGCGATCCGCAGCGAATGCAGAGGTCCCTGTCGCTACTTACCGCCGCCGAGCGGCGCGCCTGGATGGAAGCCGCCGATCAGCAGCAGCAAAGCGCCGACGCGGGCGTGTCCAACAGGCAGATACGGCGCCAGCTCGAGCGCCAGGGCCTGCAGCAGAAAAGCGCCAAGGACAAGGCGAAGGACAAGCGCAAGACCAAGAAAAAGAAGAAGGGCGAGGCGGAGGAAGAGCGCCGAGGCCAGGGCCGCAAGCGAGGAAAACCGGGCCGTCGCCACGGCCGCTGAGAGCTTGTGATCGGGCCCCTCGGCACCTAGTGCCGATATCGATAGGTAGGCGTGGCCGAGGTGGTCGAGGCGCGGATGCCAGGGGTCGGACGGGCCGCGAAGGCGCACTGGTTGTGCAGCGAGCAGTTCGGGCGGCCGCTGGCGCCGCGAAACGGCCACATCGGCCGCGCCTATCGCTCTAGCAGCGCCACAGCCTGAGCCGCCAGACCCTCGCCGCGACCCGTAAACCCGAGCCCGTCGCTGGTCGTGGCTCGAACGGTTACCCGCCCCGGCTCGACGGCCAGCGCGGTCGCCAGACGCTCCTGCATCTCCGCGCGCCGGGCTGCGATCCGCGGCTCCTCGCCGACGAGAATGCAATCGGCGTTGACCAGCCCCCACCCGGCACCACGCACCTCGCCGGAGGCGCGGGCAAGCAGGTCGAGCGAGTCGGCGCCCTGCCAGCGCTCGTCGCTGGAAGGAAAGAGCGAGCCGATGTCGCCCAGCCCGGCCGCGCCGAGTAAAGCGTCGATCAGCGCGTGGGCGATCACGTCACCGTCGGAGTGCCCGGCAAGGCCGCGCGGATGATCGATGGCGACACCGCCCAGCACAAGCGGCACGCCGGCCGCGAAGGCGTGCGCGTCGATGCCGATGCCTACCCTGAGCTCGCTCATCGTCCCTCCTTGGCCAGCCAGCTCTCGACAAGAGCCAGATCATCGGTCGTGGTCACCTTGTGCAACCGACGCTCGCCCTCGACCCAGAGGACGCGACCACCCCGTCGCTCGACCAGCGTCGAGCAGTCGGTCGCCTCGTCGTGCTCGGCGGCGTAGGCGGCGCGAAGCGCCTGGGCACGAAAAGCCTGCGGCGTCTGGACGGCGACGAGCGAGCCGCGCTCGAGCGTCTCGACGACGCGTCCTTGCTCGACACGCTTGATTGTGTCGGACAGCGGCAGCCCCGGCACGACCGCGTCCCAACCCTGCTCCAACGGCTCGAGCACGCGCTTCACCAACTCCGCGCTCACAAGCGGCCGCGCTGCATCGTGAACGAGCACGAACTCGGCCTCGGCGGGAATCTCCGCCAGGGCCAGGCTGACGCTCTCGCCGCGCTCGCGGCCTCCCCGCACAACCGCGCTCAGCTTGTCACAGTCGAGCTCTTTAGCCAGCAAAATCGTGGCCTCCTCCCAGCCGGGCGGAGCCGCCACAACCAAGCCCGCGATCAGATCGCAGTCGTCTAGTCGCTGCAGGCTCTCGGCCAGGAGAGGTCGTCCGGCGAGGGCGGCGAAGGCTTTCGGGCGCGTGCCGGCGAGCCGCTTCCCCGCTCCGGCGGCGCAAACGACAACCCAGGCCGACGCGCTCATCACAGTCGATCCAGGGGACGCTGCCTCGCCGACGGCGAACCAGCCGCCGCAGCTAAACGGAAGCTACTACCGCCTCCGGCTCCGGTTTGCTCGAGCTCGCTCGCGACGCCTTCTTGCCATTCCTGGCCAGTACGTTTTCCAGCCACGCGGCCGCCTCTTCCTCGTTCAGATCGAGCGCGTACATGAGCTCGCTGGAAAGAATCTTCTTGGCCTTCACGAACATCTGCTTCTCGCCGGTCGAGAGACCCTTCTCGAAATCACGTAGAGACAGGTTCTGCACGACTTCCGACAGTTCGAGGATGTCGCCCGTCTTCATCTTGTCGCGGTTGTGCTTGAAACGGCGGTTCCAGTTCTTCGGCATCTCGGTCTTGCCGGCCGTGAGCGCGACGATGACGCTATCGATCTTCGCCTCTTCGATCACCGGGCGAAGTCCAACTCGCTCGGCGTTCTCACTGGGAACCTGAACGGTCATGTCGTTGTGAAGAATCCTGATCGTCAGGTACTCGCGCTTCTGACCGAGTACCGTGCGCATCTCCTTCTCGACCACCGTCCCCGCACCGTGATGCGGGTACACGACTTTCTCGCCAACCTTAAACAAGCGACACTCCCCTTTCGAGCTGTGTTCGCGAAAAGGCCGACGGTGCCACTACCGCCGGCTGAATACTGCTTGATGATAGCAAAAATCGCTGGAAAACGCACGTTTTCAGGTGGCTTGGCAGAAAATCCCTGCTCAGAACGCGTTTCGATATGGCGACCCGCTCGGCGACGCCGATTCGCCGGGCACGGGCCCGCGCGGCGCTCACTTTCCGGCACGAAAAGGACAGGCTTGCTCGATTCGGCGCAGCGGGGAGGGAGCTTCCCGTAGCACTGCGAGCGATCAGAGAGCCGGGTCGGACTCGTCTCGGCGCGACTCCAGTCCCATCGCCAGCGCCTTCCCCAGCCTGGCCACTTCGATCAACTCCAGCCCAGCCCCCGTCTTCACGCTGCCCTGGCAGACCAGCGCGCGCTCCAGC
>Ga0066793_10000869_pt1 | contig 12808 bp, 12 predicted proteins | sample PersoiDNA2013189_FD_83876 | JGI IMG/M metagenome (GOLD analysis project Ga0066793, IMG submission 83876) | Permafrost soil microbial communities from the Arctic, to analyse light accelerated degradation of dissolved organic matter (DOM) -... | ecosystem: Environmental > Terrestrial > Soil >...
ATGCGGATACTCCTATTCGTAGCGTACCTCTAGGAAAGGAGGGGAGCAAACGTTGCACGTGATCACGGACACAAATCAGGAAAGCGTCGCGACTGCCTAACTTTGTATTAGGCCGCAGCTTCCCGCCGTACGGCGTTTTTCGCAAGCACTGGCGGCCGGCGTGGATTGCGCGCGCAGGCCGGCTCCTCAGCCATCACCTCAAGCGATTTCAAGGTGTTGCCGGTCTCGGCTCTTCTGAGCGCGCAAGATGCACCGTCCCATTCCGCTGTCTAATCCCCCAAGGGCAGCATGCATCGCGGCTACAGCGGGCGGTCCAGCGGACTCTGGACACCGAGGGGACCCCGGCGCACGACGTGGGTGTAGATCATGGTCGTGGCGACATCCTTGTGACCGAGAAGTTCCTGGATCGTCCGGATGTCGGACCCCGATTCAAGTAGGTGCGTGGCGAAGGAATGGCGCAGCGTGTGAGGACTGACTCGCTTGGGAATGCCAGCGGAGATGGCCGCGCGTCGGACGGCCCGCTGGATGACGGTTTCGTGCAGGTGGTGACGGCGGTGTTCGCCGGTGGATTGGTCGACGTATCGTCTGGTGGCCGGGAAGACCCACTGCCAGGGCCACTCGCGTGGTGCCGAGGGATATTTCTCGCGCAGGGCGTACGGTAGCTCGACGCAACCGGCGTCGCCGCTGGCCAGATCCTGTTGATGTTGGGCGTGAACGGCATCCAGATGCGCACGCAGAAGGCCTTGCAGCGATGCGGGCAACAGCGTGGCCCGGTCCTTATTGCCCTTGCCTTCTCGGACGATCAACTGCTGTCCCCCGAAGTCGATGTCCTTGACCCGAAGGCGCAGTCCCTCGAGCAAGCGCAGGCCGCTGCCGTACAGCAGACTCGCGCACAGCTTCTCGAAGCCGTCCATCCGAGCCAGGACGCTGGCAACCTCGCCCCGGGTCAGCACGACGGGGAGCCGTTCGGGGCGCTTGGCATGGACCAGGTCTCTGAGCCAGTCGAGATCTCGCCCGAGCACGTCGTGGTACAGGAATAGGACGGCCGCCAACGCCTGGTTCTGGGTGGAGGCCGCGACCCGATTCTCGGTTGCCAGCGCGCTCAGAAATCGGGTGACTTCGGGCTCGGCCATGTCGTCGGGATGGCGCTTGCCGTGGAAGATGATGAAGCGGCGGATCCAGCCCACGTAGGCCTCCTCGGTACGCACGCTCATGTGGCGCATCTGGATTGCCGCCCTCACGCGATCGAGCAGTCGTGGTCCGGCGGTTACGGTTCGAAGCGGGGATGACGGTACACGACCGGGGCTGGCCGGTGTGCCGGTCGCGGGGATGTCTGCCGGTCCGGAAGTCGGACGGTGGAACGGGATAACTCTTCCGATTCGAGCAGATTGTGGAGGCCGCCGGTGCATGCGCGAATCGGATTGCCAGATACGTGCCAATGCACCGTCGTCTACGCCCGGTGAAAGTTGCCTCTGCACGCTGAAGAGTGCTAGCCCCACCACCTTGCGCTGATCTCGATGGGCAACATCCTGCGGGTGCAGGGCCGGCCCATGCTGGGGCTTCTCATCATGCCTACTTTCTAGGCGTGCACGAGCCGCGCAAGGCCGCGCTTCTGCTGCGGGGACGGCAGGTTCTGGCCATCCCCATGTTCGTCCTGCCGCCGCGCGGGTTGAATTTTCCCCGATACTCTGACAGAAGGTGCCATGGCAAACCAGGGCGCAGGTTTCGATCCAGAGGAATTTACTCGCGCCGCACGCGAGTTCGGCGCCCGGCTGCGCGAATCGCGCCGGCTGCTGCTCATCGTTGGGCTTGTGATCTTCGGATTCGTGGCCGTGTACGGCTCGTACTACCAGGTCGAACCGGACGAGGTCGGCCTCGTGACGCGCTTCGGACGGTTCGTCCGCACAAGTAGTCCCGGCCCCCACGGCAAGATCCCCTTTGGCATCGAGCGGGTGCAGAAGGTTCCCGTCCAGCGAACGCTCAAGCAAGAGTTCGGCTTTCGCACGGCCAGTGCGGATATCCAAAGTTCGTTCCATAAGGACGAGAAGACCAACGCCGAAGCCGTCATGCTGACGGGTGATCTCAACGTGGCCACGGTCGAGTGGATCGTTCAGTACAAGATTTCCGACCCCTACAAGTACCTTTTCAAATTGCGCGACGTCGAGGAGACCTTCCGCCTCATGAGCGAGGCGTCCATGCGCACCGTCGTGGGCGATCAGAGCGTCACCGAACTTTTGACCGTGGGGCGCGAGGCAATCGCGGCCCGGGCCAAGGAATTGCTCTCGAACCTGTGCAAGCTCTACGACAACGGCATCTCGGTGCAGCAGTTGATCCTGCAAAACGTGGATCCCCCCGAACCCGTCCGGCCGTCCTTCAATGCGGTCAATCAGGCCATTCAAGAGCGCGAGCGCGCCATCAACGACGCATGGGCCGAGTACAACCAGGAGATCCCACGCGCGCGCGGCCTCGCCGAGCAGAAGATCCAGGCGGCCGAGGGCTACGCCATCGACCGCGTGAACCGGGCGAAGGGCGATGCCCAGCGCTTCGTCGCGCTAGAGGAGCAGTACCGCAAGTCCCCCGAAGTGACGCGCACCCGTGTCTATCTTGAGACCCTGGCGGCGGTGCTGCCCGCGGCGGGTCGGAAACTGATCTTCGATGAGAAAGCCAAGGGCATCTTGCCCCTGTTTCCCTTCAGCCCGAATCAGGAGGTGAAGTAATGAAGGCCCGCACGCTGCTGATCGCCGGCGCCTTCGCGCTGCTGGGACTCATCACGCTGTCGTCCGCGCTGTACACGGTCGCCGAAACCGAACAGGTCATCATCACCCAGTTCGGCGAGCCCATGGGGCAGGCGGTCACCGAGGCGGGCTTGCATGTGAAGATGCCGTTCGCGCAAGAAGCCAACGTGTTCGACAAGCGCTGGCTGGAATGGAACGGAAACGCCAACCAGGTGCCCACCCGCGACAAGAAGTACATCGGCGTACAAACCTACGCGCGCTGGCGCATCGCCAACCCCTTGCTGTTCTTCCAGCGCCTGCGTGACGAGCGTCGCGCCCAGTCGCGGTTGGACGACATCATCGACGGGGAAACCCGCAACGTGATCGCCAGCCACGACCTAATCGAGGTCGTGCGCACCACCAACCGCGCCTTCGAGAAAGCCGAAGAGGTCGAGGACATCATGGAAGCCGAGGCCATGCGCGAGATCGCGCTGGGGCGCGACAAGATCACCCGCATGATCCTCGAACGCGTGAAGCACGTGGTGCCCGACTACGGCATCGAGCTGGTTGACGTCCAGATCGAGCGGGTCAACTACATCGAAAGCGTTCAGGCCAAGGTCTTCGAGCGCATGATTTCCGAGCGCAAGCGCATCGCCGACCGCCACCGGTCCGAGGGACAGGGCAAAAGCGCCGAGGTCCGCGGCAAGAAGGAGCGCGAGCTGAAGGTGATCGAGTCCGAGGCCTATCGCAAGACCCAGGAAACCATGGGACGCGGCGACGCGGAGGCCGCGACCATCTATGCCGACGCCTACAATCGCAATCGCGAGCTGTACCGCTTCCTCAAGACCATGGAAACCTACCGCGGCACCATCGACAAGGAGAGCTGGCTGGTCCTTTCGACCACGACCGATGTATTCCGCTACCTGCAATCGCCGGGCGCCGCGGGCGGCGCCGGGAAGACCGCAGCTCCGCGCCGATGATGCCCAGGACCGAAGAACCCGATCCCTACGTCGTGCTCGGCGTGGCCCGCAACGCCACCGAGGCCGAAATTCGCGACGCCTATCACGTGCTGGTGGCGAAGTACCATCCCGACAAGCACCAGGGCAATCCCCTGGAAGGTCTGGCCGCCGAGAAGATGGCCGAGATCAATCGCGCCCACGAGATCCTCTCCGATTCGGCCCGCCGAGCCGCCTTCGACAGCGGCCAGCGTGCCTGGCCGCGCGCGGCCGGTGGTGGCAATCCGTACGCTGGTCCGGCGGGTTCCATCCCGCGCAAGCGTATGCGCTGGCTGCAAATCCTCGGGCTGCTCTTGCTGTTGCCGCTCTTGATTCGCTTCGGCTCTTTCATCGTGCGCCTGCTGGTCTGGCTCGTCCGCGCCGTGATGGAGGCCACGCAGGTGACGCGCGGGACGCCCCTCGCGGGAATTCTGGTGCTACTGGCGATCGCGGTGCTCGCGCTCGTCCTCGTCCGCCGTCGTCGCGCCAAGCGCAAAGGCAAGTCAGGCTAGCCGCATCGCGGTTTGACCAGCCCACCGCGTGGGCAGCTTGACAGCATAATAGACGAGCATCATGCTGTCAGCATGCGAACGACGGTGACGCTGGACCGGGATGCCGAGCGGCTGCTGCGGGACGCAATGCACAGCCATCGCAAGTCCTTCAAGGCAACGCTCAACGATGCCGTCCGATCCGCGCTCGGCGCGAAGACGCCGCCGGCGAATCGGCCGCGCTTCCTTGTCAAGGCTCGCCCCATGGGTCTGCGCCCCGGTATCGACCCGGCGGGCCTCAACAAGCTGGCCGACGATCTCGAATTGGACGGCTTCGTGGCGAAGCTCTCTCATCGGACAGGCCGATGATCGTTCCCGACATCAACCTGCTCATCTACGCCTACGATGCCGATTCACCGTTCCACCCCAAGGCAGCTTCGTGGTGGCAGGCCTGCATGTCGGGTGAAGAGCGCGTGTTTTTGCCCGAGGTCGTGGCCTTCGGTTTCGTCCGCGTCAGCACCAACGCCCGTGCTTTTCGGCGTCCGATGACCGCGGCCGAGGCCGCCTGCCATGTGCGGTCCTGGATTGAGCAGGAGATCCTGACGATCGCGGAGCCCGCGTCGGATCACGTGGAACGCGTTCTTGGGCTGCTGGAGTCGCTCGGCACTGCCGGCAACCTGGTGACCGACGCCCAGATCGCCGCCATTGCCATCGAGCACGATGGCGTCCTGCACACGGCGGACACTGACTTCATTCGGTTCAAGGGTTTGCGCTGTCTGAACCCGCTGTTGGACGAGGCTCCCGCGCGAACGAGGCGTCCACGCCGCGGCTGAGCCGGAAGGCGGGTAGCGGTCGCGCTAGACCAGCCGACGATACTAGCCGCGGATCGCGGTGTACGCCGACGCCAGGCCGAAGACGAAGAACAGCCCGGCCGCGCCCCAGCGAAGCCAGCGCCCTTGCACCCTGGACGCGAACCGCTCGCCGAGAAAGACCGCCAATCCGTCGGAGGCCAACATTCCCAGAGTCGTGCCGATGGTCACCAGGACCGCGTTGCCGAAGCGCGCGGCCAGGGCGACCGTGGCGAGCTGGGTCTTGTCGCCCATCTCGGCGAGAAAGAATAGCGCCACGGTGGTGAGGAACGGCCCGAAGCGGCCGGGCTTGCCGTCGTCGTCAGGGGCATCGGGCCGCAGCGCCCACAGCCCGAAGCCGATGAAGGTCGCGGCCAGGATCCCCGCCATGACCCGCTGGGGAACATGCGCCGAGATCAACGCGCCCAGCGACGATGCCAGCGCGTGGTTGGCCAGGGTTGCCACCAGGATGCCGGCCATGACGGTGTATGGACGGCGGAAACGGCCGGCCAGCGAGAAGGCCAAGAGCTGCGTCTTGTCCCCCATCTCGCTGGCGGCGACCAGCGTGAAGCTGCTGGCAATGGTTTCCCAGATCATGCGTCGTTCATCTTAGTAGAAGGCCAGCGCGCGGGGCGGGAGTTTCTGCGCTGGGTTGGTCTTCACGGTCTTGCTTGCAACGAAGGCCCCCGATGTGAAATCGAAGATGCGAAGGTAGGCCGGGGCGGTCGTGGTGCCGTCGGCGGCTAGCACGCGATGTCTCTCGGTGTCGACCAGGACCGCACCGATGGCGAAGCTCTCGGCCGAGTCGAAGATCTTGAGCGGCGCGGCGCCGGCCAAGGACAGCGACCATAGACTGTCTGGCGGGGTTCCCGAAAAATCGCCGACGGACACGCCAAACGCGGTGTTGCCGTCGAGGACGGCAAGCGCCAGGTTCGAGAAGGGAAGGCCGATGGTGGTCGCGGCGGCAAACTGGGCGCTGTGCGAACCCGCGAGGTCGATGGCCACGATGGCCGAGCCGGCGGCTTGCCCGGCCGGATCGCCATAGGCCCCGTTGCAGGCGATGAAAAGCCGATTGGCTGGTGCATCGTAGGCCATGGCCCCGCAGTTCTTGACGGTCGGAAGGTCGATGGTGCGCACGACCGTGTCGGAAGCGGGATCGATCACTACGATGCGGCCCGCGCCGTAGCTGGCGTAATCCGTGACATTGAGGGAAACGTACACCAGGCCGCCCGCGACCAGGGCGCGGTCTGCGCGAGGTAGAAGGGTTGTCCCGGCGGGCGCGTAGGGTGCAAGATCGATGCGGCCCAGGATCTTGGCTTGCGATGGATCGATGATGAGCACGTCGTTGCCCTCGTCGAAGTCGCCCGGTGCCGCGGTGGGCTTGCCGTTCTCATCCGCGCGCGTGACGTAGGCCTTGTTGGCGGACAGCGTGACCACGTCGTGTGGATTCGATGCGAAGCCGGTGCCCACGGCAAGCTGCCGCAGCGGCGCGCAGGTCGCGGGGTCAAGCCAGGTGATGGCGGCGTTCAAGCGATCGATGATCGCGATCGGACCGCCTTGTGAAACCTGCGTGGGCAGGACGACGTCACCGGACAGGGTCATGGACAGACCCGGGTTGCCGGTGCCGGAATTGAGGCAGCCATCCATCACAAGGTTGCCGTCGCGGTCGAGCAACGAAACCGAGGACGAGTGGTAGTCGCTGTTGACGACGACGATGCCGGTCGCCATGCCGGCGCTGCCCGAGTCCACGGAACCGTCAAGGGCGGCGCCGCCTTGCCCCGCCTCGGAGACGCCAACAAAAGCGGCGTCCACCGAGCCATCGAGGGCGGGACCACTGGATCCTGTCTCCGAGATTCCGCTGTCGGGTCGGGGCGTCCCGCCCTTGTCGTCGCCACAGCCCGCGGTGGTGGACAAGCCGAGGAGGATTGCGAAGGCGATATGGAAGAATGAATGACGATGCATGATGACTATTCCTTTGTCTTGTTGTTTGCCGATGACCAGGCGAGGGTCATGTAGACCTCACGTCCGGGCAGCGGATAGTTGGCGAGATCGTGGATGGGCGAATTGGCGAGATTGAGGCCACTCGCGCGCAGGCAGAAATTGCCCGGAAGGCTGGCGTACAGCCCGGCGCCAAGGAGCAGGCGCGCGGGAACGCGCACCGTATTGGCCGGGTCGAGGTAGTTGCCGGCGGTTGCATCCAGGTCGGCGTAGAGCCCGAGCGAGGCGCGCGCGCCGAGCGCCACCGCCCGCCATTCCGGGCGCGCGTAGAAGCGGTAGCGCGGGCGCAGAGGCAGTTGCTGGCCGTTCTGTGCGTCCACCGCCGACGTGTCGCGCGCGTCGGTGAAGGACGCCGAGGCGACCAGGCGCGCATGAGGCCCAAGTTCCAGGGTGGTGCTGCTTTCGACGCCGACGATACGGGCGCTGCCGAGGTTTTGCGCCCGGGCCCGTCCGCCGCCGAATTGGTACTGGATGAGGTCGCTGACGAAACTGGCGAAGGCCGCCGTGGACCACGAAACCGCCTTGCGTTCGCGTTTCCACGACAGCAGTGGCCCCACGTCGGCGTTGAGGCCGGTCTCGGGCCGCAGGGCTGGGTTGCCCAGCAGGTAGCCGGTGTTGCCGTACAGTTCGATGAGCGAAGGCAGGCGCGCGTAGCGGCCGCCGTTCGCGCGCAAGGAAAACCACGGCGCGATCTCCTCGACCAGCGCGAGGCGTGCGATGGGCAGGACATGGTTGACCACGCCCGAGGTGGGCAGGAAAGCGTCGAAGTTGTTGCGGCCCGAGGTTTCCTCGCGCGCGGCCTCCAGGCGCAGCGACGCGATGACGTCGAGGCGGAGCGCGCGCGCCCAGAAGTCGCCTTCGAGCCCGGTCGCGCCGAAGAGCCGCGTGGCCGGGGCGCCGGTGGGCGTGGCCGCGAGGGCGTCCGAGGGAAGGAACCGGTCGAAGCGTCCGTCGAGGACACCGGCGAGGGTCAACCAGGGGCGGGCGGATCGCTTCCAGTCGAGCGTGCCTCCGGCGGTGAAGGTGCGGTCGCGCGCGTCGGTCTTGCTGGCGGCGATCTGATGATAGGGGTCGGCGAAGTGGCTAAGCAGATAGTTGCCGTAGAGCTGCGCGCGCAAGCGCCCGCCCGGGCCCAGATCCTGGTTCGATTCGAAGGCCGCGATGGCCGTTGCCCGCAAGGTGCCGAGGCGGGCATCCGGATTGGCAAGGGTGCCGGGACCGGGCAGTCCTTGCGCCCGGTCGAGCAACATGACCGAGACGCGCAGGCGCCGGTCACCCGCCAGATCCACCACCGCGCGCGCCATACCGTCGAGCTGATGGAGATCGTTGTTGCGGCGCCGGACCCGCTGGTCGTCGCTGGGGTCAAGCTCCGTGCCCTTGGTGTCGACGTAGGGGAAGTCGCCGTCGGTGGTAAGGCCGTGCGCTCCGGCGTAGAGGTGAAGGCGCCCCCGATTCCAGGCCGCGCGTCCGGAACCGTAGAAGGTGCCGAACGAGCCACCGCCGAATTCGAATTCGGCGCGGTTGTCTTTGGGAACCACGGTGGTGAGCGAAACCACGCCGCCGATGGCCGAGGCACCGAAGCCGATGGGGCTCATGCCGCGGTAGATCTCGATGCGCTCGACGTCGCCAAGCGGGATGGCGCCCAGATCGACGCCGCCGCCCGTCGCCGTGTTGAGCGGCACCCCGTCCACGTAGACCAGCACCTGATTGGCCGTCGATCCGCGCAGCGAGATCGTCGCGGTGGAACCCATGCCGCCGAGCCGTGTGACGCTTACGCCCGACTGCTCGGACAGGAGCTGCGGCACCGACTCGGCCGCGCGTGGGGTTCGATCCTTGGTGATCACCGCGGCCGAAGCGGCGCGATCTTCGCGCGGTGTCTCGCCGGCCACCGGCGCGGCCACCACGATGGTCTCGTAGGTGCGCGCCGGGTCCGACTGCGCGAGCAAGGCGGCCGGGCACAAGCTCCCGGCGCCGCAAATGAGCAGCGCGACCGATGTCTCGATTCGATGGAAGGGCCGTCGTCGAGCGTGCCACGCGCTCGCACAGGGCCTTGGAAAGTGCACGAAAAACCCCTTCTGCCAAACGGGAGAAGGGGTCGGTTGCCCGAGCAGCCTCCTCCGCGGAAGGTCATGGTGAGTTCGGCAATCGCGAGTGGATATCCTGGCTCAGGAGCGACGCGACCGAGTCGCGTGGCGTCGGTTCTCGCCTTCCCAGGGATACTCCCCAGTGGCGTCACGAGAACCTTCTTCTCCTTTACAGTGGCGGGACCGCGCCGGATTCTTACCGGCTTCCCCACTTCGCGATGGCTATGAAGTTGTCAGAACGAAGCGCACCCTAGTGAGACAGCCCGCGCCTGTCAAGGCGGCCGGCGGCATTTTCGGGGTCTACGGCGCTGGTGCGGGTTGGCCCGCCGGTTGCGGGGCGGGGCCGCTGCCCCGCATGTATTCCTCGATCACCCTACGGACGTTGGCGTCCTTGGGCACGACCGAGATCTCGATGCGGCGGTTCTGCTGGTAGGCCGTTTCGGATTGCTCGCGGTTGACGGGACGGAACTTGGAGTAGGCGCTGGCCGCGAAGTAGCTGCCGTAGGTGTCGGCCAGCGTCTTGTTGGTCTGGAATAGGTAGTCGAGTACGGCCGTCGCGCGCTTGGCCGACAGCTCCCAGTTGAAGGTGGCCGAGCCGCGATCGTCGGTGTGTCCCTGGATGACGATGGTGTCGATGTTCTCGCGCACCTCGGGGTCGGCGAGAAGATTGCCGAGCGCCTTGGCCAGCGAATCCAGGAAGGGCTTCGCCTGTTTCTTGATGCCGTGGGAGTTGTACTCGAAGACCAGGCTCTCGTTGACCGCGATGTCGCCGTTGTCGCCGATGGTCACGATCTGCCCGCTGGTCGGACTTCCGTGTCCAAGCTGCGCCTCGATGGCGCTCTTCAATTTCTCGAGCACCGAAATCCGCAGGACCGCGATGCTTTGTAGCTGCGCGCGCAGGTTGCCGAGTTGGCGATTGCCGTCGGCCACGACGGCCTGTTGATCGCGCAACCTGCGTTGAGACACATCGAGTTCCGCCCGGCCCGCCAGGACTTCCGCCTGCACGGACTTGAGCTGGCGCTCGGACGCCGCGATTCGCTGCTGGAAGTCTTGCAGGCGCTTCTCGCCGATCAGGTTGCGCACGTAGGCCAGCAAGACCAGGACGAACATGATGAGCGCCATGGTGGACATGACGTCGGTGAACGCGGGCCAGATCTCACGCGTGCCATCGTGATCGGACAGGAGTGGTCGTCGGGATCTCACGGAGTTCCCCCTAGACCTTGCGGCCGGGCCCAGCCGCGCCGATTTGGGATTTCAGCGAAGCGCTCACGTCGGCGAAGGTCAGACTCAGCCGCTGAATGTTGTCTTTGAGGTGGGCGTTGAACTCGTGGAAGTCCTTGGTGGTGGTGGCAAATCCCTGCAAGGCACCCTCGAATCGGGCGACAGCGCCGTCGAGCAGCGCGATGGCCGGACCAAAGCCGGCGATCTCCGTCGCGCCGCCAGCGGCGGGCCGCTGCACGCGGACGCGGTCGAGGTAGGTTTCGATCTGGACCATCACCGCGGTCCGCCGATCCGAGACGTTCGAAAGGATCCCGATTACGGTAAGCACCACGGCGGACAGGATTCCCACCAGGGAATTCGAGAAGGCCACCGACATGCCCGACAGGGCATTGGTCAAACCCTGGCCAACTCCTTGCGCGATGTCGGTGGCGGCACCGGTTTCCGTCCCGACCAGATGAACGATCTTCCCGATCGAAAGGGTGAGCCCGTAGAACGTGCCCAGCAGCCCCAGGATGATGACCAATCCGGTGGCCCCGCGGATGAAGCGCTCGGCAAGCAGCATCGGCCGAAGATCGGCATGGAAGCAGTCTTCGATGATGGCCTGGGTGTTGACCTCGCGCGAACGCCCGGCTGCTTCCGTGGCGTCCTGGACGATGTGCCTTAGCACGGGATGCGAAAAGGTCGCGTCGCCATCGCGCGCGCCGCGGAGATCCTTCTCGAGAGCGCCGTAGCGAGCGCGCAGCCAGAAGTTCGCCGCGATGCCGAGTACGAGCGCGGTGAGCGTCGTCGCCAGGATCGACAGACCCGTGGAATCGATGAGCGACAGCCCCGCAAGCATGGTGTTGGTCATGTCTACCTTCCCTTAGCCTGAATCATCCTCGTTTGCCATCTCCGTATTGCCCAGCCCGGGTTGGCAACCGGATCGTGCAAGGGGCTGCCCTACCGTGGTGCTACAATCGCCGTCTCGGAGGCCGCATGATCTCGCGCCTGGTTGGGTGCGCGTTTGTCCTCGGGGGGGGCGTTGTGTGCAATGTCCACGTGCTGGGACAGAACATGAGTATGGGCATCGTGATGATGGTGCTGGCCCTGTATCTCGGTGGCCGGCAGGCTGGCCCTGGGACGGGGCCGGAATTCCTGCGCGGCGTGCACCTGATCTTCTGGATCTTCTCGGGCCTGGGGGTGGTCGGCGTATTCGCCTCACTGGCCCGCGGCAAGGTTCGCTAGGGGTAGCCCCTAGTTTCAGGAGGCGGATTCCTTGGACAGGTTGATGTCCACGCACACGACGTACGATTCGCCCGAGGATAGACTCACGCGATTGGAGATGGTGATGCACACGTTGCCCGTGGACATGGAGACGTATGGATGGGTCACGTACCGCCGCTGGTTGTTGCCCAGGTACATGAAGTAGTCGCGCGCGCTCTGGTTGCCGCCCGCGGGACTCGGGCCGAAGATGGTGGTTCGCTTGCGGTGGTCGCAGTTGGGGTTGAACACGGTGGGCGTGATCTGCCGGCCCGACTCGTGGATGACGTAGGCGCATTCCACGGACGGGAAACGCTTGAGTGCGTTCTCGATGACGACCACGTAGTCGGCGGGGTTGCTCATCTCGACCACGGCGGTGATGCGGCCAGCGAGGTCATTGTACTGCTTGTACACCTCCTTGCGCTGCCGGAACCTGCGCACCATGTGCTCGGTCAGCACCGCGCGCAACCGGCAGGCGTACTCCAAGCCGCGTTCCAGGCAGGTCTGGTCCAGGGCTTGCGGGCGGGCGAAGTAGAAGCCCTGCACCAGATCCGCTCCGCGTTCGAGGCACGACAGGGCCTCGGCTTCGGTCTCGATGCCCTCGACCACGACGAAGACGCCGATCTTGTGGGCCAGCTTGATGAAGAAATCGAAGAGTTCCTGCTTGTGGTACTCGCGGTCAATGTTCTGGATGAGCGAGCGATCCAGTTTGATGATGTCCGGCTTGATGGTGAGGATGCGCTCTAGGTTCGAATGCCCGGTGCCCATGTCGTCGAGTGCGATGAGAAATCCGCGTTTGCGATGGGTGGCGACGAAACGCTGCAGCGCCGCCGGGTCGGTGATCTTGGATTCGATGATCTCGATGACCACGCGCTCGGGCGGGATGCCGTGTTCCTCTGTCAACCTGATGAGGGCGTTGGATTCGGTGGCGGAGCGGCTGAGGCTGGGCACGTCAACGTTGACGAAGAGGATGAGATCGGGATCGAGGCCGGCAACCGTGGCGAAACCCGACAGGGCGGACTCGCGGCAGATTCGCTCTAGCTGGACCGATTGCTTGTGCCGACTAGCGGCGTCGAAGAGGTAGGCGGGTGAGATGGCGTTGCCGCTCTCTGGATTGGTCGCGCGGATCAGAGCTTCGAGTCCGATGACTTTCTTTCCGCGGATGGAGATGATCGGCTGGAAGTGGCTGCTCATGCTGCGGGAGCGCAGAACGGCGTGAAT